>ERZ791837.1402-NODE-1402-length-15644-cov-3.273911_pt1 | contig 15644 bp, 9 predicted proteins | sample MGYA00510292_ERZ791837 | MGnify/ENA primary metagenome ERZ791837 (study PRJEB30046, sample SAMN00715259) | human gut metagenome | study: EMG produced TPA metagenomics assembly of the A metagenome-wide association study of gut microbiota in type 2...
CCCCCCCCCTTTCTTTCTGACCCGCTGAAGGAAAATTCCGGTTCTTCAGACGGGGAGGATGATGAAAAAAGTGAAGATGAAGAGGAGTGGGCCGGCTGGGAGAAACCGGGCATGGAGTCCGGCAGGCATCCTGCGGAGGATGCCGTTGCGGCCCGCGGTCCGGATAACTTTGCCATTGCGGCGGAAACGCCCGCGGACATTGTTGTAGCGGGAGGGGACAGCGTTTCCCTGGAAGAAGGGTATGGGGGAACGGTGCGCATGGAGGGGGACGGGGATATTTTCCTGGACAGTGCCAATGTCAGCGACGACGGCAACAAGGAGAAGCATTACGGCGTGAATATCCGGATGGACGGAGGTTCCGGGGCCAAAGTGTACCTGGGGTTCACGAGCTCCACGGCGCGCACGGCTTTTCTGGAGGGTACCATTTCCGGTACGGGAACACTGGTATTCGAGAACACGAGCCGCAGCCGGGTAAGCATTTTTGACCTGACGGGGGCGGACATGAGCGGCTTCAGCGGAGTAGTGCAGGCGGCCGCCCCCCGTTCCAGCCTTTCTTCCGAGGGCTATAATACGCCCGTCCAGGTTCAGGCGGCGGGTGACATGAACGCTGCGGTGGTTGACCTGTCCCTGATCCGCCAGGGAGGGAAGGACCCGGCCGGCCTGGGCGGCTGGCTGACGGGGAATGCCGGAACGCCGGGGCAGGTGATTTTGAAGCTGGAGGGGGATCTGCTTATCTCCGGCCTGGAGGGAACTACGGAGGGGGCCTCTTCCCGTGTCACGGTGGGCAACGGGACCACGGCTACTCTGACTATTGACGGTGCGGAGAACCATGAGTTCAGGGGAGTGATCGGCGGCCTGGGAGCGGACGGCGCCTATTATGAGGGGACGGAAAAGAATGAGAGCTACAAAAACGGGCAGGCCATTCAGGCGGACGGTACCGGAAGCATCAACCTGGTTAAAAAGGGCGCCGGGGAGCAAACCATCCATGAAGGCAGGCTGGGCAGCGTGGACATCCGGGGCGGCGTGCTCCGCCTGGGCGCCGGCGGCTCCCTGGCCATCCGTGAATCCCTCTCCATTTCCTCCGGCGGCCTGCTGGACATTGCCGCCGGAGCCACCCTTGCCCTGGATTACCATGAAACGGCTTCCCGCCTGAACGGCATGAATTGGCAGTCCGCAGGAACTCTTGTGTTCAGCAAGGGACTGAGCCTGGATATGGCGGGAACGTTCCGGCTGGATTCTTCCGTGCAGTTTGCGGAAGGAAGCGCGCTGACGGTGGTTATTCCTGAATCCGGCATTCAGTCCGGAGAATCCCGGAAGCTTATTTCCGTGACGGAGGGCAATACCCTCTCCTTTGCGGATGCCGTGCAGAAGGAAAAAGTCAGGTACACCGAGGGAAGGGATGCGGACGGAAACTGGATTTACCGGGATATTGACGTTTACAGCGGACTGACTCTGAACGTGCAGGGGGATGACCAGTGGCAGATGCTCGTGACAGGGCTGGATTCCTCTTCCCTGGAAGGGACCTACTTTGACGCGGACAAATTCAACTATTACGTCTGGCAGGGAAACAGCGTCCAGGCCTCGGACGGCAATGTGTGGTCTGACGGCGCCAGGGGCGGCAGTCCGTGGGAAGGCAGCCTCACGTTCCGCAACGGGGAACGCGAAGTCCTCTTCGGCATGCAGGACTTGTCCGGCCACGCCGTGAAAAGCTTTGACGTTACTCTGGACGGAACGGTGCGCGTTTCCAGGCTGACGGTTTCCGTGGACAAGGAGGCGAACGGCGGCATGGGCTATGTCTTTCACGCCGCGGACGGGGGAACGGGCAGCATTGCGGATGCCGGGGAAGGCATCGCGGGAAAGCTGGTCAAGGAAGGGGCGGGCATGCTGACCCTGGCCACCGGCAATACTTTTTCCGGAGGCACGGAGATTCTGGAGGGCAGCATTCTGGTGGCCCGGCAGGGGGCTCTGGGGTCCGGAGACATCCGGATGGCGGACGGAACGGAACTATATGTGAATTACCCTTTTGCCACGGAACTGGATTCCCATTACCGCAACCCTTCCATAGCCAACAATATCCGGATAGGCACGTCCTCCAAGGACACGGCAAAGGTAGTGATAGGCTATTCCCCGCTCACCCTGGCGGAGAAAGAGGACCTGCCCGGCGCAGGTTCCTCCGGCTACCAGTGGGATTACCTGACTTCCCGCCACTGGCGCACGCTGTCCATGACCGGCAGGCTGGACGGTTATGGAGAACTGACGCTGATGGGCTATACCTCCACGACCAATGGCGGACGGGACAAATGGGTGAGCATGTTCCATATCTGTGATGAAAGTCTGGCTCCGGGAGAAAAATCCAGTTTTACCGGCACCGTCAAGCTGGACAACTACATTCTGTATTCCGAGGCGGACTCCCCCGCCAATGCGGATTCCAACAATGACATTCTTGCCGTCCGCAAGCCCGGCGCCGTGCAGCTTATCGTGGAAGACGACGCGCTGCGGAACGCCAAGGTGGACCTGACGCGCGCCCATACCGTGAATGCGGCGGACAACGGCACCGCTTTTGAAGGCAAGGAGCGCATGGACCTTTACCACATCCTGCTGGTGCAGAAGGACTCCGTTCTGGCGGGACTGCAGGGTGACTTGATCGGCAAGACGCAGGACAGCGAATACTACGGGAAGAACTACACCGTGGGAAGCGAGGTGGATACGCTGCGTGTGCTGACCAACTCCAACAGTACGCTGACGCTGGACGTGAAGGAGACGGAAAGCCTGTACTTTGCCGGCGTTTTAGGCATTGCCTCCGAGTACGGTTCCGCCACTTCCGGCAAGGTGACGGCCGCCAGCAAGGAAACCCTTTCCCTGACCAAGACGGGCGCGGGAGCCCAGTACATCCATACGGCTACCGTCAACCGCCTGGTTCTCCGGGAAGGGACGCTGGGTTTCAACAACCTGAATGTGAAGACGAGCGCCACCCTGCACGGCGGCACTACCCTGGACCTGGGCGTGACACGCGGCGTCACTTCCGGCGGCACGGTGCAGGACTGGGGAGCGGCCAAAGGCGGCATGACGATCAATCCGGGGTATGCCCTTCACATCGTGACGGACAAGGCCTTCAGTGTGAACGCGGGGGAAGGCCCGGTGACGGTCCCTGAAACGGCTGTAGTGAATGGTTCCGTGACGGTTTCCGACACCTCTTTCCTGTACTTTGACTGTAATATCCTGCCTTCTGAATGGCAGGAGCATCCCCTGCTGGCCATCAAGGGGCTGGATGGCATGGCGGATTCAGGGCGCCTGAACCTGGACGGGGATATCCTGGTGCGTTTTGACGGTTACGACTTCGGAAACACAAATACGGTTGATAAGAAATATTACCTGGCAACCACGGAAAACGGCATTTACGTGGACGGGACGCTGGGCGGCTTTCAAACGCGCACGATCTCCGTCGGCAACGGCTGGTTCGGTATCATTAAAATTTCCGAGGACAACATGAACCTGGTCATGACGGTGACCAATACGCCCATCCGCACCTGGTACAACGGGGAAGGCCGGAGCGAGGGGGAATACGTGGCCGCCACGGATAACGTCTGGTTTGGCAACGAGTTGGCGGATGGCGAGGGTACCGACCGCAGCCACTGGCTGGAAGGATTGGACAAGAATCTGGGACTCAACGGCTTTTACCGTGATACCTATCACGTGGCCTTTGGCGCGGAAGGCGCGGGCAAGACGGGAATGGTGGAAAAGGAAGGCGGGGAGGATTTCAACGTGGTGCTCATCAAGGGAGAAGTGCGCCCGGCATCCATCCGCGTGAAGGATGACGTCAACTACATTTTCCGCGCCCATGCGGACGGCGGCCTGATTGCGGACGGCTCCCTGCCGGAGGATTACGAAACCAGCGAATGGAAGACCATCCTGACCAAGGACGGAGCGGGTACCCTGGTGATGGAAACGGCCAACACGTATTCCGGCGGAACGGAAGTCAACGGAGGCAGGATCGTCATGCGGGACGCCGCCGCCCTGGGCACCGGGGAAATCCGGATGTTTAACGGCACCTCCCTGGTTCTGGACTACCGGAGCGGCGGATTTATCCAGCAGGTGGCCTCCCTGGGCAATCTGCTCACGATCGCCGAGAATTCCGTGGTGGAGGTATCCCACACGGACAGGGTGATCGGCGCTGTTATTTCCACCGTCCGTGGTGGGGCCACCGCCAATCTGGTGGTGCAGCATGCCAACGGCGGCGGCCAGACCGTTTTTCAACTGGAAGACGGTTCCGGTTTCCACGGAAAGGTCAGTATGGGCGGGGCGGAAAACGGGCAGGGAACGGTACAGGTGTGCCTGGACAGGGATACCTGGATGAAATCCCTGTTTGACCTGAGCCTGAACGGCGTCCGCAACACGGTGCTGCATCTTGATTCCGTGGAGGAAGTCCACAACCTGACTCTGGCGGGCATCATGGGGAATGATGAAGCCTCCTGCGTCACTACGGAAGCTTCCGCAGGACGGGATTCCGCCACCACCCTCCTGCTGGCGGTGGACACGGCGGACCGCGTTTATCACGGCAACCTGGGGTTTGGGCAGTACATTGACATGTACGATACGGGCAAAAAGTATGACTCCGGCTACATAGGCCTGGTGAAAACGGGCGTCTTTTCCCAGACGGCGGGGAATGCGCGCCTGGCTTTCCTGACTATTGACGCCGGTTCCCTGAAGGTGGAGAAGGCCCTCTTCCTGGTTGGGGAACTGAACGTGGGGCAGGATGGCAGCCTGGTGGTGGGCAGGGACGGATGGCAGGCGCTGTATGATTATGACGTGCAGGTTAATGACGGCGGCGTTCTGCGCCTGGGTTCCGGCTTCGGCACCCTGTCCGGAACTCCCTATACGGAAGACGGTGTGCAGAAAACCGGCAACACGATTCTTCTGAACGGCGGCGGCGTGCTGGGCATGCTGGACGCGGACTGGGAGAATCATCATGAAATGGTGGTGGACGCCGGAGGCAAGGCCTTTGTGCTGGACACGACCGGGTACGGCCCGGATACCATGACGGCCTCCGGTGACAGCCATGTCATGACGCTTAACGGCGTCATCAAGCCCGGCGAGACCTCCGGAACCATCATCATTAAAAATGACAACGCCAGCAAAAACGGGCGTGTGGTGCTGGGGGGCGCCAATACATGGGCGGGCACCTACCAGGTGACGGACCACGCCGCGCTGGAACTGGCCCATGCGGGAGCGCTCAATGAAAAGGCAAACGTGGAGCTTCTGGGGGTCAATTCCCGGCTGGATGTGAAGGCGGAAACGGTCTCCTACGCCAGCTCCGTGAAACTGGCGGGTGCGGGTGCCTCCGTGAACACGTTGAATTCCTCCTCCCTGTCCGGTATTTCCGTGGCGGTGACGGCGCGGGACGGGGCTTCCTCCTCCACGGTGGAGCGCGCTTCCTTCGGATCCTCCGCAGGAACCGGAATCGTCAAGGGAGCAAGCGCCGCGGACCGGGCGCAGTTGAACGGGGTCCGGGTAAGCGTCAGGACCGGGGCGGCGCTGGCCCATACGGAATTCTCCGGTTCCGTGCTGGAGGTGGCCGCGGGGCAGGAGGCCCGCGTGGAAGACATGCTCATTCATGCGGCGGATTCCGGCATCAGGCTGGGGGAACTTTCCTCCCTGGCCGTCTCCTCCGTCTCCACGTCCCGGACTGCGCCGAACCTGAACATCAGCTATGCGGACGGCAATTTCTCTATGACGGACCCCGGTACGTGGACGACCAACGCGCTCATTACCGGAGCGGGGAACGCCTCCGTGGACTTCTCCGGGGGAGTGAACCTGATGCTCACGGAATGTTCCGCCGCCCTGATTGCGCAACTGGTGGATTCCAGGGTGACTGCCATTCACTTTGTTCTTTACGACGGCTCCCTCACCAATACGTTCAGCGGGGATGCCACCCTGGCCTCCGTTCTTTATGACGCCGCCCTGAAAAACGCCGGATTCCTGCTGGAAAACGGGGATTCCTGGATGCGGGACGGCGTGGTGACTCTGGTACGTACGGTTCCGGAACCCGGAACGGCCGCGCTTGGCCTGCTGGGGCTGGGCGCGCTGCTGCTGCGCCGCCGCAGGAACTGAAATTTCCCGCGTTAAAACATTCCGGCGCCGTACGCTTGATGATGCGTGCGGCGCCGGAATAGATAAAAACGGAAGGCCCGGACAAGGTCCGGCCCGGAACGGGAGCGTCTTTTACCGGGAGGACTTCGCCTGCTGCCAGCGTTCCTCCATGGCATCCAGCCCTGCCTCCTCCAGGGACACGCCGTCCCTGGAAAGCAGGCGTTCCATCTCATTGAAACGCTGCTCGAACTTTTTATTGGCTCCCGCCATGGCCGCTTCCGGATCAATGCCCTTCTTGCGGCACAGGTTGACTACGGAAAAAAGCAGGTCCCCCAGTTCCTCCGTGACGCGCGGGTCCTCCTCCGCCGCGGGCAGGATTTCCTCACACTCCGCGGTTTCTTCCTTCACCTTGTCCAGGGCGCCCTGGGCGTCCGGCCAGTCAAACCCCACTTTGGCGGCTTTCTTCTGAAGCTTCCAGGCGCGGAGCATGGGCGGCAGCCCCTTGCCCGTTCCGTGCAGGTACGGGGTGGCCTCCGTGCCTTTTTCCTGGCGTTTGATCTTGTCCCACTGGGTCAGCACGGCATCCGTCGTATCCGCCGTGGACTGGGCAAACACATGGGGATGGCGGCGCACGAGCTTTTCGCTCACTTCCGCGGCCACGTCATTGAAATTGAAACGCCCTGCCTCCCGGGCGATCTCCGCATGAAAAACCACCTGAAGCAAAACGTCGCCCAGCTCCTCCTTCATCTGCTCCCAGTCGTCCCGCTGGATCGTGTCCACCACCTCATAAGCTTCCTCAATCATGTTGGTAATCAGGGAGCGGTGGGTTTGTTCCGCGTCCCAGGGGCAGCCCTGGGGGGCTCGCAGGCGTTTCATGATGGCGATGAGGCGCTGCATCTGGAGGGCAGGCTCGCGGCATTCGATCATTTCAGTGTCGTTCATGACAGAGCCATACTAATCGCGCAAGGGCGGATGACTAGCAAAAATTCCTCTTTACCCGGGGCGGTTCTTCCTTACACTCGCCCCCATGGAAGTTCACACGTGGAAAGAACGCACGGAAGAAGGCACCCTGGTGTACAGGGCATGCCACCACGCCAATAAATGGAAGCTGGAATGCGCTCCCAAGGTGGGCCGTGCGGAACGTGATGATGTGGAATGGGAGCACGTGGAATTCACGCGCGGGCACTGGGTGACCTTGCGGGACGTGCTCTGGCGCAAATACCAGCGCAAGCGCTGCCCGTGGCGCTTTATTGAAGCCATAGACAAGCTTCTGGAAGACATGCCGGAAGAAGAGGAAGCCAGCCCCCGCGGCGGGGAGGACGGCCAGTAGGCCGCATTTCCAATTCAGCCGTGCCGGATATGCTGGGGACGGTGTTCAGGGAGTGGCTCTCCTGGGTGTATCCCTTCATCTGCGAGCTGTGCGGCCGCGGCGGCCTGGACGGCTGCCATGTCTGCCCGGAATGCCGGGAGCGCTTCCTCCCCGTTGAACCGCCCTGCTGTGCCGTTTGCGGGGAACCTGCGGAGGGCTCCTTTATCCCGTCCGGCCTGTGCCGCCGCTGTGCGGAAGCCGCGCCGTCCTTTGAGGAGGCCCGGGCTGCTTATGTGAATGAAGGGGCTTTGAGAGACCTCCTGCTGGCTTTCAAATATGCCGGGGCCGTGCATCTGGCCGGAACCTTTGCCGGGATGATGGCGGATGCCGTGCGCGGAAATCCCCACTGGTTCGACGGGAAAAAACGCCTGCTTGTTCCAGTGCCCATGCACCGCCGCAAGCTTGTCCGCAGGGGGTACAATCAGGCGCAGGAACTGGCGGTTCTGCTGGGCAGGGAACTTGGCTGGCCCTGTGCCGGAGTGCTGAAACGCCTGCCGGACCGGCTGCCCCAGGCCAGCCTGGCGCGGGAGCAGCGCCTCAGGCACGCCCGGAAAATCTATGCTGCGGATGAACAAAGAATAAAACGCCATCCTGTTGCGGGAAGGGACGTTCTGCTGGTGGATGACGTTTTCACCACCGGGGCCACGGCGGACGCCTGCGCGCATCTGCTCCTCAGGGCCGGAGCGGCCTCCGTGTGCGTATTCACGCTGGCGCGGACGCACCATGCATGGCATGGCTGAACCGGAATTTTCTTTCAGCCTGTCCGTTTCCTTCCTACAATGGCAACCATGAATCCGGAGCTGGTGTTTCACACGGAAGATGAAGTCATGTTTTATGATACGGACTGCGGAGGAGTGGTTCATAACCTGGCCTACCTGCGGATGATTGAAGCCTGCCGCACCAAACTGGGGGCCAGGCTGGGGATGGACTATAAAACCATGAGCGGTCTCCGGCAATTCGCCGTGGTGGTGCGCCATGAGATCAACTACGTGCGCCCTGCCGTGCTGGGGGACACCATTGTCACGACAGGGTGGCTGCAATCCGTGGAGAGGGCCTCGTTCTGGTGCGACTTTGAAATGCGCCGCGCTTCCAACAACGACCTGCTGGTGAAAGCCCATCAGCAGCTTGCCCTGGTGCAGATGCCCCAGGGACGGCCCACGCGCATTCCCGCGGAATGGCGCGCCCGGTGGCAGGAATACATGGAATCCTGATCTTTTTTTGTCCGCCTTCCATTTTGCGCTTGCCATGAAAGGGGGCGTGGTGTTTACTGCCTCCGCCCTTCCAGCAAGGGTAAGTGCTTGGGTAGCTCAGTTGGTAGAGCAGTAGACTTTTAATCTATTGGTCCCGGGTTCGAGTCCCGGTCCAAGTACCATTCATTTTTTATCCTCTGAAACTCTGCAAAGAATAGTTCCTTGCAGAGTTTCTTTTTAGGTGGATCCAATGGACAGCCTGTCTCGTTGTTGCCCCGTGATTGTTTGAATAAACATCAATTACTTATTTGGACTGGGAGTTTCATGAAAGTCACGCTGGACAGCGCGTTCTATTTCATGGAACAGCAGGAAATGGTCCTTCAGATGGTACAGCCATGATTTGATGTCCGCCAGTTCATGGGTTTCCAGCATGACCACGGGGGAGATGAACGGCGTTTTCTTGATGGCTACTTCAATGAGCCCGATGATTTCATTCCTCCTGCTCAGGACGGGAATGGCGAGATACTGCATGTATTTTTCCTCCGGGGGCTGGTTGCGTTTCCGGTAGAAGCTGCGCCTCACTTCTCCGGGACCGGAGAGAACCAGGGGGCTGAGATGGCGTTCCGCGAATAATTGTTCGTCCAGCATGGAGGGAGTTCCGGTCACAGGGCGCGGAGGCTGGGCCAGCAGGGAAGGGGTGTCATTATTGTGTTCTCCCTGCGCATAGCCCGTAACGCGCAGGAAAGTTTGATCATCCTGCCGTTCCGCCTGGATATAAAGCACTTCAAAGATGAGGGAATTCTTGTATTCGGCCAGAGCTGCGGCAATCGTGGAGCACAGGAACAGGCAGGCGCCGTTGAAACTCTCCGCTGTTCCGCGGGAACCGTCCGTCTTGTTCTCCCGGCAGGCTCCGCCGTTCAGCTTGTTGGCAAAGTGTTCATATTCTCCGCTCAGCGAGGCGTACGTCTTTTTATAAAGGGCGGCGCTCCGGTTTTTAAGGGTGCAGGTATGCTCTTTTTCTTCCCTCCTCCTGTTGATCAGCCTTTGACATTCCACATGCCAAACAATGAAAGCCGCGCCAAGGATCACAAGCAGGACGATTTTTCCCGTATTGGCTTTCTCCATGGGTGTTCCTCCGATGATGGAGATGACAATAACCAGAATGGGCTGGAACAGGTTTGCTTTCTTGATGAAGGAAGTCTCTTTGGACATATAAAGAAGCGGGAGAAAAATTGGTTGAAATTAAGGTGATGCTGTATAAGTCTTGTTAAAGGTGTGTTACGGGTTGATTCTCAAAAATATTCCATATTGAATATTGGAGAGGGGAAGAGTGCGGAGAAGGAAGTGGAGTGGTCTTTACTTATGTGAGTTTAAATAAAATTTATTTACAATCAATGAGTTTTTATTAATTTAGAAATATTCTAATACGGTATTTCTTTGATTGATAATGCTTCTTCGGTTCCAATAATTGTTAGGAAAAAAGAATGATTTTCCGTTTGGGAAACGGTTTGTTAAACCGCAGTGTTCTGCCGTGTTTTATTTTCAAATTGAAAATCTTTTTATTTCCAGGATAAAAAGAAGGGGGCCAAACTCCGCCCCGGGACGGAAGGCTGGATTTTTTATGGAATTCCCCGTAAATGAATGAATGGGGAGTCATTTATCATAAATGACTTTTACGGATACCGGCGGGAAAATGTATTTTTAACAGGCGGGGATGGCCGGTTCCCGTTCTTGTCTCCGGGCAGCGTTATTCGGCATGGTTTTCCGCCGCCCACTTTTTGTACTGGGCGGATATCTGCTCAATGAGCGGCTGGTGCCTGGGTGCCAGGTTTTTCTGTTCCGTCCTGTCTTTGATATCGTACACCTGCCAGGGCCCGCGGTTGGGAGCCACCAGCTTGAATTGGTTGGTCAGGGCCGCCCGGTTCCTCTGATGCTCCCAGAAGATGGTGCGGGGAGGGCAGGTATTGGGAATGTAGTCCCAGACCCTGGCCGGAGGGAGCTTTCCTGGATTGGCCCAGTAGGCGTTAAGCGGCTTGCCGTCCATGTGGGCCGGAACCGGGAGCGTGGCCCACGTGAGGCAGGTGGGCGCGATGTCCTGAAGGAGGAAGGGTGAGTGGTAGCGCGTGCCGGGGCGGATTTTGGAGGGGTAGCGGATGATGAAGGGAGCGGACAGTCCCCCGTCAAAGGTTTCAATTTTATAATTGCGGTAGGGTGTATTGGAGACAGCGGCCCACATGGGGCCGTACCCGTCCCGGCAGCCCACTTCTCCCAGGGGGCCGATGGGAAGGACGGTTTTCTTGTTCCTGTTGTTCTGGGGCATTTCCGCCGTTGCCCCGTTGTCCGACAGGAATATGACGATTGTGTTGCCGCTGAGGCGGTGGCGGTCCAGGGAGGCGAGGATGCGGCCTATGCCGCGGTCCATGATGGAGATTTGGGCGGCATAGGTAGCCATGCAGCCGGCAAGATACTCCTTGCGTTCCGCAGTAGCCTTGTCATAACCCGCGGGATTGAATTTGCCCGCCATGCCCAGTTTGGCGGAGGGGGGGACAATGCCTGTCTGCTTCTGTTTTTCCAGCCTTTTGGCGGCAATGGCGTGGGGGGATTTGCCTCTGTAGGCCGGGAGCATTTTTTCTATTTCCTCCCGGGGGGCCTGGAGGGGCGTGTGCGGTGCCGTGTAAGCCACGTAAAGAAAGAAGGGTTTTTTGTTTCTGGCGGCATCGTCAAGGTAGGCCAGGGCCGTTTTGGTGATGTCATCCGTCATGTAGAAGTCCTCCGGGAGATCCTCCGGCCTGAGCAGTTTTCCGTCTTCCCCGAAGGGGCGGTCCGGCATGGGCTTGTAGTAGTCCGCCGCTCCGCCCAGTAATCCGCGGTAACGGTCAAAGCCGCGGTCCCATGGATAAGTGCCCTGGACTTTCCCCAGGTGCCATTTTCCGGAAAGGTAGGTGCGGTATCCCGCTTTTTTCAAGAGCTCCGGCAGGGTGGGAATGTCCGGGTTGAGGCGTCCGCGGTAGCCGGGGGGCCCGCTGTCATCGTCCAGCAGCCCTACGTCCACCTTGTGGGGTTCGCATCCCGTCATGATGGAAGCGCGGGAAGGAGAGCAGCGGGAAGCCGTGTAGCACCGGGTAGCCAGCATGCCCTGCCTGGCCAGGGAGTCCAGGGCCGGAGTAGGTATTTCAGACCCGTAGCAGCCAAGGTCGGACCAACCCATGTCATCCGCCAGGATGAGGACGATGTTGGGCTTGTCCGCCAGGGAGGGGACAACAGTGAGCAGGCAGAGGGCCATGCAGCCCAGGATGGAAAAACACGGAATGAAACGCATGAGGAAAGGTGGTGTGCTGTTATGTGGATGGGACCGCTGCCGGTTCTTGCAGCAGAGTTGAAAAAGCAGGTTTTTCCCCTTGTTCTCCGTGTGCCTGCCGTTCCTGGAGAATCTCCCCGGAGGTTGAATGCGCCCTCTGCCGTGTGATGCGGCGTGCCGGAAGGAACGCGCCTGCTACCACCACAGGATGGCGCAGAGCAGGATGGCGGCTCCGTAAGCCATGCCGCCCAGGCACAGGGGCGTCCACAGGGCGGGTCTGGAGCAGATTTTGTTTACCATGTCCCGGTACAGGTAGGGCTTGCCGATCCAGAGGAGGGAGAGGAAAATGACGATGTAGCACCAGATAGGGATGAGCAGCCGGGTGACCGGGTCTTGAAGGAAGGCCGCGCTGAGGAGGGGGGCCGCCACCATCAGGCCGAAGATGCCGAGCGCGCGCGGAAAGAGCAGGTTTTTCACCTGCGTGACCATCAGCACCAGGAACACGGGGCATGCAAGCTGGAGCAGCCACCGGATGCCTTCAAATTCCGCCAGGCCCACCCGGAAGTAACTCAGGACGCCCAGCCCCTCCGGAGCCACCAGCAGGAAGAACCAGAACAGGCCGATGGCCAGCAGGACCTGCGCCAGCAGGTGGTTGCGCGGGGAGGCCAGCAGGAAGGCTTGAACCTGCTGTCTTTTGACCAGCGCATACAGGTGGACCAGCAGCAGAACAGCGCCCAGGACATACCCTGCCACAGGCAGCGGTATCATTCCATCATACGGATGCAGAAAAGGGGCGTGCTGGTTCATCTGAACGCTAACCTTAATGATTATCCCGGCTTCGTAAAGGCGAATCAGCGGGAGAGGGAAGAAAATTCCATCGGTTTCCCGGTCCCGGGCCGAGGGAATTTCCCGCGGTGGGCGGAGAAATGCGGTTCAGGAGTCCTTGGTGACCTTTTCAAACGTGGGGTCTTCAACGGCGGAGATTTTCCCATCCGCATAAAGCACCATAATGCCTCCCTGGTGGCGTTCCAGGGCCGGAACCACAATTTCCTCAAAGTCCTGTTCCGTGATGACGCTGCGTCCGTCAATCGGGATGCCGTCGCTGATCCAGGGCTTGCCCCGGAGAGCCTGGCCGCGCGCCACGTTCATGGGGCGGCCCTTCCTGTTGTCCAGCCAGCTGGTGTAGGAGATGGTGTCCGGGCTGGCGGGAAGGTTGGTGTCTTCCGCCGCAAGGATTTCCGGGCGCTTGTCAGCCGTGCACCGGAAGGTGTCCGGCAGCATGTTCGGCTCCTTGTCGTTCCGGGCGATCAGGTCCGGCTGCTCCGCGTTCACGATGGGGGCCAGGGCGTCCCACCAGTTGCGGCATTCGCGGGCGCTCAAGAGGCTGTCCTTCATGCCGCTGGAAGGGAGCTTGCCGCCGTTCTGGCCTGCGAATTCCTTGCCCCAGTCGCTGATGCGGCGCAGGTTGTCCGTACAGCGCGTTCTGGCCGCCGTTTCCGTGGCGTGGGAGTAAATGCTGTAGGATACGCCTGCCAGCAGGGCGATGATGGCGATGACTACGAGAACTTCAATGAGCGTGAAACCTTTGCTGCGGGAGGTGAGTGAGCGGGCTTTCATGATTTCACGCCATTATGCATGATTGCTGCCGCTTGAAAAGGCAGAAACTGCGGTCCGGGATGAAAAGCGTTTACCGGAGCGCGGGAAACGGAAAAGGCCGGTCCCGTGGAGGACCGACCTGGAGAAATGGAAATGTCCTGGTTCCGCTTACTTGGCGGAAGTGACCAGGGCGGCGAAGGAATCCGGCTTCAGGGACGCGCCGCCCACCAGGGCGCCGTCAATGTCCGGCTGGGCCATGAGTTCCACCACGTTTTCCGGCTTCACGGAGCCGCCGTACTGGATGCGCACCTTGGCGGCGGTGTCTGCGCCGAAGACGTCGGAAATGACCTTGCGGATGAAAGCATGGGCCTCCTGCGCTTCCTTGGAGGTGGCGGTCAGGCCCGTGCCGATGGCCCAGACGGGTTCATAGGCGATGACCAGGTTGGCCACTTCTTCCGGGGTGAGGTCCTTGAGGCCGCCCTTGATCTGGATTTCCAGCACGGGTTCCAGAATGCCGCCCAGGCGTTCGTCCTTCGTTTCACCGATGCAGAAGATCGGGGTGATGCCGGCGGCGATGGCCTTCTTGATCTTGGCGTTGATGATGGCGTCCGTTTCACCGAAGTACTGGCGGCGTTCGCTGTGGCCGAGAATCACGTATTCCACGCCCAGCGAAGCGATCATCTTAGCCGAAACTTCGCCGGTGTAGGCGCCTTTGGCTTCGGTTGCGCAGTCCTGCGCGCCGAGTGCGACGTCCGAACCCTTGAGCGCTTCGGCAACCGTCGAGAGGTGCGTAAACGGAGGGCATACGATGAAATTAACGCACGAGCATACTTCGCCGCGGCCTGCGACGATGTTCTTGGCCAGTTCTACACCTTCGGCGGGAAGCGTGTTCATCTTCCAGTTGCCGGCAACAATTTTCTTTCTCATATTCGGTTTGTTTTTATAAGTAAAATAAATTTTCCAAGCGGAATTATTCCTCGCACCATTTTTTGACCTCTTCGATCGAGGGTGCCTTCAGGCCGAGTTTGTTTTTCTTGTTGAAGCCGCACAAGTCGTTGAAGAACTTGCCCGGAGCGAGCTTTTTCAGCGCTTCGACCGTGATGTAGCCCATTTTCTGGATCACGGGCACCCACTCTTCGGGAACGCCGATCTCGGTGTATTTCTCCACCGGATCGCTCACGGCTTTCTTTTCGGGGCGCATCTGCGGGAAGAACAGCACGTCCTGAATCGAAGCCTGATCGGTCATGAACATCGTCAGACGGTCGATGCCGATGCCCATGCCCGAACACGACGGCATACCGTATTCCAGGGCGCGCACGAAATCCATGTCGATGAACATCGCCTCGTCGTCCCCTTTCTCGCTCAAGCGTAATTGCTCCTTGAAACGTTCTTCTTGGTCGATCGGATCGTTCAGCTCGCTATAAGCGTTCGCCAATTCCTTCCCGTTTACCATCAACTCGAAGCGTTCGGTCAATCCCGGTTTGCTACGGTGCATCTTAGTCAGCGGGCTCATCTCAACCGGATAGTCGATGATGAAGGTCGGCTGGATGAATGTGCCTTCGCAGAATTCACCGAAGATTTCATCAATCAGTTTACCCTTACCCATGGTCTTATCCACGGGGATCTCCATTTTTACACAAGCCTCGTACAACTCTTCTTCCGACATTTTCTCGATGTCGTACCCGGTATATTCTTTAATGGCATCGGCCATACGTACCCGCCGGAAAGGACGTTTAAAGTCGATTTCATTTTCGCCTATCACCGCTTTCGTAGTCCCGTTGATCGCCAGCGCAGCCGTTTCGATCATCTCTTCCGTGAAGTTCATCATCCACAGATAATCTTTATAAGCCACATAAATTTCCATACAGGTAAATTCCGGATTGTGGGTCTTGTCCATACCCTCATTCCGGAAATTCCGGGAAAATTCGTACACCCCTTCAAAACCGCCGACAATCAGCCGTTTCAGGTATAATTCGTTGGCAATACGCAAATACAAAGGGATATCCAATGCATTATGATGAGTGATAAACGGACGTGCAGACGCTCCTCCGGGAATGGCTTGCAACACAGGGGTTTCCACCTCCAGATACCCTTTGGAATTGAA
>ERZ791837.1405-NODE-1405-length-15632-cov-2.582782_pt1 | contig 15632 bp, 11 predicted proteins | sample MGYA00510292_ERZ791837 | MGnify/ENA primary metagenome ERZ791837 (study PRJEB30046, sample SAMN00715259) | human gut metagenome | study: EMG produced TPA metagenomics assembly of the A metagenome-wide association study of gut microbiota in type 2...
TAAACAGAAATAACTGTTTAATTTTCAATTAGATAGAGATTGTATGATGTTTCGCGGTGTACGAGCTTAATTTATCGCCTAGTCCTAATAACTCTCCCAGCAACATTAGTTGTTGATTAAAGCTACGCAACGCCAACTGATATTCACGATACGCTTCTTTTGTTCCTTCTCGGCTTTCCAAAAAAGGAAAGAGATAAGGAGAAGAAGAATCACGGTTCATGTATTTCTTTACCAGAATCATTGCTTCCGGAGTCAACGTCACCGACAGGGGACGGCCTGTTTTACGCCGACGATACGTGATCACATTATCACGTAAATCACTCTTACGTAGATAAGCAAGATCAACAAACGGTATACCACGGAGCGAGAACATAAGAATAAACAGTTCCTGTGCACGGCGCATATTCGGAGATACACCCGAAGACTGCGACAATTTACAAAACACTTTCTTCATATCGTCGTCGCATAGGGCACGTTTATGATCGGCACGAGTGCCCGTATACACCGAACGGAACAGATGCGGAACGTATGGTGCCCGACGAAGATCGACGGCACGATTGTAAACGGCACGAAAGGTACGAAGATAGGTAGAAACCGTATTCCAACTACACCCACGACCACGAAGATAAACTTCGAACCCTTTTAACCACTCTGAAGTTACCTCATTGAAGGCAAAATCATCTTTCCCACGATAAGCAATAATGGCATTGAGACTGCTGCGATAGACATGAGCAGTTCCAAAGTTTCCCTCCACTTGCAGCCCACGGGCCACTTGCTTCATAAATCCTAATACTTTTGACATCTCACAATTTATTGATTAATTCGACAATAAAGATACGAGTATTCTCATTAATATGGCTGGTTTTGTGCCAGGATTTAATAAAGGTATTGTTTCTTTAAAAGGAAGAAGTCGTTCCTCGGTGAGAAACAGGTCGTTTCTTTTAAAGGAACAGGGGCTTGGTTTTAAACCCAAAATAGATGTAAATAAGATGTTGAATATCAAGATGCTGTGTTATGGCTGATTTGGGCCGATACATATATGTTTGTTAGGGAGAATAAAAATGATTAAAACTAAGAACTTTTTGCCTGTTTTATTGTCTTGTTTCTATAACCTATTAAAATAGAGAAGATATGGATGATATGATTAACAGACACGATTCGATTGCCGAAGAGAATATCGAACCGAATGGCCGTCCGGCTAAAAATCAGTTTGAAGAATGGAGCAGTGAAGTAACTGACCGTGCAGATAATGTTTTCAAAGATGATACGAAAGACGGTCCTATCAAGAACCGCAAGAAACGTATAAAAGAAATGGATGAAGTAATCAAAAAGGACCTTGAATAAAGGTCCTTTTTTTATTTGGTGGGTATAAAATGTAGTAAAGCCACTTCATATAAGTAAATCAAAAAAAAGAGTAACTCGTTGCCGAATTACTCTTTTGAAGAAGTGGAGCGTATCGGACTATAGCTTTGACCACAATTGCTTTGGATTAATTTTGTATACTATTGTAGATCAGTAATGTATGTGGCGAATTGCATCTTTTTATAGCACATAAAATCATGTACGCTCAAAAAAAGGGGGGTAGAAATAGACGCTTACTCCCCACGATTTTTTCTTTCTAAATTTGCTCCAAACTAACAAATAAAGTAGTAAGATATATGATGGGAATTAGTCACAGTTGTAGAGCTTTTCTACACAAGAACGGACAGGTTATGATTCGCGTCAGATGGAATAACAGGAAGTGTGAAGTTGGCTTTTCTGTAGGTTGCAATGCTGATCTTGAAAAATGGGATAATGAGAACCAGAGAGTCAGATACAACACTACTCATAAAGTTGGTGGAAAGGTATATGTTGCCCATGATATTAATAATCGCATTTCTCAATTTTTGGAATGTATTGAAGAATCTTTCACAGAGTATGGTGTACATTCCCAAATCCCTACCACAAAAGAGTTGGTTAATGAGAAGCTGGGGAGAATAGAAAAGGAGATAGTAGTAGTTGGTTCAATAGAGAGAGAAAAATCTTTTCGTGAAATTTTCAATGATTTCTTAGAAGTTTGTTCTATAGAAAGAAGTTGGAGTGAATCTGTACATCACAAATATGTTCAAGTATGGAATCAATTAAATAGCTGTGATCCAGACATTTCTCTAGTGATACTTGATGAGAATAAAATGACAGAATTAAAAAAATGCTACGTGAAGAATGGATATCGTAATCGTACCACTGTAAAACAATTCAGAATATTAAAATCTTTTCTTAGATGGATTGCTGCCAATGGTTATCCTGTAGGACAAGGAGTACTCAACTGTAAGGTAAACTTAACTGTGACTAAAAAAGAAGTTACTTTTCTGAAATATAAAGAATTACTCCATTTTGCATCTTTCCAATTTCCTAAAAGTAAAGAGTACTTAGATAGAGCTAGATATATATATTATCCAGAGTTTTAATAATGCTTCTTTTCAATTCATGATAAATGTTGAATCCCATAATGCTTAATTGCTTGGACGTAATTGATAATTCTAGGGTACTTGGTTAGTCAATATCTTAAAATCTTTAGCAAACCAATCTGCTGATTTAGTTTTGTTGTAAAACTAAGATGGTCAAGGTAATCAATGAAAGCTTGCCATTTACTGCTGTCTATGCTTCCTAAATTGAAAGGAAATCCACTATTTAAATTATTTATACGAATCAGCAGTTGACAATCATCTACCTTTTTGCTTGTTAAAACGTTATTATTAAGTTAATTATCTCATTAATTATTTCTCAATCTTATTGATAATCAGTATATTATAATAATAAAGTCCTCGTTGTTCTAATAATGATTCTCAAGGAGAAAGAATTAAAACTTATAAAAATATATATGTATATCTGCGATGTTTACGAGTCTTCACTCAAATTCTACTACCAGAAGTTCAGTAATAACAATCATCCTTTTGCCAAGGAATACCTGCTTTCATGGTTCCTCGACTTGTCTTCTTCTTACCAAGCATTCAATTATAGATTGATTTTGATGCCAGAAGCAATTAGGGAACTTGTCTGGCTGTTAATTCATTCAAACCTCAAGATTGTGGCAGTATGAAATCATTAGTCGACCCAATGCCTATCATTACTTGCTCGGGAAAGAACAGAGCAGGAAAGATGTCCACTGAGATTACTTCCAGAGGATATTATTCGACAAAAAACGTATATTACTTCGGACTAAAACTCCATGTAGTGGCTTTCCGTAGAAAAGGAATTATACCTTTTTTCTTGAAATGCTTATACTTTCCGCTGCGGATGAAAATGACTCAACTGTATTGTATTCAAAAGAGTAAGGTGTGGGAAATCAGAACAATAGAGAAATATATGCCGATAAAATATATTCAGATATACTATTCTATAAAGAGACGCAAGAATGCAAAAAACTTTCGTTATTTACTCCTGTAAAAGCTATCAAAGGAGAATCCCTGAAGTAACCAAAAGGGAGAAAGCTGCAAGAGACTTGTTTTCAACGGCAGTTTCTAAAGTCAGACAACCCATTGAATAATTGTTCAACTGGTTGAATGAAAAAACAAATATTCAAAGAGCGATGAAGGTCAGATCTACATCTGGGCTTCTAGTACACACGATGGGAAAAATAGCCATCACATTGATTACCCTAATTTTTAACTAATGAATCAAATATAGATTCGCATTATTTATACTTTCGGTATAATATATGGCTACATTGTGACTGTCATAATATAGGCGAAGTTCTTGCCGAGTAGTATCAAAACTTATTCCTATTTGATGCCAATCTCCCTCGTTTAGGGTGTTTTTTCTACAGTTGGTCGGTAATCATGTTGTACTCCATTTCTATTGCTTACAGATAGCATGTAGGAACCATTTTTTGAGTGGTTAATAGTTATCCTTTATTTTTATTGGAATTAAATTTTTTATTACTTAATAACGCTTTTGCTCCTAGATGGTATTTCGAACTACTTTTCGTTCAGAGATGAGAAAAAAAGAAACGCTTGCCTGATTATTCAATTGATTCAGTTCAATTCTATGTCTATAGGTGGCATTAATTTCCAATAGACAAAGCTTTGTCTGAAGTTCCGGTGATATATCGGTAGGGATCATTATATTCATCAGGGATTCCAAATTCGATGTTGGTCTGTTGTGTGGAATGAATTTGGTTGTTTCTTGTGGGACCATAAATAATTCCTTGTTTTTTCCAACGTGTCAGGAAATACTCTAATGATTTTCGGAAACGGACGTAATCTTTTTGTATTGGGAGCGTCCAAAAAACTTCTGCATATGCACCTATGCGAGGGTAAATATGATAGTTCATACTTTCTACAGTGGGGATCCATTCTCCCCACATCTGACAACTGGCTCCGAGAATTTGAGGAACTAAATGTACTGGGAAGTTTTCCGGTACAGGCTTGAATTCATAGGCACGTTGCAATGAAATAGGTTTGAACTCGTATGTCGCTTGTAAAGAATCATATTCATAACTATAATTTAAGTAGGTAAAATTGTTGTAAGAGTTGACTATATGCTGCCCTTGTTCGGCAGCACGTTGCAGTATGTCGGAATCTCCTTTCCAAAATTGTACGATAGTACCTGGTGCTAAACGTTCGGTTCCTTCTTTATCTCCGCTTTGAAAGTGGTGTAGTTTTTCGCCTGTAATGTCATTCCACCCCATCATACGCCACCCCTTTTGAGCAATTACTTTCGACATTTGGTTTGTGAACCATACTTGTATGTCGGAAGCGGAAGAAAATCCTTTTTCTTGAATAAATTTTATCCATATTATATTACTATTGGCTCTTTGGCTCTTTTTAGTACATATTTAGGTATATATATTTTTTCTCCAATATTAATTTTATCAGGATTTTCAATTCCATTTACTCTAACTATGTCATCAACTGTACTTCCATATTTTTTCGCAATTTTCCATAATGTATCTCCATCTTTTACAACATAAATTATAACACTGTAATCTTCTAAATCATCTTCAGTTTCTTCTGTTATATTATTAATTGCTGGTATCTCAACATTTTTATATGTCAATGTTTCAAAATTCAAATCTACATTTGCATCAATTGTTCCACTCTGATTTATAAATTCTTGTGTTCCAACTTCTATTCTTGTGCTTGTATTACAATTATTTTCTACTCCTTCTATTGTTTGAGTAAATGGTATTGTTATTATTTTACTATTTACTCCTATTGTTGATGTATCAGTATATATTAAATTTACCTCCATCTCTCCTTCTAATGCCATTTTTCCACTTAATCTATTTTCTTTGTTTATAGATATTTGTATTGATGTATTTATAATTTCTCCATTTCCAATTTCGGGAACATTTACTTTTTCCCTTATTTGACATATGTTTTTCAATTTTTTTCTATCTGATGTTGTTTTTAATGTTTTTAAATCATAATTTACTCTTTCACCTGGGCAATATAAATCTTGTATTACTTGTATTTCTTTTTCTTCATATGAAATACAATTTATCTCAACTTCAACCTCTAAATAAACTGTATGTTCTTCTATTGAATTTGGTTTTATTATTAAATTTTTTATTAAATATGTTGTATCACATATATTTTCTTCTTTGATATCTGGCATATCTATAAAACCAACTAATGGAACTCTGCCTATTGTTTTGCAAATTCTTCCATCATCTGTTAAATACACAAGTTTTAATTCTATTTCTGATTTTGCAAGTATTTTGTTATAACTTATTTTTATATCTTTATCAACTAAACTTATTGTTGCATTTAATATTTCTGCTAAATTGTCTGTATTTGGAATTGATACATTTTCTTTCACATATGTTTTATTATTTCCTTCACATAATAATGAGTTTATTTTTTCTTTTTTACTTAAAATTTGCATATTAACATCATTTACATTCGTTGTTATTTCCGCTTCTTCAGGTAAACGTATTTTTATTGAAATTTCCACATTTGCCTTTATTCCTATTTTTCTTCCATTTATTACTTTACATTCAAAATTTTTTATATTTGGTTCAATATCAACAATCATTCCTATTTGTAATTCTGGAACAACTATTGTTTCTGAAAAATCAAGTGTTGTATTTAATCCTCTTAAATTATTTTTCTCTCCATCTGCTAAATACATTATATATAACATTGTGATTGCTGCTAATATCTGACCGAATTTTTTTCTTCTCATTTGATCATTCCTTTCAAAAAAAAGGAGGGATTTGCTTTCCCTCCTTCAAAAACTTCTTTTTTATATATACATATGTTTCCATCTGTATTAATTGTATTTAATATATCTGGCTTTGAGTCTGGAACTATCATATCTCCTTGAACTACTATTTGTTCTTTTTTCTCACAAATTATCTTATTAATTTTTATAGTTTCTTTTGTTATATCCATATGAATAACCTCCTATATATTTTTGTTTATTAATTTATATGGACATTTAATTTATTTTATTACTTTTTTGAATATTTTTTTTACTTTTGTTTATACTATTTTAGTAAGAGGTGATATCTTTGACAAATATCAATTGTTGTTTAGATTGTGTTTATCAAAAAGATGGAAAATGCTCTTATGATATTATTTCTAATATAATAATATGTTCTAATTCTGAATGTGCATATTATAAAAGTCCCAATTAAAGTAAATTTAATTGGGATTTTTCTTACACAATAAATATTAGGATTTATAGAATTCATATTACATGAAGTTTCTATAATCAATTCTTTATTTTTTCAAATACTTTTGCTAAATATTTCATACTTGTTAAACTTTGCTCTAGTGTATTTCCAGTTGAACCAACTTCTATTATTACTGCTGCTTTTCCTAGATGTTGATTATATCTTGAATTTCTTACTATCATTGGTTTAAACAATCCTGGATACATTTCATTTGCAATTTCTTGAACTTTTATTGCAAATCTAAGATTGTTTTGCCAATTTGGATGATATAATCCTCCTCCATTTGTTCCTATTACAAACATTAATTGTGATGCAACATCATCACCTATTTTAACACTTGGATCATAATCACTTTTACTTCCAATTGCATCCCTGTGTAAATCTATTATTATATCACTTGGGTTTTCTTGCAAATCTTTTTTTACACTTTCCAATGACCTAGAATATGAGCCTGTATATGCAGGATAATCATGATATGTTTTGTCATGATTCACCTTAAATCCAAATCCAAGTAAATAATTTGTAAGTTCATCTCCTAGTCTTGCAACAGTATAATTTAAATCTGTTGTTCTAAAATTTCCTGTTTGTTCATATGGATATGTTTCACTTGGTGTATAACTTTCACATGTATGTGTGTGAAATATTAATATATTATTTTTGTCTATGTCTAATTCTGTATTCATAATATCATCTGGTATATCAAATGATGTCTCATTTTTTATTTTTACGCCATTTATTTCATTGTTAAAACTTTCTGATATTGGATTTTTAGTTACTATTTGCGTTTCTACATTTTCTAATATATTACTTACATCTACATTTGAGTTATTATTATCTTTTTCTTCTTCAACAGGCTTATTTTCTATATTTTCACCTGGAGTTTCTACAGGATTTTCTTCTATTTTTTCACTTTCTTTTAATCTAGAAAGTTCAACGCCTAATATTCTTTCTGAAAAATCTTTTGTATCTTCTTCATTTTCTTCTTTTATCGTTGTATTTGATTTTGAAACAATTTCATTTATAGCAGGTATTTCATTATTTAAACAATTTACTAATTTGCTTGATAAATTTATTTTGAAAACTTCTGTTGATTTTAAATTTTGTATAAATCTTGTAACAATAAAAAGCAATATTAAAGTTACTATTAATATTGCTATTTTTTTTATTGAACCTTTTGCATTTATTATTGTAACATTAAACATATAACATACCCTTCTTTTGAATTTTTCTTATATATATTATATGTTTGTTACAAGTATTTTAGAACTACAATAATCGTGGTTTTAGTTCTAAATAAATTGGCTTTTCTTCTCTTATCATTGTACTTTTACCATGTCCTGGATATACAATTGTTTCATCTGGTAATATCATTAATTTTTTTGTAATTGAATTTATAACATCTTCAAAATTTCCTGTTGGTACATCTGTTCTTCCCCAAGTTCCTCTAAATAATGTATCTCCTGAAAATAATAATTTTTCTTCTTCACAATATAAGCAAGAACCTCCTGAAGTATGTCCAGGTGTATGTATTACTCTAAATTCAAGATTTCCTAGATGTATTAAATCTCCATCGTCAACTCTTGAATCTACTTGAATAACTAAACCTTCAAATCCTATATATGTTGTTAGACTTATATTTGGATCTAATAAGTTTTCAGCAGCATTTCTATGTGCTAATATTTTTCCACCTTTTCTTTCTTTTAATTCTTTTACTCCTCCAATATGATCTCCATGGCAATGTGTTAAATAAATATATTTTAAATTTGCATTTAATATATCTAACATTTCTACAATTTTGTCAACATCTCCTGCAGGATCTATTACCATTGTTTCTTTTGATTTCTCGTCTTGTACAATATAACAATTTGTTACATCTCCAACCCATGAGTCTATCCTTAGTTCCTTTAATATCATTTTTCTTCTCCTCTTATTCCTTCATTTTGTTTTTTCTACTTACTTCATATACACTGTCTATTTTACGTAATTCTCTTATTACTTTATTTAAACTTTCTACACTATCTACTTCTAGTGTAACTTCTGTTATAGCAATTCTTTCTTTTGTTGCCTTTGCATTTACACTTATTAATCTTACTTTTGAGTCATTTAATTTTTGTACTATATCTCCTAATAATCCATTTCTATCATTTGCAAATATCTCAATTTCAACAGTATATGAACTCTTTTTCTCATCATTATACCATTTTACATCTATTATTCTATTTTGCTCTTTTAATAAATCTGCAACATTTGGACAATCTTTTCTATGAACAGATACACCTCTTCCTTTTGTTATATATCCTATTATTTCGTCTCCTGGTAATGGATTACAACATTTTGATAATTTTACTAAACAATTATCAATTCCTTTTACAATAACACCTGAATCAGATACTTTTGTATTATCTACTTTATTTTTTGCAAGTTCTTCTATTTTTTCTTCTATTTTTGGTTCTTCTTTATGTTCTTTTCTATATTCTATTAACATTCTTGCAATTATTCTGTTTGCTGTAATTGCTCCAAATCCAACTGCTAAATACATCTCATCTAAATTTTTATATTTATATCTTTCTAACATTGGATTTATATAATCTGTTTTGAAAAGTTCTGCATATGGAATTCCAATTCTTTTTAATTCTTTTTCAATTAAGTCTTTTCCTTTTTCTATATTTTCTTCTCTTTTTTCTTTTTTGAACCAAGAATTTATTTTGCTTTTGGCAGATGTACTTTTTACAAATTTTAACCAATCCATACTTGGACCTTTAGAGTTATCCGATGTTAAAATTTCTACGATATCTCCATTTTTGATTGGTGTTATTATTGGAACCATTTTACTATTGATTTTTGCTCCAACCATTTTATTTCCGATTTCAGCATGAATATTATATGCAAAATCTATTGGTGTTGCACCTCTTGGTAATACTTTTATTGCACCCTTTGGTGTAAATACATATACTTCATCTTCAAATAATTCTGTTTTTAGTGTTTCTAAGAATTGTTGTGGATCTTGCATTTCTTGTTGCCATTCTAGTGTTTCTCTAAGCCATGCTAATTTATCATCTTGTACTTTTACTACTTTTTGTCCTTTTCTACTTCCATAATTTGCTTCTTTATATGCCCAATGTGCAGCAATACCATATTCAGCAATTCTATGCATATCCCATGTACGTATTTGTACTTCAAATGGTGTTCCTTTTTCTCCTAATAATGTTGTGTGTATTGATTGATACATATTTGTTTTTGGAACTGCTATATAATCCTTAAACCTTCCTGGCATTGGACTATACATTTCATGTACTACACCTAATGCTGCATAACAATCTTTTACAGAATTTACTATTATTCTTAATGCAAATAAGTCATATATTTGATCTAATGTTTTATTATCTCTTTGCATTTTTCTATATATACTATATAAGTGTTTTGCTCTTCCTGTAACTTCTGCTTCAATATGTTCTTTTTTTAATTGTTGTCTTATATCATCCATTATTTTTTCAATAAATCTTAGTCTTTCTTCTCTTTTTTGCTCTATTCCTTTTATTAATTCCTCATATTCTTTTGGATATAAATATTTAAAGCTTAAATCTTCTAATTCCCATTTCATTGAATATAGACCAAGTCTGTTTGCTAATGGGGCATATAATTGCATTGTTTCTGTTGATATTGCTATTTGTCTATCTCTTCTTAAAAACTCTAATGTTCTCATATTGTGTAATCTATCTGCTAGCTTTATAATTATTACTCTTATGTCTTTTCCCATTGCTAAGAACATTTTTCTATAATTTTCTACTTGATTTTCTTCAATTGATGCATGTCCTATTTGTTTTAATTTTGTAACACCATCAACCATATCTGCAATTTCTTTTCCAAATTCTCTTTCTATATCTTCATATGTTGCATCAGTATCTTCTACTACATCATGTAAAAGTGCTGCACATATTGTTTGTTCATCTAGTCCAAGTTCTGCAATAGTATATGCTACATTTGTTGGGTGTATTATATATGGTTCACCTGATTTTCTTAATTGTGTTCCATGTTTCTCTAAAGCATAGTTATATGCTTTTTGTATTATTTTTACATCTGGCCATCTTTTGTTCTTTTTTACTCTTTCAATAATCTCTTTTATTGTATGATTTTCTGCCATATAAATCCCCCCATTGATTTATTTTTTTCTTTCACATTTTACATCTTTTTGTTTTAATTTTAAAGTCTTTTATTAAATTTTTTATATATAATCTTAATTATCAACTAAAAATATAAGCTTTGCATGAAATGACGAATGTGCATGAAGAAATTTTAGAAATTCTTTGTAATTTTATGGAAAGAGTTCACTTTAGTGGAAGGGTGCCATAAAATGAATTAGAATTTCTTAAATTTCATAATAAGCCGAGGAATGGAATAAAAAGCTTATATTTTTAGTTGTCATATTTAGATATCATAAAGATTTCATAATATCTTTAATATTAATTTGAATACTATCAACACCATTAAATGAATTTATTTCTAAATTTCCTGCAATATCAACTCTATCACCAATTCGATAAGTATCTGCTAATGCTCCCATGTTAAATCCTATTGCATTAATTATATTTTTATTATCCTTTACAGATAATCTTAAATGTTTTCCTTCTGATAGAGATCTTATTGAGTCTATTTTTAAATTTCTAAATGCAAATATTGGCATTTTATTGGCTTCACCAAATGGTTCAAGTTCTTTTAAACTGTCTACCATTTCTTTATTTACATCATCAAGTTTTATTTCTGCATCAAGATTTAAAATTGGAATTATTTTATCAACTTCTTTTTCTTTTGCTATTTTTTCAAATTCTTCTTTAAATTCTTCAACTTTTTCTTTCTTTATGTTTATTCCTACTGCCATAGCATGTCCACCAAATTTGTCTATTGTGTCATTACATTCCATTAATGCTTCGTGTAAATCAAATCCAGGTATACTTCTTCCAGATCCTTTACATTCTCCATCTTCTTCACATAATAAAATACTTGGTTTAAAATATAGTTCTGTTATTTTTGATGAAACTATTCCTATAACACCATGATGCCATCCTTTTCCAGATACTACTATTGTATTTTGGGTATCAAGTCCTTCTTTTTCTATTTGTTCTACAGCTTCATTATAAATATTTTTTTCTATTTCTTGTCTTGTTTTATTGTATTCATTAATTTTTTGTGTTAATTCTTTTACTTCATTTTCTTCTTTTGATAATAATAAATTTAATGCTTCTTCTTGATGTCCCATTCTTCCACATGCATTAATTCTTGGTGCTACCCCAAATGATATTGTTGTTGAATTTATTTTTGAATACCCACAGCTTTGCAATATTTCTTTTAATCCTAAATTTTTTGTTTGCTCTACTAATTTTAATCCCAGTTTTACAATTACTCTATTCTCATCTGTTAATGGTACTATATCTGATATTGTTCCAACACAAACTATATCTAAATATTTTAAATATTCTTTTGGGTCTAATCCTAATTTTATACTTAATGCTTGTATTAATTTAAATACTACTCCAACACCAGCTAAATTTCTACATTCATATTTATTATCTTTTCTTTTGGCATCTACTACTGCTATCGCTTTTGGTAATTCTTCTGCTGGCTCATGATGATCTGTTACAATTGTTTCAATACCAAATGTTTTTGCATATTCAACTTCATCTACTGCTGTTATTCCACAATCTACTGTTATCATTAATTTGTTTCCTTGTTTTACTATTTCTTCCACTGCTGTTTTATTTAATCCATATCCTTCATTCAATCTATTTGGAATATATACATTTACTTGTATTCCTCTTTCTTCAAGAAAACTTTTCAATACTGTTACACTTGTAATTCCATCAACATCGTAATCACCATATATTATTATTTGTTCTTTATTTTCTATTGCTTTTAATATTCTTTCAACAGCTTTTTCCATATCAGGCATTCCAAATGGATCATAAAAATCACTTCTTTTTGGATTTAAAAATTTTGTTATTTCTGCTTCTTCTGTTATGCCTCTATTTGTAAGTAATGTTGATAGTAATCTATTTAATTTGTATTTTTCTTGTAATTTTTCAACTTTTTCTTCATTAGTTTGGTATATTTCCCATTTCTTATTCATTATAAATTTTGTTCCTTTCTCTATAGAAAAAATTCTAGCCTTATTTTATTCTATAATAATAAAAATAGCAAGAAAATTCTTGCTATTTTTCTGGATTTTTATAATTCAAAAATTACTCTTCATCTATTGGTTCTGTATCTTCTTCATCATCAGATGGAAGTTCTTCTCCTAAACTTTGTTCAAATGCTTTTGCAAAATTATCTCTAACTTTTTTCTCTATTTCGTCCATTATATCTGGATGTTCCTCTAAATATCTTTTTGCATTTTCTCTACCTTGACTAATTCTTTGACCATTATAACTAAACCATGCGCCACTTTTTTCTACAATGTCTAAGTTAACTGCCATATCTAGTATATTTCCAACTTTTGATATTCCTTTTCCATATAATACATCAAATTCTGCTTCTCTGAATGGTGGAGCTACTTTGTTTTTTATAACTTTTACTCTTACTCTGTTTCCTATAACTTGTCCATCTTGTTTCATCATTTCTGTTTTTCTTATATCCATTCTTACTGATGCATAGAATTTTAATGCTCTACCACCTGTTGTTGTTTCTGGGTTTCCAAACATTACTCCTATTTTTTCTCTTAATTGGTTAATAAATATAAGTACTGTTTTTGATTTATTTATTGCTCCTGCTAATTTTCTTAATGCTTGCGACATTAATCTTGCTTGAAGCCCCATATGTGAATCTCCCATTTCACCATCTATTTCAGCCTTTGGTACTAATGCCGCAACAGAGTCTACTACAACTACATCTAATGCACCACTTCTTACTAATGCTTCTGTTATTTCTAATGCTTGTTCTCCTGTATCTGGTTGTGATACTATTAAATTATCTATATCTACTCCTAATTTTCTTGCATATACTGGATCTAAAGCATGTTCTGCATCTATAAATGCTGCTTCTCCTCCCATTTTTTGTGCTTCTGCTATAATATGTAATGCTAATGTTGTTTTTCCTGATGATTCTGGTCCAAATACTTCAATAATTCTTCCTCTTGGTACTCCTCCAATTCCTAATGCTATATCTAAACTTAAAGCTCCTGTTGGTATTGCTTCTACCTCCATTGCTTTATATTCTCCTAATTTCATTACTGATCCTTTTCCAAATTGTTTTTCTATTTGGCTCATTGCAACTTCTAGTGCTTTTCTTTTTTCTGCATTTTCTCCCATGTTTGTATCTTTCCTTTCTTGAGACTATTTTCGTGTCTCTTTTTCTAAACCTTTGTTCGATATATATTATATCGTTTTTTATTTTTTTGTCAAGCAATTTTATGAAAATTTTTCATAATTTTCTAATCAATTCTTATACCAATTATCTATATTAATAAATATATTATACCAATTAGCTGGTATACTGCCTTTCAATGTCCAATTACTTGCAACTTCATAATAATTACTAAATAATCCTATATATGGTACTTCATCATTATATATTTGTCTAATTCTTGTATATTTTTCTTTTAACAAATCTTCCTTTGTTATATTTTTTACTTCATTCATTATTGAATTTAATTCTTCATTTGAAAAGTTTGCTAAATTTCCATCTCCAAAAAATGTTTCTAAATTTGGACTTAATGATAATGTTACACCTGTTAATATCATATCATAATTTCTATTGTCTAAATATGATTGATATTGATTATCTGTTGCTTTTACAAGTGTTACTTTTATACCTGCTTCTTCTAAATTACTTTTTATTATATCTGCAATTGCAACTCTTGTTTCATTAGATGCTTGTACTACAAGTTTAAAATTTATTATTTTTGTACTATAGTTAATATATTGTTGCCATCTATTATATTTATATTCCCAGCCATTATCTTCTAATATTTGAATTGCTGTATCTGTATTGTATGATGTATCTGCTTTATCTCCTTGTAACCAATTTCCATAATCTAAAAAGTAATCTTGTGTTCTATATTTTCCTCCATATACTTGAGAAATTATACTTTCTCTATTTATTGCTCTTGAAATTGCTTGTCTTACTTCTTTATTTGCTAATACTTGGTTTTGTGTGTTTATTGCTAGAAAATCAAATTCTCTTCCATTTGTTTCTGCTTTATTATATCCTATTGTTCCTATATAATTTTCAATTCCTATATTATTTGTTGTAATTAAATCTATCTTTCCTAATTTAAATGAATTATACATTTCTCCAACATTTGAATATTTTGATATTGTTATTTTTTCAAGTGTTAATTCTGCCCTTTTATAATTCTCATTTTTTTCAAGAATTATTGAATCACTGCTATTTTGTGTTATTTTATATTTTCCTGTTCCTATTGGGGCATTATTACTTGAACCATAAATAAAATCTTGTCCTTCATAATTTCTTTTACTTAATATTGGAAATATTAAGTTATATTCAAAAAATGGTACTTCTTGGTCTAAAATTAATCTTATTGTATTGTCATCAACTCTATTTATTTCAGTTATATGCCTTATATTTTCAAGATAAATTGAATCTATTTTTGATAAATTCTCTATTGTAAAGATAACATCATCTACTGATAAATTATTTCCATCTGACCATTTTATTGATGTATCTATTTTTATTAAATATTTGTTCTCTGCTGTTTTCGCCCAATCTTTTGCTAAACATTTTTCAAGTTTATAATCACTTGTTAATTGAAATAATGGTTCATATATTATTTTTGTAATTTCTTGAACTTGTTTATTTTTACTTAATAATGGATTCATTGTATCAAATTCTGCAATTCCTAATTTTATTTCCTTACCTATATCATCTTCTTTTACTACATTTGTTTGTTCTTCGTCTGTTGTATTTTTCTTTTCTTCATTTAATTTATATGCAACTAATATAATTATTCCAATTATAAATA
>ERZ791837.1407-NODE-1407-length-15601-cov-3.710086_pt1 | contig 15601 bp, 10 predicted proteins | sample MGYA00510292_ERZ791837 | MGnify/ENA primary metagenome ERZ791837 (study PRJEB30046, sample SAMN00715259) | human gut metagenome | study: EMG produced TPA metagenomics assembly of the A metagenome-wide association study of gut microbiota in type 2...
ATCAATTTTAGCAAACCGGTCTTCGATTTCTCCCAAAACAGTTTTCCCAAAATCAATCACATCTTTTTTAATTCCAAATTTTTCATACATTTCTTCTGTTGTCATGATTTATCCTTCCCGGCATGAACAAATGCCCTTTTCTACTGCTAATTTCATAATATAGTTTACAATTTCATGGTTATTTGAAAAATTATCTTTGTTAATCATTGTCACATCTCGTTCCCGCCGAAACCATGTCATCTGACGTTTTGCGAAATGTCTGGTGTCCCGTTTTAAGCGGTAAACAGCTTCTTCCATTGTACACTCTTTAAAAAGAGCTGACGCAATTTCTTTGTAGCCAAGCCCTTGCATGGAAACCAAATTTCTTGAATAACCGGCGTCCAAAAGTTGTTTTACCTCCTTGACAAGTCCCTCTTCCATCATCTGGTCAACCCGTTTGTCAATCCGTTCATAAAGCACCTTCCGGTTCATTGTGAGAACCAGATACAAAAAATTATACGGCGACCCTTTCTGTCGCTCCTCTTTATTGTGATCTGAAAATTTCTGTCCGGTACTTTGAAAATACTCCAAGGCACGAATCACACGTTTTATGTTATTTGGATGAATGGCTTCTGCGGATTCTTTATCCACTTTTTGCAGTTCATGATGTAGATAAGAAGCACCTTTTTCTTTTGCCAGATTTTGCAAATCCGCTCTGATTTCATCACCCTGTTTTTCTTTTGTAAAAGCAATATCATTTAACACTGCTTGAATATAAAACCCGGTTCCGCCTACAAGAATCGGAATCTTCCCACGATTATAAATATCTTCCATAATTTCCTTTACGCGTTTTTGAAAAATCATCACGTTAAATTCTTCATCCGGATTCCATTCATCAATCATATAGTGCGTAACGCCCTGCATCTGCTCTTTTTTAATTTTTGCAGTTCCAATATCCATCTGTTTGTATACTTGCATCGAATCAGCTGAAATAATTTCACCGCCTGCCGCTTTTGCCAGCTCAATGGATATTTCCGTTTTCCCGACAGCGGTTGGCCCTGTCAAAACAATAATTGGTTTTTTCATATCCATACACTCCTTTTTGACATTCAAAGCACACGTTTGAATTTTTTTTCAAATTCATACTGGCTCATTGCAATCGTTGTCGGTCGTCCATGTGGACAATGATACGGCTGATCCATCTGTAACATCTGCCCAATCAGTTCTTTTGCTTCTGCGTAAGACATTGTATGATTGCCCTTCACTGCCGCCTTGCATGCCATCGTAGCACAATGGTCGATTACAAATTCCGGTGCTGATTTCGTATTTTGATTTCTCAAATTGTCTAACAATTCCAAAAACAATTGTTTCGGCTCTAAGTTCAAAAAATCAGCCGGTACACCGGTAATCAAATACTCTCTGTCTCCAAATGCCTCCCAGCAAAAGCCAATAGCAGTTAAGGTCTGTGCATTTTCCTCTAACACTTCAATTTCCCGTCCTGACAGCGACACAACAATCGGCGCAATCAAATTCTGTGTCAGCGGTTTTTTATCCTTTAACTTTTTCATTAATTTCTCGTATAACACTTTTTCATGAGCTGCATGCTGGTCAATAATCAATAATTCTTTTTCGTATTCCACAAGCCAGTAGGTGCCGAAAACCTGTCCGATAATCCGGAAAACAACACCCTCTTGCTGTTCTTCTTTCTTAAAATCTAATTGCTTGTAATCTTCTCTTACAATTGATACATTCTGCTTTCCGGAAAATGGTGCACTTTCATACACAAATGGTTTTTCTTCCATCTTTTTCTCCGGTTGTGTGCGCATACTCCACTCTTTTTTTCTTTCATATTCAAACGGCTCCGGCTGTTTTTCAATCGGTTTTTCTTCTATCGGACTTTGCTTCTCTTTTTCATCCAGTGTGACATCCGGAATTAAAGTACTCTGCTTCAATGCCTCAGTAACCGTGTCTCTCACAAGTGATAAAACTTCCATCTGATTTGTAAAGCGGATTTCCATTTTGGTCGGATGGACATTGACATCAATAAAAGAAGAATCAATCGAAAGCATGAGTACCACAAACGGGTAACGGTGTCCCATAAGAAATCCCTGATATCCCTGCATGGTTGCATTTGCCAAAATCGGACTTTTGATATAACGCCCATTTACAAAGTAATTCATCATCGAGCGGTTTCCCCTTGATAAAATCGGTTTTCCAATAAATCCTTCTAAGCGCATGCCATCCTGTTCTTGACAAATCGGTATCAGTTCTTTCGTAATTTCTCTTCCGTAGTGATAAAAAATATTGGTCTTTACCTGTCCGTCACCACTTGTCTGGAATTTTGTTTTCCCATCTACAATAAAAGAGAAACGGATATCCGCATGAGCCAGTGAATACCGCTGCACCAGTTCATGAATATAGTTTCCCTCAGTTGTTTTTGATTTTAAAAATTTTCTTCTTGCCGGTGTGTTATAAAACAAGTTTCGTACCACAAAAGTAGTTCCTTCCGGGCAGCCGACTTCCTCACATCCGGTCTCTTTTCCGCCCTCAATGGAATATCTGGTTCCTACAATGTCTTCCTTTCTTTTTGTAATCAATTCAACCTGAGCCACCGCCGCAATACTTGACAATGCTTCACCGCGGAATCCAAGACTTGTTACGGAAAGTAAATCTTCAGTATTTCTAATTTTGCTTGTCGCATGGCGTAAAAACGCCGTCGGAATTTCCTCTTTTGCAATACCTGCACCATTATCCGTGATACGAATCATAGAAATTCCGCCTTCTTTTATTTCGATTGTAATGGCGGATGCACCAGCATCCAAAGAATTATCCATTAATTCTTTCACAACAGCCGAAGGACGTTCCACAACTTCGCCTGCCGCAATTTGATTTATCGTTTTTTGGTCAAGAACTTGAATCATGACATCCTCCGTTTCTTTTTACCACTGTTCTTTTAATTTATTCTGCCACTTGTAAACTAAATTCATCGCATCCATCGGTGTCACATTGGATAAATTAATATCACGCAGTTCAAACAAAATGGCATCCGTCTGATTTGTCGTCTCCATCGTATCAAAAATGGAAAGCTGCGTCATAGCCTCCGTGCCGCCTTTTAAATCTTTCTCACTTAAATCCGTAAGTTTTGATAGATTACTATTGGCATCTTTGGCCTCCAACAAATCCGCAATTTCCCTTGCACGGACTAAAACTTCATCCGGAACACCGGCAAGTCTGGCAACCTGAATACCATAACTGCGGTCAGCACCGCCCTTTACAATTTTGCGAAGGAATACGATATCCTCTCCATCCTCTTTTACGGCAATACAGTAATTCTGGACGCCTTCTAATTTGCCCTCCAATTCCGTCAATTCGTGGTAATGTGTGGCAAATAATGTTTTTGCTCCAATTTTTTTCTTATTTACTATGTGTTCAACAACCGACCATGCAATACTTAGTCCGTCAAAGGTACTGGTTCCGCGGCCGATTTCATCTAAAATAATCAAACTGTCTTTTGTTGCGTTATGTAAAATATTAGCAACTTCGGTCATTTCCACCATAAAGGTGCTCTGCCCGCTCGCCAAGTCATCCGATGCCCCGACACGGGTAAAAATACGATCCACGATGCCGATCTTTGCCGATGTCGCTGGAACAAAACTTCCGATCTGTGCCATCAGAACGATCAATGCAGCCTGTCTCATGTAAGTGGATTTGCCCGCCATGTTCGGTCCCGTGATGACGGCGATCCGGTTCTTTCCGTTATCCAGATATGTGTCGTTCGCGACGAACAGGCTGTCTTTGATCATCTTCTCGACGACCGGATGACGGCCCGCCGTGATCGATACGGCATTGCCGAGGTCGACCTCGGGCTTGCAGTAATGATTGTGGACGGCGACGGCTGCAAAGCTGCACAGCACGTCCAGCTGCGCGACAGCCTGCGCCGTCTGCTTGACGCGGGCGGATTCTCCCGCGACAAACTGCCGCAGCGCCACAAACAGGTCATATTCCAGCGCCACGATGCGGTCCTTCGCCGTTAAGATCGTGCTTTCCAGCTCCTTGAGTTCTTCCGTGATGTACCGTTCGCCGGTCGAGAGCGTCTGCTTGCGGATATAGCTGTCCGGGACCAGATTCAGCTGGCCCTTTGCGACCTCGATATAATAGCCGAACACGCGGTTATAGCCCACGCGCAGGTTCCGGATGCCGGTCTTTTCCTTTTCGCGGGCCTCGATCTGCGTGAGCATCCCCTTGCCGCCGGACTGGACGGCGCGCAGCTCGTCGAGCTCTTTGTTCGCGCCGTCGCGGATCAGGCCGCCTTCGCGCAGCAGAAACGGAGGATCGTCCACGATGGTTGCGTCGATCTTCTCCTTGAGATCTGCCAGCGTGTCAAGCTGCTCAAAAAGCGTCTGCAGATACGGCGAACGCATCCCGGACAGCCGCTCCTTGACGGCAGGCAGACTCGCCGCGCCCTGTGACAGCGCGGCAAGATCACGGCAGGGGGCCGTGCCCGTCATAATGCGGGTCATGGCGCGTTCAAAGTCCGTAATTTCACGCAGGGACAGAATCAGTTCCTCGCGGTCGATGGTTTTTTTGACCAGTTCCTCCACGGCGGTCAGACGGCGCGTGATCTGCGCGGGGCTGAGCAGCGGCCGCTCCATCCACGCCCGCAGCAGACGGCCGCCCATGGCGGTCTTCGTCTTGTCGAGCACCCACAGAAGGCTCCCGCGCTTTTCCTTTGCGCGCATCGTCTCCGTCAGTTCGAGATTCCGCCGCGCGGCAAGATCGAGCTGCATGAACTTGCCTGCAATATATAATTCCAGCGCCCGGATGTGCGGCAACTCGTTTTTCTGTAAATCGCGCAGCGTAATGAGAAGCGCACCCGCGGCGGCAATGACGCACGGCATATTCGCAAGGCCGAGCGCCTCCGGCGACTGCCCGAACTGCGCCGTCACGGCAGCCGCGCACAGTGCAGGGTCAAACTGCGCGTCCGTGCCGATGTTCACGCAGGTGTGGAAGCGGTCGCGCAGAAAATCCGCCAGCGCGTCGTCCTCCGCCGCCGTGCCGCCCAGAAGGGCCTCGGACGGCAGAAAGCTGCCAAGCTCGTTCTGCGCGTCCTGCATGGCGTCGGCTCCGGAAACCTGCGTCGCGCTGAACGCGCCGGTCGACACATCGCAGAAGCACAGGCCGTATGTACCGGCTGCGCCGTAGACGCAGGCGTAATAATTATTTTTGGATTCCACCAGCATCGAGCTTTCCGTCACGGAGCCGGGCGTCACGATGCGGATAATGTCGCGCTTTACAAGCCCCTTTGCCAGCGCCGGGTCCTCCATCTGCTCACAGATGGCGACCTTGTAGCCCTTGGCAACCAGCCGCGCGATATAGCTCTCCGAGGAATGATACGGCACGCCGCACATGGGAATCTTATCCTCTGCGCTCTTGTCCTTGGCATGGTCGCGCGAGGTGAGCGTCAGATCGAGCTCGCGCGAGGCAATGCGCGCGTCCTCCTCGAACATCTCATAAAAATCGCCCAGCCGGAAAAACAGCAGGCAGTCGGGATTGCGCTCCTTGACCGCATAATACTGCTGCATCATGGGGGTGAGTTCGGCCATAATCAAAACCTCCGGGTTTTCTCTTTTAACGTCTGAAATTATGCTTTCGGCAAATCCATATGCACTTACGCATTCGTTTGTAGGGTCCGATGCCGGTCACAGCCGTTCGCGACGAAGGAGCGTTACGGATGTGGGTCTGCCGCTTGCCGGCACACATCGGCCCGTTGGGAAGTTGCAAATTCGCCGAAGAATACCGTAAAAACGGTGCATTCTGCCGGGCCGATGTGGGCATCGGCCCCTACAAAGCCCGCACCAGGGTGCTGTGTTATCGGAGTTCGCCCACAAGGCTCCATGTTGTGCAGCCTGTGATCGTCACGTCCAAAAACTGGCCGATCAGGCTGTCGTCTCCCGCGAAGCGGACGAGTCTTCCGCCCTCGGTGCGGGCGGTGAGCAGGTCCTTGTCGCGGCCGTCGCAGAGCACGCGGACGGTCTTGCCGACGTAGCCCTGATGAATTTCCAGCGAAATGCGGTTCTGCACGGCGCAGAGCCGGTCAAAGCGGCGGTTTTTCTCCTCCTTGGGCGTCGGGTCGTCCATTTTCGCGGCAGGCGTTCCCGCGCGCGGGGAGAAGATAAAGGTAAACAGCGCGTCATAGCGCACGTCTTCAATCAGGCTGATCGTGTCCTCGAATTCCTCCTCCGTCTCGCCGGGGAAGCCGACGATCACGTCGCTGGTCAGAACCAGCTCGGGCATGATCTGGCGGCCATAGTGCGCCAGCTTCAGATATTCCTCGCGGTTATAGTGCCGGTTCATGGCCTTCAGCACCCGGTCGTTGCCGGACTGGAAGGGCAGGTGGAACTGCTTGGCGATCCTGGGGTATTTCGCAATGGTATCAAAGAGTTTTTTGCTTGCGTCCTTCGGGTGGCTCGTCATGAAGCGCAGCCAGAAGTCTCCCGGCAGCTGTGCGATCTCGGCCATGAGGTCGGCAAAATCAACGCCCAGCCCCAGATCCTTGCCGTAGGAGTTGACGTTTTGGCCCAAAAGCGTAATGTCCTTATAGCCCGCCGCGATGAGGCCCTTGACTTCTTCGAGAATCTCCTCGGGCCGTCTCGAGCGCTCCCGCCCGCGCACATACGGCACGATGCAGTACGAGCAGAAATTGTTGCAGCCGTACATGATCGACACCCACGCCTTGAGATCGGACGAGCGCACGACGGGGATACCCTCGGCGATATTGCCCGCGGAATCGTCCACGGCAAAAATGCGCTTGTTCGTGCGCAGCACGCTTTGCAGCAGTTCCGGGAAGCGCCATAATTCGTGCGGATTGAACACGCCGTCGACGTGGCGATAGCTGTTTTTGATGCGGTCGACGACCTGCGGCTGGCCCATCATGCAGCCGCAGAGGAAAATTTTCTGCTCCGGATGCCGGGCCTTCGTGTGTACCAGCGCGCCGACGTTGCCGTAGACGCGGGTTTCCGCGTGCTCACGGATGGCGCAGGTGTTGATGACGATGCAGTCCGCGCCCTCTTCGGTGTCCACGATCTCATACCCGCTTGCACGCAGCATGCCGCGGATGCGTTCGGAATCCGCCTCGTTCTGCTGGCAGCCGTATGTATCGACAAAGGCCCGCGGCGTCCTGCCGCGCGAGGCCCAAAGGGCTTTGATCTGCTCGCAGACAGCGGCTTCCTTCTCCAGCGCCTCCTGCGCGATCACAACGGGTTTGCGTTCCATGTACGTTTCCTCCGAACTGCATAACTTAACGATTTATTATAGCAGATTCCGTGGGGATTTGCAATGGAGCAAAACAAGCAGTCAAAGGCATAGGTTTTTGCAATTTTCCGAATTGTACGTAGGGGCGGACGACTCTGTCCGCCCGCTGCGAATTCTCTGATATTTTCAGCAAATCTGCAACATTTAAGGGGCCGACAGAGTCGTCGGCCCCTGCAGCGGCAGTGCAGTTTTATGATATATCATCCCGCAATCAACCCCTGGACGACCTTTGCGGCCAGGAGGATGAGGACAAGGATGATAGCGGGCTTTACGATCTTCGAGCCGTTTTTGATGGCGAGTCCCGCGCCGATGAAATGGCCGAGGATGCTCGACACCGTGCCGATCAGGCCGAGGACGAGGAAGACCTTGCCGCTTAACAGGCTGGTCAGGAGCGAGGCAATGTTGGAAGACAGATTCACGAGCTTGACATTGCCGCCCGCCGTGCGCACGTCGAGCTTGCCGAGATTGCAGAAAATGAGCAGCAGGAACGTGCCTGTCCCGGGCCCGTAGAATCCGTCGTACGCGCCGACGACGAGCGCGGCCAGATAGACGATGGCCATCTGCTTTTTGGGCTCGATATCGCCGCGCTCCTCCGGCAGCTGCCGCTGGCGCAGCACGACGAAGGCCACGACCGGCAGCACGATCAGCAGCAGATATTGTAAGTACACCTCGGAGATCATCAGCTGCAATTTTGTTCCGAAGAACGAGCCGATGAGCGCCAGCACGATGGACGGAATGCCGAGCTTCCAGTCGACATAGCCGTTTTTGATATACCGGCCCGTGGAAAACGCGGTGCCGATGGAGGAGGAAAATTTGTTTGTGCCCAGCGCAAAGTGCATCGGAAGTCCCGCGAGCAGATACGTCGGGACGGAAATAATGCCGCCGCCGCCCGCGATGGCGTCCATGAACGACGCAAAGAATACGCCGATGACGACGATGACGACCATTTGTACCGTCAGATCCTGTACGCCCATTTTATATCTCTCCTTTGATTGCAAGCTCCAGCATGTCGGCCACGCCGCCTTCTTCATTTGTCGGCGCGATCAGATCCGCTTTCTGTTTGAGCGCTTCTTCCCCGTTTCCCATTGCGACGCCGACGCCCGCAAAGTCGAGCATGGCCGCGTCGTTCCCGCTGTCGCCGATGGCCATGACCTGCTCGCGCGGGATGCCGAGTTTTTTGCACAGCGCAGCAAGCGCAATGCCCTTGCTGGTGTTCGGGTTCATGACCTCCAGATCAACGTAGCCCGCGCCTGTCACGAAATACGGCAGCTTTGTCAGATCGGCCATGGCCCTTTCACACTCTTCCTGACTGGAAAACGGCACATAGAGCTTTTCTACGGGTTTACCCCAACCGGCGACCATGGCGTCCAGATCGTCGACAAATTCATGCGACTGCTCAAACAGCCACCGGAAGTCGGCGGGATAATAGCGCTCAAAGCGCGCCATCTGCTCTTTGGAGTTATACACAATGCCGCCGGAGAAGAAATTGACAAGCCCGTCGTACCGGCGCACATGGGAATAGATCAGCCGCGCATCATCCGGGGACAGCGGGCAGTGGTAGAGCGTTTCGCCGGTTTTCAGATCCTGCGCGATCGCGCCGGTCTGCGTGACGGCGTAGCGGATCTGCGGAAGCGCGTCTAAAATGTACCAACACTCTCCCGGCGCGCGTCCGGTACACAGAACGAGCTGAATGCCGTGCTCCAGCGCACGCTGCGCCGCGGCCTGCACCCGCGGCAGAACACGCTGGTCGGCAGTGACGAGCGTGCCGTCGACATCGACGGCCACAAGACGGATAGCCATAGCAGATTACCTCGATACCATAAAAATCAAACTCATTTTACCAGTCCCCTCCGGGTAAATCAAGCCGCCGAAATTCACAATTTCTTCTTTTTTTGCCGCCATATATGTGGTATAATCTCACTTTAGAATACGTACCGCCGCGCGTACCGCGCGGCGCAGAAAGGGTTTTTACCATGGGACTGTTTACAAAACTATTCGGCACCCGCTCTGAGCGAGAGGTCAAAAAGCTCGAGCCGCAGGTCGAGGCCGTCATGGCGCTCGAGGAGCCGTATAAAAAGCTGACTGATCAGGAGCTTCGCGCAAAGACGCAGGAATTCAAGGATCGCTACGCATCCGGTGAGACGCTCGACGCGCTGCTGCCGGAGGCGTTCGCCGTCTGCCGGGAGGCAGCCGACCGCGTGCTCGGCATGCGTCCGTACCGGGTGCAGGTCGTGGGCGGCATCGTGCTGCACCAGGGCCGCATCGCCGAAATGAAGACCGGCGAAGGCAAGACGCTCGTCGCGATCCTGCCCGCATACTTGAATGCGCTGGCCGGACGGGGTGTGCACATCGTCACGGTCAACGATTATCTTGCCAAGCGCGACTCGGAGTGGATGGGCAAGGTCTACCGCTTCTTAGGACTTTCCGTCGGCCTCATTGTCCACGATCTGACCGCGGAGCAGCGCCGCGCAGCCTATGCCGCCGATATCACCTACGGCACGAATAACGAGCTGGGCTTCGATTACCTGCGCGACAATATGGCGATTTACAAACAGGAGATGGTGCAGCGTGGCCACGCGTTCGCCATCGTCGACGAGGTCGACTCCATCCTCATTGACGAAGCGCGCACACCGCTCATCATTTCCGGCAAGGGCGAGGAATCGTCCAAGCTGTATGAAATGGCGGATTATTTCGTCTCCCGCCTGAAAAAGCAGGTCTTCTCCACGACGGACAGCAAGGAGCTGCAGGATCAGTATGACTGCGATTACATTGTCGATGAAAAAGACCGCTCCGTGTCGCTCACGCAGAAGGGCATTGAAAAGGCCGAGCAGTTCTTCAATGTAGAAAATCTGGCCGACCCCGAAAACGCCACGCTCTCGCACCACATCAATCAGGCCATGAAGGCAAGGGGCCTCATGAAGCGCGACATCGACTACGTCGTCAAGGACGGCGAGGTCATCATCGTCGACGAATTCACGGGCCGCCTCATGTACGGCCGCCGCTATAACGAGGGCCTGCATCAGGCCATCGAGGCCAAGGAGGGCGTCAAGGTCGCAAGCGAAAACAAGACGCTCGCCACCATCACGTTCCAGAATTTCTTCCGTCTGTACGACAAGCTCTCCGGCATGACCGGCACGGCGCTGACCGAGGAGGAGGAATTCTCCGGCATCTACAATCTCGACGTCGTCGAGATCCCGACGAACAAACCCGTCATCCGCATTGACGACCCCGACGTCGTCTACAAGACCGAGGCGGGCAAATACCGTGCCGTCATCGCGCAGATCAAGGAATGCCACGCCAAGGGCCAGCCGGTTCTGGTCGGCACGATCTCCATTGAAAAATCCGAGCTTCTTTCGCAGATGCTCAAGCGCGAGGGCATCCCGCACAACGTCCTGAACGCCAAGCACCATGAAAAAGAAGCCGAGATCGTCGCGCAGGCGGGCCATCTGGGCGCCGTGACCATTGCGACGAACATGGCGGGCCGCGGCACCGACATCATGCTGGGCGGCAACGCCGAATACATGGCAAAGAACGAGCTGCGCAAGCAGGGCCTGTCCGACGAACTGATCGCCGAGTCCAATTCCTTCGCCGAGACGGAGGATCCCGAAATTCTGGCCGCACGCGCGGCCTATACCGAAGCGTATAAGCGCTTCAAGGTCGAGACGGACAAGCAGGCAGAGCTTGTCCGGCAGGCAGGAGGCCTTTTCATCATCGGCACCGAGCGGCACGAGTCGCGCCGCATCGACAACCAGCTGCGCGGCCGTTCCGGCCGCCAGGGCGACCCCGGCGAGACGCGGTTTTATCTGTCCATGCAGGACGATATCATGCGTCTGTTCGGCTCCGAGCGCATTATGAACATGATGGAGACGCTCGGCATCGACGAGGATACGCCCATCGACGCCAAGATCCTCTCCGGCGCGATCGAAAACGCGCAGAAGACCGTTGAGGGCCGCAACTTCCAGTCCAGAAAGAACGTGCTGGAATACGACGACGTGATGAACGTCCAGCGTAAGATCATCTACGAGCAGCGCCGTCAGGTGCTCGACGGCGAGGATCTGCAGAAGAACATCCAGTCCATGATGCGGTTCTATGTGGATACGTATGTCGCCAGCGCCTTCGGCGAGCAGCCGAAGCTGGCCGACAAGCAGCATTTCTTCGAGATGATGACGCATTTCGAGCCCATCTTCTTCCCCACGGGCACATGGCTTCTCTCCGACGAGGAGTTGGCCGCGCTCACGCGTGAGCAGGCGGAAGAGAAGATTTTGTCTCTCATGCAGCGCGCCTATGCCAAGCGGGAGGAGCAGTTCACGTCTCCCGTCATGCGCGAGATTGAGCGCGTCGTGACGCTGCGTGTGGTCGATGAATTCTGGATGGATCACATCGACGCCATGGACGATCTGCGGCAGGGCATCCGCCTGCGCGCCTACGCGCAGACAGACCCCGTCATCGAGTATAAGCGCGAGGGCTTTGATATGTTCGAGGCCATGAACGACGCAATTAAAGAAGAGATCGTCCGCCGCGTCTTCCTCGTCCGGATCAAGACGAACGAGGAGATCAAGCGCCAGCGCGTGGCGAAGGTCACCGGCGAGGGGGCTGGCGGCGACAAGACCGTCAAGCGTCAGCCCGTCGTCAAGAAGATCAAGGTCGGCCCGAACGACCCGTGCCCGTGCGGCAGCGGAAAAAAATACAAAAAATGCTGCCGCGACAAGGATCTCGCCGCCGAACGCGGCCAGAACGCGAATTAAGCCCATGTTTCACACCATTCACCACGGAACACTTGAATATCTGACCGCCGACGCGCTTTCCGGGAGCGTGCACTGCTTCTCCACGCGCTTCGGCGGCGTGAGCGAGGGGGCGCTGTCCTCCCTCAATCTCGGCACGCACCGGGGAGACAGGCCGGAAAACGTGCGGGAGAATTACCGCATTCTCGGCACCGCCGTTGGCTTTTCGCCGGAGGAAACGATCTTTACCCGGCAGGAGCATACCGATCTTCTGCTGCGCGTCGGCAAGCAGGACTGCGGCACAGGGCTGGAGCGGGAGCAGACCGCCGTCTGCGACGGGCTTCTGACCGACGAGCCCGGCGCGGCGCTCGTCTGCTTCGGTGCGGACTGCACGACGCTGCTGCTGTTTGACCCCGTGCGGCAGGCCATCGCCGCCGTCCACGCCGGGTGGCGCGGAACGGCGCAGGGCATCGCGTACAAGGCCGTCCTTCGGATGCAGGCGGAATTCGGCTGCGCGCCGGAGCACATTCATGCGGCCATCGGCCCGTGCATCGGCCGCTGCTGCTTTGAGGTCGGGCCGGAGGTGCCGGAGGCCATGCGGCGATCGCTCGGCCCGGACGCGGAAGCGGCAATTGAACTGCACGGCGAAAAGGCGCACGTCGATCTGAAGCGCCTGAACCGCATCTGGCTGGAAAGAGCGGGCGTGCAGGTGATCGACATCTGCCCGGACTGCACCAAATGCCAGCCGGAGCGCTTCTGGTCGCATCGCGTGACCGGCGGGAACCGCGGGTCGCAGGCCGCCATCATCCGGCTGAAAGGAGGCGCACCGGCATGAAACGAAAGCTTTTGATGCTCACAGCGCTTGCGCTGTGTCTGGCCCTTCTTTGCGGCTGCACGACGATCGCGACGAGCGAATGGATGCAGAATCTTTTCCCCGTCGGCGACGAGGCCGTCGCCGCCCAGCAGACCGGCTCGGTCAACGGCTCGGAGGATAAGCAGGAGGTCAAGCAGGTCGTCACCGAGACGTATACGGCGCTTGAGTCCTTCGGCCTGGCCTACCAGCCGGATTACGGCCTGCAGCCCTATAACTGCCAGAGTCTCAACAACCGCATCATCTTTTCCTTCCTCTACGAGCCGCTGTTCGCCGTGACAAGCAGCTACGAGGCAGAACCGATTCTCGCCGAGAGCTATTTTGTCACTGACGACGGACGCACGACCACGGTGAAGCTCCGCTCCGGCGTGACCTTCCACGACGGCAGCGCTCTTACCGCGGCGGACGCGGCATATTCCATCGAATCCGCCGCAGGCTCGGAATATTACGGTTCGCGCCTGCGCTTCATCACTTCCGCCGAGGCGCAGGACGATCTGACGCTCGTGCTCTCAACGAGCGAGGCATATGAGTGCCTGCCGCTGCTGCTGGATATTCCCATCATCAAGTCCGGCACGAAGGACGAGGTCAGCCCGCCGGGCACAGGCCCGTATGAATTTGCCGGGACGAAGCTCACGCGCTGTGAAAACTGGTGGCGCGATACCGCGCCGCTGGTCGATTTTGACGAGATCGCGCTGACCGTCTCGTCCACTGCCGCCGACGTGCGTGATAATTTTGAGTATCAGAAGGTCAACATGGTCCTGACGGACCCGAACTCCTCCGCGTTCGCAGGCTTCCACAACGACTACGAGCTGTGGAACGAGGAGACGACCATCATGCAGTACATCGGCTACAACATGAACTCGCCCGTCTTCTCCAACTACGGCCTGCGCGGCGCGATCACCTTCGCCATCGACCGCGAGCAGCTGGTCGAGCAGACGCTGGGCGGCTTTGCCGTCGCGTCGACGCTGCCGTGCTCACCCAATTCCCGGTATTACGACGTGAAGCTGGCCAACAGCTTCGCCTATGACACCGGCTCGTACTACGACCAGCTGGCCAGCGCCTCCGTCGAGGACGCGACCGGCGACGGCATCCTCGACCTCTACGTCCCCTCCAAGGGCTATTCCGTCCCGGTCGAGGGCACGATGCTCGTCTGCTCGTCGAGCTATATCCGCGTGCAGGCGGCCAACGAGGCCGCGAAAATGCTCAATTCTCTGGGCTTCAACATCACGGTCAAGTCCATGGAGTATACCGAGTACAAGCAGGCACTTTTACAGGGAAATTTCGACCTGTACTACGGCGAGGTGCGTTTGTCTCCAAACTTTGACCTCTCGCCGTTCTTCGGCGCGACCGGCACACTCAACTACGGCGACCTGTCCGACAGCACCATGATGAACCTGTGCAGCATGGCGCTTGTCAACAGCGGCAACACCTATAATCTCTATAAGCGTGTATGCGAGCGCGGGTATATTACGCCCATCCTGTTCAAAAGCTATGCGCTCTACACCACGCGCGGCGCCGTAACAGAGCCGACACGCTACCTCGACTGGTTCCTGCCGTATACGGTGCAGACGGAAGAATAATGAAAAAACGCGGGAGGATACGCCCATGAAACGAATCCTGATGATCGGCACCGGCGGAACGATTGCGTCCGGGAAGACGGCGGAGGGCCTTATGCCGGAGCTGACGAGCGAACAGCTTTTGTCCTTCGTCCCGGCGGTATCGGCGCTTTGCCGGGCGGAATGCTTACAGCTTTTGTCGCTGGACAGCACGAATCTTGCCCCGTCGCACTGGCTGCTGATCGCGAAGGCCATCCGGGAGCGGTATGACCGCTACGACGGCTTCGTCATCAGCCACGGCACGGACACCATGGCCTATACCGCTGCGGCCCTCAGCTATCTCATTCAGGGGGCGCGCAAGCCCATCATCCTGACTGGCGCGCAGAAGCCCATCAGCTTTGACTCGACTGATTCCAAGGTCAATCTGACCGACGCGTTTCTGTGCGCGTGCAGCGGCACCCTGCACGGCGTCATGATCGTCTTCAACGGCAAGGTCATTCAGGGCACCCGCGCCTGCAAAACGCGCACAAAGAGCTACGAGGCCTTCTCCAGCATCAATTACCCGTATCTGGCTGTTTTGCAGGACGGCTGCATTCTGCAGTATATCGAAAACGCCTGCCTGCCCGAGCCGGTCTTCTATGACACGCTCGACGAGCGCGTTGCGCTCCTGAAGCTCATTCCCGGCGCGCGGGCGGAGCTTGCGGGCTGGATGCTCCGGCACAACGATGCGCTGATCCTGGAAAGCTTCGGCGTGGGCGGCATCCCGTCGTATGACGGGAATGACTTCCTGTCCGTGCTGGAGGAGGGCATTCAGGGCGGCAAGACCGTCGTTCTAACCACGCAGGTGCAGAACGAGGGCAGCAACGTCGGCGTTTATCAGGTCGGGCACAAGATCCGCGAATGCCCGCAGGTGCTCGAAGCGTTCGACATGACGACCGAGGCCATCACGGGAAAGCTCATGTGGATCCTCGGCCAGACCAGGGCCCCCGCCCAGATCCACCGCCTGTTCTACACCCCGGTCGCGAACGACATTCTGAATTACCGCACATGAAAAACCGCCCGGCGCGGTGAAAACCCCCATTTGTTAGCCAGGTATGGGAAAAACCTGATACTAGGGTGTATCTGAAAACTCCCAACGCACCCGGACAGCGGGCCTTTTTGCG
>ERZ791837.1408-NODE-1408-length-15597-cov-3.114657_pt1 | contig 15597 bp, 10 predicted proteins | sample MGYA00510292_ERZ791837 | MGnify/ENA primary metagenome ERZ791837 (study PRJEB30046, sample SAMN00715259) | human gut metagenome | study: EMG produced TPA metagenomics assembly of the A metagenome-wide association study of gut microbiota in type 2...
AACGGCTTCGAGCCATACCGTCTGCCAGATGCCGCTCACGGGGGTGTACCAGATGCCTTCGGGACGGTTCACCTGCTTGCCACGGGGCTGGCAGCCCGCGTCGGTGGGGTCCCACACGCGTACCTTCAGCTCGTTGTCGCCCTTCTTGAGCGCCGCCGTGATGTCGAATTCGAAGGGAGTGAAGCCGCCCGTGTGCGTTCCCACGCAGACGCCGTTCACCCAAACGTCGGCTTTCCAGTCCACTGCGCCGAAGTGCAGCAGCACGCGTTTGCCGTTCCATTTCGGGGAGATCGTGAAGGTGCGGTTGTACCAGAGTTCGTTCCGGTCGCCCAGACGCTTGCCGACCCCTGAGAGGCTCGACTCCACGGCGAACGGCACCAGAATCTGCCCGTCGTATTTTTCGGGCGTCTCTCCCATCGGGAGAATCGCGTAATTCCAAAGTCCGTTGAGGTTCTGCCAGCCGTCCTGCACCTGCGTGCGCGTCATTTGCGGACGCGGGTATTCGGGCAATACGTTCTGCGGGTCGAGTTTTTCGCCCCACTCGGTGCCGATGCGGTCGCCTGCGGGCTGCCACTGGGCCGCGCCTGCCAGAGTTGTCAGCAGGGCCGCGGCGGTCAGGAGAATGTTTTTCTTCATGTTTCGGTTATTATCAGGTTAATATATCGTTTCAAACAGTACAAATTTAAGTCATCTTGCCGGGAAAACAGTCCGCATCCATGCACAAAAAGTATGTTTGACACGCCCTGACGCCTGCGAAAACGTATTTTTTCGTACTTTCAGCTCCCGCGGCCGGATGTGCCGGCCGGGGATGCGGCATTTTTGGACAAACGATAAAAAGCCCTATCTTTGTAAACGTCTAACCGGAACCGAAGTGGAAGATTCGACATTGATAGCAAGGGTGAAAGCCGGCGACCGCGGTGCTTTCAACGAACTTTACGGCATCTACTGGGCGTCGCTCGTCAATTATGCCGGCCTGTTCGTCGGGGACGACGGTGCGGAGGATGTCGTGCAGGACGTCTTCGTGCGCGTGTGGCTCCACCGCGACAACCTGCGCGACGACGGCACGCTGCAGGGCTACCTGCTCCGCTCGGTCTACCACGCTTCGCTCAACGCCCTCAAGAAGGGCGCCAACGCCACGGCCTACCGGTCGTGGGTGGCGCAGCAGATCGAACAGAGCTGTTACGCCCATTACGATCCCGATGACAGCGAGGTGATCCGCAAACTCTACTCGCAGGAGATCGCCGGCCAAATCGACGCGGCGGTCGAGTCGTTGTCGCCCAAGTGCCGCGAAGTGTTCCGCATGAGCCATATCGAAGGACTTTCGAACCGTGAGATCAGCGAACGGCTGGGCATCACGCTTTCGACCGTCGAAAACCATATCTACAATGCCCTGAAGCAGCTCCGACAAAAATTGAGTCATTATAAGATGCTGATTCTCTTGACAATGTATATTCTCGGCAGATAATTTTTCATTTTTGCATAGGTGATTTGCCCCGGCGAGGTGTATTTAGGGTAGAAACCCAATATTCCGAACCGTGAAACAAGACGACACGACCGCCCGTTTCGACGAGAAACAGCTCGCTGCCTACTTCTCCGGCACCGCGACTCCCGAAGAGGAGCAGGCCCTGCTGGCGTGGATTCGCAGCAGCGACGATAACCGCCGTACCTTTGCCGAGCTGCGCGCCGTCTGGCAGCGCGGCCGCATGCAGCGTCCCGATACGCAGCTGCAGGCCCGTTTCGTGCGTTCGCTCAACAGCCTCAACCGGCGGATCGACGCCCTCGGCGCCGACGCCCCGCTCCGCAGGGGCCGCCGTATTCCGCTGCGCCGCTTCGCTGCGGCGGCAGTCATCGTCGTGGCGCTCGCCGCGGCTTTCATGACCTACCGGGTCGCCACCGCACCTTTCGTCCATCGTTTCCACAACGCCGATACCGTGGCCATGCACGTGGCCATGCCCGACGGCACCGACGTCTGGCTCAGCCCCGGTACGACACTCTCCTACGACGATACGTTCCGCATCGACGGCCGCAATGTCGCACTCGACGGCGAGGCCTATTTCGAGGTCGAGCACGACGCCCGCAGGCCCTTCGTCGTCGTCACGGGGCAGGTCGTCTCGACGGTGCTCGGAACGACTTTCAATGTGCACGCCTATTCCGAGGACGAGAATTACCAGATCACGCTGGCGACGGGCAGCTTGCTGGTGGACGGCGGTCCCGAGTCGCGGAGCGTGCGGCTGCGTCCCGGCGAGCAGGGATTCTTCGAGAGGACCTCCGGACTGCTGTCGCTGCGCAGGGTGAACGTCGAGCAGGTGCTCTCGTGGCAGGAGGACAGGCTCTACTTCCGGGCCGAACCCCTGGCGTCGATCGCCCGGAGCCTCGAAAGGCAGTTCAACGTCGACATCACGATCCCCGACGAACGGCTGCGCAGGATCTGTTTCACGGGTGAGTTCGTCGACGGCGAGAACATCCACGAAATCATGCGGATCATCTCGGCCGACAGCCGTATCCTCTGCCGCAGCCGCAAGAACCATTTCGAGCTTTACAGAAACCGATAGAGATTCACGATTTTTTTCACTACAACCTAAATTTCAATCCTTATGAGTAACAATTCTACCAGCAGAAGGTCCTTCCGGGACCTTTTCGGCCAGCGGATGCTGTGCAGACTGAGCGGATTGCTGACCCTGTGTTGGTTCACGGTGGCGGCCCAGGCTCTTTACGCGCAGAATCCCGTGATTTCGTTGACGCTGAAGAACGCCACCGTGCGCGAGGTGATCGAAGCGGTCAAGACGCAGAGCGGCTACTCGTTCTGGTATCGGGAGAGCGAGATCGACCTCCGGAAGCGCGTTTCGGTCGAGGCGCACGATCAGAACGTCCTGAAACTGCTCGACGGCGTGCTCGCCGACCAGGGAATTCTGGCCAAACTCGAAGGCCGCCACATCGTGCTTTACAAATCCGACCCGGCAGGCCGGGGCCGGGAATACCAGCTGAAGGGCCGCGTCGAGACCGAGGCCGGCGATCCGATCGTGGGGGCGAACGTGCTGGTCGAGGGCACGACGAACGGCATGGTGACCAATTCGAAGGGCGAATTCGCCCTGAACGTGACTGCGGGCGCGCGGCTCAGCGTGTCGTTCATCGGTTACGACGCGGCGCAGGTCGAAGTGGGCAACCGGACGCATCTGACCGTGGTGCTGAAGGAGAATAACCAGCTCCTCGACGACGTGGTGGTGATCGGATACGGCGTGCAGAAGAAGGTCAACCTGACCGGCTCGGTCGCCGTGCGCCAGATGTCGGAGATCGAGAACCAGCCCATGACGCACGCCTCGCAGGCGCTCTATTCGATGCCCGGCGTCTACATCAACCAGGCTTCGTCGAAGCCCGGCAGCGACGGCGCGACGATCCGCATACGCGGCGTCGGCACGATGAGCAGTTCCAGCCCCATGGTGCTGGTCGACGGCATGGAGTATTCGCTCAACGAGCTGAATCCCGGCGACATCGAGACGATCTCGGTGCTGAAGGACGCTTCGGCCTCGATCTACGGTTCCAAGGCCGCCAACGGCGTCATCCTCATCACCACGAAGCAGGCCAAGAAGGGCGCACCGGTGGTGAAGTTGAGCGCCAACTTCGGCATTCAGTCGGCGACCTACGTGCCCGACGTGGTGACCGACCCGATTCAGTATATGAACATGCGCAACCAGGCCGAACTGAACGAAGGCAAGCTGACGGTGACCTACAACCGCGACGACATCCTCGAATACGAGGAGGGCATGAAGCACGACAAGTACATCTATCCCGCCTCCGATTGGTACGACCTCTGCTACCAGAACGGTTTTCTCCAGCAGTACAACGCCCGCGTTTCGGGCGGCACGGACAAGATCTCCTACTCGCTGGGCGGCGGTTACATGAACCAGCGCGGCATCATGGTCGCCAACGACGACGCGGAACGCTTCTCGTGGGACATGAAGATCAACGCGCAGGTGACCAAGCGCCTGAAGGTGGGCATCAGCCTGCTGGGCAACCTGCGCTACAACACCGACCCGATCTACGGCGTATCGACGACGGTCAACGTCATCAACCGCGCCCTGCCGATCTTCGGCACGCAGCTGCCCGACGGCAAGTGGCTCTCGACGTGGCTCTCGACCCCCGGGCGCAACAACCCCGAGAATCCGCTCATGGAGCTGCACGAGGGCAACACCAAACGTCAGCTTCACCGCATTCTGGGGCGCATCAACATCGGCTACGACCTGCCGTGGGGCATCAAGTACAACGCCAACCTGGGCTACGTGAAGGTCGACCACTATTCGAAGGACTTCAAGCACGCGATGTACACCTACAATCCCAAAACTCTTGAGCGGAAGAACTTCAGCGCCTACGTTTCGGCCAAGGACTGGGACAACAACGCGATCAACTACACTTTCTACAACACCCTTTCGTGGGGCAAGAGCTTCGGCGGCAACCACAACTTCAACGTGATGGTCGGCACGGAGTACAAGCGTTACGACGGCAAGAACTTCCAGGCCAAGAAACGCGACTACTTCAACAACCAGCTCACCGCCCTGTCGGTCGGCGCCACGATGGAGGATATTTCGGGCGGATCGTCGCTCGAACTGCTCTTCTCCTACTTCGGGCGAATCACCTACGACTACAAGGAGAAATACCTGATCGACGTGACGGCGCGTTACGACGGTTCGTCGAAATTCGCCAAGGGCAACCGATGGGCCTTCTTCCCCGCCGTGTCGGTCGGGTGGCGCATCGACAAGGAGAATTTCATGCAGAACGTCCGGGCGGTCGACGTGCTCAAGCTCCGCGGCTCGGTCGGCGAGATGGGCAACCAGGCCATCGGCAACTACGAGTACCTGATGGCCGTGCTGGCGAACAAGAGCTACAATTACAGCTTCGGCGACGTGCTGTCGGGCGGCGCGGCGATCAAGGATTTCGTCGACGAGAACATCTCGTGGGAGACCACCCGCACCTACAACCTCGGACTGGATTTCGAGGCCTTCGACCACCGCCTGCTGTTCAGCGTCGACCTCTATAAGAAACGCACCGAAGGCATCCTGCGCGACGTGAAGATTCCGGCGCAGATCGGCAACCTGAACGGCCCGAAGCAGAACATCGGCGTGGTGGCCAACGACGGCGTCGAGCTGAACCTCCAGTGGCGGAGCGCGGTCAAGAATTTCCATTACAGCCTCGGCGGCAACTTCTGCTACAACAAGAACATCGTCGTCGACCTCGACGGGCAGGAGTACATCAAGACCTTCAACATCATCCGCGAGGGCGAACCCATCGACGCGTGGTATCTCTACCAGGCCGACGGCTTCTACAACAGTTACGAGGAGATCGCCAATTCGGTGACCGTCGGCAGCGGCGTGAAGCCCGGGTACATCCGCTACAAGAATCTCAACAACGACGACAAGATCGACAACGACGACCGCGCCGTCTGCGGCAACCTCACGCCGAGCATCACCTACGGCTTCAACTTCTCGCTGGGATGGAAGGGACTCGAACTTTCGGCGCAGTTCCAGGGCGTCGCCGACGTGAAGACCTATCTTTCGGGCAACCTCGCAGCCCCGTTCTGGAACGGAGCGGGCGTGCTGAAGGAGTGGGCGACCGACGCGTGGACCCCCGAGAACCACAACTCCCGCCTGCCGATCCTCCACACCGCCACGGGCGCGCCCGAGATGCACGACTACAAGAACACGCAGTGGCTCTACGATGCGTCGTACCTGCGCTGCAAGCAGCTGCAACTCTCGTACACCCTCCCCAAGAGGTGGATTTCGAAGCTCGGAATGAGCCAGTGCCAGATCTTCGTCAACGGCGAGAACCTCTTCACGATCTCCCCGCTGAAGATGTTCGACCCCGAGATCGACCTTTCGTCGACCAACCTGATGCAGTATCCTTCGCTGCGGACGATCAACTTCGGCTTCAACATTACTTTCTAATCGCTTCAAATACGGAAAAACATGAAAAAAACAGTAATCGGATTGATGCTTTGCGGTGCGGCGGCGCTGGCCTCCTGCAACCTCGACACCATTCCCACCGACAAATATACGGTCGAGACGTTCTGGGAAACCGAAGAAGGAACCGAGGCCGCCATGACCGGCTGTTACAACATACTGACCAACAGCGCGCTGTTCGGAGACTCGGCGCCGCTGCTCGAAGAGACCTGCACGCCCAACGCCTATAATTACAACAACGCGGGCGGATACAATGTCATCGCCCAGGGGACCCACACGGCCAACAGCTCGGGCATCATCGCCAACCGCTGGAAAAAGTGCTACGAGGGCATCGGACGCTGCAACACCCATCTCAACCGCCTGCCTGCCGCCGTCGTGGCCGACGACCGCAGGGTGCAGATGGAGGGCGAGGCCAAGTTCCTCCGCGCGCTCTATTACTACATGCTGGTGACCTATTACAACGGCGTGCCGCTGATCCTCGAAGAGCCTGTCTATGCGCACGGTTCGCTGCCCCGCGCCTCGCGCGAGGAGGTGGTGCGGGCGATTCTCGACGATCTGAACGACATCATCGACCGTGAACTGCTCGACTGGCAGTGGACCAAAGCCGCCGACCAGGGGCGCGCCACGCGCGGCGCGGCGATGGCCCTCAAGGCCCGTCTGCTGCTTTTCGAGGCCAGCAAGCTGGTCAACCCCTCGAACGACGCCGCGAAATGGCAGGCTGCGGCCGATGCGGCCAAAGCCGTGATCGAAAAGGAGGCCCAGGCGGGCTACGACCTGTTCGGCGACTACCGGAAACTCTTCCTGCCGGCGAACGAGCACAGCTGCGAGTGCGTCTTCAACATCGAATTCTCGAAGACCAAGAACACGGCCGTCAATTCGTTCAACGTTTACAGCGTCCAGTACCGCAACAACGCACCGCTGCTCGATCTGGTGATGGACTACCGGACGACGACCGACGGTGCGGCCACGATGGGCAAGTACGACAACCTCGATCCGCGTTTCGCGGCGACGAATTTCTATCCCGGGAGCACGTTCCTCGGCAAGGCCAACTGCCCGGCCGGGGAGGTGTGCCAGTTCACGGGCTTCGCACACCGGAAACTCACGATCTACGACGCGCAGAAGCGCGATTCGGACGACAGCAACGGCGAGACCAACTACATGTTCATCCGCTACGCCGACGTGCTGCTGATGTTCGCCGAGGCGCAGAACGAGGTCGACGCCACGCCCTCCGATGCCGTTTACGACGCCGTGAACCGCGTGCGCGGCCGCGTCGGCATGCCCACCTATGCCTACGGTTCGAAGAGCCAGTCCGAAATGCGCGAGATCATCCGCCACGAGCGCCGCGTCGAATTCGCCGGCGAGGGGCTTTATTATAACGACATCCGCCGCTGGATGACCGCCGAGCTGGTGATGAACGCCGTGATTCAGGACTATGCGGGCACGGACATCGCCGTCCGGGCGTTCGACCCCGACCGCGACTACTGGTGGCCCGTTCCGGCGGACCAGATCCTGCTGAACAAGAAACTCGAACAGAATCCCAATTATTAATCCGACAACCGCTAACTGGCAATTATGAAAAAATATCTGTGGATACTGGCTGCCGCATTTCTCCTTCAGGCTTGCAGCAAAGACGAGGAGGAGGGACCTTACGTTCCCTGGCGGCCGGGCGACGACAAGGAGGAGACGATCGACCTGGACAAGGCCACGAAGGTGATGATTCTGACCGAGCAGGCCAAGAACCGGATCGTGATGATCGACCAGCCGACGGGAAAGGTCGCCTGGGAGTGGACGGCCGCCGACAGCGGGCTTTCGGCTGCGGAACAGGCGTGGTTCGATCTGCCCGACGAGGCCAAACCGGTCTACAACCGTACGTGCGTGCTCGTCACGGCTTCGGGCGGCGGCGTGGCGCTGATCCGCATTGCGGACAAGAAGGCGATGTTCTACGCCAAGCCGGGCGGAAACCCCCACTCGGCCGAGGTGCTGCCCGACGGGAATGTCGTCGTGGCGTCGAGCACGGGCAACCTGTTGAGCGTCTACGTGTACAATGGCGCCGACAGCTACGTTTCCAGACCCGCCTTCACCATGCCGGTCCATTCGGCCCACAACGTGGTCTGGGACCGGAAGCGCGGCTGCCTCTGGACGGCGACGGGCGCCCAGCTGCTCAAGCTCGCCTACAACGGGAAGCGTACGGCTCCGGAATTGACGCAGGTGCGCTCTTACGATATGGCGGCGGGGAATACCGATGCCCACGACCTGGCGCCCGTCTGCGGGGAGGATGCGATGTATGTATCGACGAATCAGCATGTCTACAAGTTCGACTGTGCGGCGGAGAAGTTCCTCGACGTGCAGATCTTCCAGCAGAACACCATCAAGAGCATTTCGACGGGTCCGGAGGGGTATTCCACGATCGTCATGCGCCCCACGTCGGGCGGGAGCAACTGGTGGTCGGCCGAGGTGTGCGACATGAAGGGCAACCGGCTGTTCAACCGCGCGGGCTACCAGATTTACAAGGCCCGCTGGTATGTGGAGAATCCGTTCGGGTATCCCGAGGTTCACACTTTGTAAAACTTAAAATGCAAAAACGATGAAAAACATCCGAAAATACATGATGGCCGCGGCATGCATGACCGCCGCTGCGGCGCTGGTCGCCTGCACCGAGGCCGTGAAACGCGACACCGAGGAGGAAATCCAGGAGATGACCGTTCCCAAGAAACCCGGACCGATCACGAAGGTGCCGGCAACGCTCACCTGCAACGGCGGCGAAGAGTTCACCTTCTCGGTTTCGAAGGTTCAGTGGGCCGAGACCTACGAATGGACGATCGCCGAGCAGGAGAAGTCGAAAATCTCGATCATCGACGGTCAGGGAACCAACGTCATCACCGTCAGGGTGGTCAACGACGACGTGGTGATTCCCGCCCAGTCGGTGTCGGTGGTGGCCAAAAACGAACTGGGTGCGAGCAAGGTGCGCGAGTATTTCGCGGCGATCACCGTGTCGGTCCCCATCGAGCTGCCGGGCTATACGATCAAGAAGTACGGCAAACGCTGGTGGATGACCGAGAACTGCCACGAAGCGGGCGAGGACGGCAATCTGGGCGTTGCGCCCGACCTGACGGCTTTCTCGGTTGCGGGGTTGGAGGCGTCGCATTTGCAGCGGTTGAACGACGCAAAGGGCCGTTACTACACCTGGTATGAGGCGATGACCGGCATATCGGGCTGTACGGCGGAGCAGTGTCCCTATGTGCAGAATTACGAAGGGGTGGACGACGTGGGCAACGCCTTCAAACTCGACGGTACGGAGGAGGGCGAGTTCGGCGTCCAGATACGCGGCTGCTGTCCCGAAGGCTGGCACGTGGCCAACGCCAACGACTGGTGGGACATGCTGATGGCTATCAAAAGCGAGTATGCCATTCCCGACGATTTCGCGCAGGGCGGATACACCTTCTCCGGCGGCCACGACGGGAAACCCGAGAATGCCATTACGAAGGCCGGATTCTACAAGTCGGGCTGCACGGTCAAGAATACGGGCAACGTCGGCGCATGGCTGCGCGGCGGCAACGGCCGTATCGTTGACGGCGGTATTTGGAATCAGGCGAATATGACGCTCACGGACGCCGGGGAACCCCTCCTGCAATTCGTCGACGGGGCCGAAAGCATCGGTTTCGGCTGGTATCCGCTGGGCTATCAGAAGGCCGACGGCAGTTTCAACAGCGGCGCGCTGGGCAAATGGGGCTACGTGTGGTTCATCGGGCAGACCAACGCCTCGACGGCCCGTTCGCTGGTCATCAGCGGTACGAGTCTGAACCTTCAGACCAAGACCAATCAGGAGGCGGCCAAGGATATTTATCTGAACGTCCGCTGCGTGAAAAACTACACCAAATAACCGGAAGCGATGAAAAAAAGAATTCTGTTTACGGCAGCGGCGCTGGTGTGCGCCGCCAACCTGACGGCCCAGTGTCTCGGCGTCGGAAGCTCGACCAGCAGCATGAGCCCCGAGGAGATGGCCGCCGCCGCGAAGGCCGGCGTGGAGTATGTCGAAATCGGCATCAGCGGCCGCGGGACCGTGGCTGAAATCCGCGAGAAGGCGCTGCACGCCAAACGCATGGCCGACGAGGCCGGTCTGAAGGTCTGGTCGTGCCACCTCCCGTTCTCCCGCAAGCTGGACATCTCGGTGCTGAACGACAGCGCCCGCATGGCCAACCTCGAATTCCTGACCGAAATGATCGCGATCTGCGGCGAAGTGGGACCGGAGAAACTGGTGCTGCATCCCAGTTCCGAACCGATTGCGGACGGGGAGCGCGAGCAGCGTATCCGGAACAGCATCGCTTCGATCGGCATATTGCGCAGGGAGGCGGCGCGGATCGGCGCGCAGCTGTGCATCGAGGATCTGCCCCGCACGTGCCTCGGGCGGAACTCGGCCGAGTTGCTGCGCATCATCGCCCCTTATCCCGAGGTGAAAATCTGTTTCGACACGAACCACCTGCTTTCGGAGGACCTGCTGCACTTCGTCGAGGCGTGCGGCGACCGGATTGCGACCGTCCATGTCTCGGATTACGACATGGTCGATGAACGCCATTGGCTTCCGGGCAAGGGCAAGATCGACTGGCCCGCGCTGTACGGGGCGCTGATGAAGGCCGGTTACAAGGGCGTCTTCATGTACGAGCTGAAACGCGGCGAGGGATCGTTCGGCGAAATGGTCGCCATCTACGAAAAGCTGGCCTCCGACGCGGCGAAGCTGGAATAACGCCGCTCCCGAAGAGTGCGAAAAAAGAGGTTACGGCAATTCGTAACCTCTTTTTCTGTGGGCCCAGAGGGGCATGATCCCACGACCTTCGGATTATGAGTCCGCTGCTCTGACCAACTGAGCTATGGGCTAAATGTGCGTCAGAGTGCGTTGTGGGGTACATTTTCATTGCAGAAAACTCCTTTCGATATTTGCGGTTTACACAGCGGTTTACACAAGTTGCAGGGTTAATAATAATTAGTTAAAGTTAAGAAAAAAGACAGAAATTGGGCAGAAAATCGGCGAAAAATTTTCCCCTCTCGCCGTTCGTCTGTTTTCTGCAATTTTCAGTAGCTTTGATTTTTATATTAAAAATTGTATTTTTGATATGCGTAATAACCCAAGCATTATGAGTGACATCATTCCGATAGATTCCGAAATCACGACTTTCTCTGACTATCTTAATAATAATTGCCGTGGTATTTTATCTGCCCGATTTGGAGACGGAAAGAGTTTCTTTCTGAATGAAGTTAAGAAGCAATTATCCGATAAATATATATTCATCACTATATATCCTGTAAATTATCAAGTTGCAGAGAACAAGGATATTTTCGAGTACATTAAGCGAGATATATTGTTGCAAATCTTGATGACATCCGAGATTGATTTTTCGGATGAAAAATATGGCTTTTCATTGAGATTATGGGAATTCCTAAATCAACATGGAAAAGACCTTGTATCGGATATTGTTTCTTTAATTGCATCCTCTTTGGCCAATATTCCCCAAGATGCTATAAAAGTATTTCGGGACAACATTGCCAAATTCAAAGACTTTTCAGAGAAAGCCAATCATTCCCAGTCCGATAGTATCGAATCATATTTGGATGAATTTGCAAGCCAAAAAGGAGGGATATATGAATTTGACCCTATATCACGGATTATTTATCAACTAATAACAGATATTAAAGAAAATAGTGGCAGGCAAGTTATCCTTGTTATTGAAGATATGGATAGAATTGATCCTGCCCATATATTCCGCATCCTCAATGTATTTTCCGCACATTGGGATATGCAAGATTATTCAGAACAAAAACTTGCACATGGCAACCCTTTGAATAAATACAATTTCGATAAAATATTGTTGGTTTGCCATTTTCAAAACATCAAGAATATCTTTCATCATTTTTATGGGGAGAGAACAGATTTTACGGGTTATATCCATAAATTCTCGTCTTCCACGCCCTATGAATATTCATTGAATGATGTGATTGAAGAATGGATTTTACAGAAAATACCTTTTAGTAAAGATACGTTTCCTGCTATTTGCGAGCGGTTGGCAGACCTTATTATGCGGAAATATGAGAATTGTGAAAAAATAATTACCAACATTCGGCACATTACCCATTTCTTAACCCAATCCGATTACAATATCAAGAAAGAGGATATTCCACCGTATAGCTGGCAAAATGGACATAATGGGTTTAATTATTTTATCTCCACCTATAATCAAGTTACCCATTTGTTATGTATATTAGAAAACTTTAGAATATCCATTGATGAGTTTTTAGATTCCCAAGCAGATCAGTTTTACAGTCAACTATGTCAATTTATTGGTCAATGTTGGTTGATTTATCCACAGCTCAATATAAATTCAGATTCGTCAAAATGCAAATTTAGATTCTCTGATTGCATAAACAATTCAATATCGTGCGAATGGGCAGGTTATCACATATCTTTGTCATGTAAGGCCGTGAAAGTCGATACGAATCCTGTTATCCAGCGATTTGAAATAAAATGGATGCAAATGGATAGTCTTTCGTGCTCATCTCGCCTTAAAGAATTATTTCCAAAGCAGAGTTTTGAAACTATATTATTGTTTTTTAAGGATTACATTTATTGATTTATATGAATTGTTCTAAATATTTCTCGTTGAATCCAGCCAGCGGGAATTTGAAAGAACTCTGTTTCCCCTCCGTCGATGTGTAGCCGAATATGACCGTATCGCTCTTTATATGGGCTTCAAAAAGATTGAGCATACAGTTGGACTTGGGAATATCTACCATGTTAGGTAATATAATGGCGAGACAACCCACCTCTACGGCTTTTGGATTTAGCAGATAGGAGAATCCTGCCATATAACGACCCCGTCTCTGAAAACAGATGGTCATATCTTTCGTAGGGTCGATGTCGAGTTCAAAGATATAGTGAAACTCTCGTGGTGTGGGGTCATCAGTTCTACGTCCTACGAACAGGCAAACGCCGCTGTCATTATCATAAGATACCCCTTTGGCGATATACGATATTTGTACATCATCGATAGTCTCTGTGCCCGTTTTTCAATCAATACTTAGTGTTTTTCTTTTCATTTTAGCTAAAATTTATGTTGTTATTAAATCTTTGATTATGATGTAAATATACGAAAAATTTATGAAATATGCAAGTAATATAAAAAGGACAAACTTGTGCAGAGGGTCTATATATTAACCCTTTTGCACAAGTCTGTCCTTTGCTTATCGTAAATTTTTAGTTCCAGCCGCCTTCGATTTCACCCCCGATTTCGATTTCGACCTGATCGGGATTGGAATTGATTGTAAGCGAAAGCGTGTGTTGTTTTCCTGCTTTGAAATTGAATGTGTCCTCCAGTAGATAGGAGACACCGTTCACCACGACTTCGATAAAAGGCCGCCGAGAATCCAACCGTTGCGGAACGATAATGGCTTCGTAAGTGGCATTATCTATTTTGCGCGTTTTGATCGTCGCCATTTCTCCGAACAGGTCCTTCACAACAACTCCTGTCGTAAAATCAATCGTCGCTGTCGGAACAACGCTGTGAATGTAGACTGTCGCATTATCGGGCAGATCACCTTCATACGAAGGACCTTTCACCAGTTTCACCACCAATTTGCTGCAACGGTGCGCAAACTGCAAGGCTACCGTCCCTTCGGTTTGTGCAACACCCTCCGACTTGGCCCACAAGAAGTCCGATGCCTCATAACCGCCCAACTGGTCGCCATTGCGCTCCGTCGACTGGTCGAGCGCCACCGCAAAGGGTTGCTCGTCGATGGAAACAGGTGTCATATAGGGATAGTAACCGTAGACATCCATTTTGCTGTCGCTCCAAAAGATTTTCTTGGCTGTCGTCCAGAGTTCACCATCGAGCGATGCCGCAACATTGTTGGCCCAGTTGCCCGAAATTTGCAGAGGCGCAGCCACATCGCCATCGTACTCTGTGATGTAAAGTCCAATGCGGTCGCCCTGCTCGAATGCCGTTGCCGTGGCGCGTGTTGCGGGGTGCTTCATTTCGAAACGCATCGCCGCGTCGTCAGGAAGCGTTGTCGTGTGCTCCTTGTTGCAGGCCATACACAACAGCACCGCAACCAGTAATATGCCGTATCGTTTCATCGCTGTCATTATTTGGATTTGTTAAATTTCGGTTTATCACCCATATAGACGGGATTCTGTTGCTTGTTCGAGGCCGCAAATTCGAGTGCCGAAGACATCGAACGGGTCTCTGCGCCAGCCGTCGACGCATCGAGTACGTCGTGAGCCTTGAACTCCTCGAACGAATAGCTTTCGCCCGCATACTCTTTCATGCGTTTGACAATCGCCTCACGCGAAATAGCCGAGAAATAGGGTACATTGTTGTTCATGCAGCTGTTCGGTTCCGAACGGAATACGCCGCGCATGTGCATATACCCGCCTTCGTAAATATCCACCAGATTCGAATATTGCGGATCGAATATAAAGTGCGACCACGGCACATCGTACATATTGCCCGTCAATGAAAGGTTCTCGAACCAGCCGCGTGACTTGTTGGCATTAAACTCTTCTACATGCGGGCAGCAGAGACATGTACAGGTTTGGATAAAAGCGTTGTGATAAATGTATTCGTCGCCCAGTTTGCCGAACCCGTGTCCGCCTGCTTCGTGCTGCACCAACCCGCGGAAATCGTAAGGATAGACATCTCTGCTCATCGGGCAGCAGGCAATGGCTGAACCGTCGCCCCACATATAGGTGATGCCGCCGTAATCCTCGGTATTCTCGATAAGGGTGACAAGCGTCCGTCCGATCTTGTCTTGGGTCACGGTCGGAGCCTTGCAGGCATATTCGAAGCAGACCGATTCGTCGGGCGTGATGCCTCCCAATGCATATGCCGAGCCGAATTTCGCTTCGCGAATCGTATTTACGTCTCCTACGCCGCTGTCGGGCGAAAGTCCGAAAATGGTGTAGACATTGAAATAGTCGCGGTAGGTTTTGTAGGGTTCCACGGCGAAGAAATAACCGATCGCTTCGTTCATGGCATCGAGGTATTTGCCCTCTGCAATATCCTTGGCATCGAAACAGTCGCCCATAAAGACCAGATCGACACCTGCGCCCTTCGTGGCACGCTGTGCGGTCAGCACATCGCCGTCGCCATATTGGTAATCATATTGCTCGACCGTCGTACGTGAACGGTAGTCTTTGCCATCCAACAGGAACACCACCTCGCCCGTGCGATTGCCTGCACCTTTGGGCTGTTCGGCAACCGTTACCGTCACCTCAACCTTACCCACACCGTTCATCGGCTCGACCGTTACCCAGTCGGGCTTGGATTCCACGCTCCATGCTTCGCCGCTGGGAGCACGCATGACAAGCGTTTTCGAATGCGACGCGTTCAGAGCACGGAACAGGTTGCGCGAAATCGAGAAGTCGCGGTGAGCGGCGAAACGCTTGAACTCTTTCCATTCAGGGGCCGTGCTGTAACTGGCAACCGCCTCTTCGGGAACCTCGACGGTGAAGTTATCCTTCGCAACGCCTGCAAATGCCGTAGCCGACAGCTGCGGGGGATTCTGCGCCTTGCAAGTAATCGAATTGAGCTGGAAACAGTTTTCGTATTTACAACCGATTATTACTCAATATTTTATAGATAATAAGTCAGAAATATGG
>ERZ791837.1411-NODE-1411-length-15579-cov-3.111118_pt1 | contig 15579 bp, 14 predicted proteins | sample MGYA00510292_ERZ791837 | MGnify/ENA primary metagenome ERZ791837 (study PRJEB30046, sample SAMN00715259) | human gut metagenome | study: EMG produced TPA metagenomics assembly of the A metagenome-wide association study of gut microbiota in type 2...
TATCTCTCTCGATTATATGAAAGTTTTATAAACTGCAAATTCATATGCTCTATTTTATTTCTAAAAAAAACAAAATTACATTTCAATCACCGGAAGTGTCAAAAGGCACATTTGTGGATTTTAAGCGATTGTCAAGGTTTCCGAAAAATCTGGGTTTTGACTCGTCGCCATTTAAAAAATGCAGGATTTTTTTATCAATCCTGCATTTTCTACACGACAAGCCTCTCATAAATTATACATTCAAAATTTCTTTCACGATTTCTTTCATTTTGTCCGAATCGCATTCTCTGTTATGTCTGATCTGAGCATTTCGGATCTCTTTGATCGCATTCGGAATTTCCGTTGCCGACAGGGCGCTCAGCTCATCGATCAATTCAAATTCATCTTTCTTTGCATATTTATCGTCAATGGCAGTCATAACGCTATGGATAAATTTATACGGACTCGCCGTCGAAGCTACGAGACACTTCTTTTCATCCCCACTTTCCTTGCGGTATTGTGCGCATACATGTGCCGCTACCGCCGTATGCGTATCCATCACATACCCTGTTTTCTCATATGTATTTTTAATCGTCTCTTTCGTCTCTTCTTCCGTCGCAAATCCTCCGACAAAATCACCTAACTGTCCGCGCATCTCTTCTGTTATTTCATAAACGCCTTCTTCTTTAAGCTGTCTCATCAACTCGGCATTTTTCCCTGCATCCTGCCCTGCGATTGTATAGATCAAACGCTCCAGATTGCTGGAAATCAGAATATCCATGGACGGAGAGGTCGTCAGGATAAACTCTCTCTGGCGATCATAGGTTCCCGTCTGGAAGAAATCGTATAAAACCTTATTGTCATTGGATGCACAGATCAGCTTCTTGATCGGCACACCTAACTGTTTTGCAAAATAAGCCGCCAGAATATTGCCGAAATTACCGGTAGGAACCGTAATATTAATCGGATCTCCGTTCTGGATCTCTCCATTTTCTACCAGCTTTGCATAAGCATATACATAATAAACAATCTGTGGTACAAGACGTCCGATATTGATTGAGTTAGCTGATGAGAACTGAAATCCTGCCTCTGCCATCTCTTTTTCAAGCTCTTTATCTCCGAAAATCTTCTTTACACCAGTCTGTGCATCATCAAAGTTTCCTTTGATTCCGATTACATATGTATTATCACCCTTCTGTGTAACCATCTGTTTTTCCTGAATCGGGCTGACACCATTCTTAGGATAAAATACAATAATACGTGTTCCCTTAACATCGGCAAATCCTGCAAGTGCAGCTTTTCCTGTATCGCCTGATGTAGCTGTAAGAATAACTATCTCATTATGTACGTCATTCTTCTTAGCTGAAGTTATAAGCAAATGTGGAAGTATTGAAAGTGCCATATCCTTGAATGCAATAGTTGCACCATGGAAAAGTTCCAGATAATAAGCACCATCAGCTTTGACAAGCGGTGCGATTACATCTGTATCAAACTTTTCATCATATGCCTTGTCGATACAAGCCTTTAACTCTTCTTCTGTGAAATCATCCAGCATAAGCTTCATTACTTCATATGCCACTTCTTTGTATGACATCTTAGATAACTCTTCAAGGCTCTTGTCAAATGAAGGAATACTTTCCGGTACAAATAAACCGCCGTCCGGTGCAAGTCCCTTTAATATTGCCTGTGATGCAGTAACCTTTACGCTGTCGTCTCTGGTACTTTTGTAAAACAAACTCATTCTTCTTTCCACCCTTAATATCATTTACTAATTTTTATATGGAAAAATCAACATCATTGACATATAATAAAACCATATAATCATTTGTTATTATACAACATAGTTATGAATAAACACAACATTATTTTGCAAATTTACACATTCATTTAAAAAAAGGAGAAAATATATGCCAGCCGGAGTTTATACTGCATATAAAAAAGACGGTACTGTTTACTATCGTTCTTCTATAACACACAAAAACAAACATATAAGTCTCGGAAGTTTCTCTTCTGAAAATGAAGCCGCCGTAACTTACAATGAAGCATGCGAAATATTGTCCCGCAGCGATTTGCACATCATAAATACAGAACTCCACACAACATCTTATTCTCCAGACATGAATATACCTTTTGAAAAATACATAATACTTATTAATTTCAGAGATAACGGAATATATATAAAGACGCCTGTTTACCTGTGCAAAAAGTTTTTTCTCTATTTTCTGTCACCTGATAAAACGCTTATTTTCAATACGGACAGCCTGTTTTATTATTCAACCCACAAAATCATTGCACGCGGCGGGTACTATTATGTAAATGATTTTGGAATGCAGACAAGTATTCTCTCCCGTTATGGAATCCGTGCACACTCTGTCGAGGGGCGTGACTACATTTTTAAAAATGGAGATTCATGTGATTACCGTTATGAAAACATCTGTGTCATCAACCGCTATAACGGTGTGAGCATGATTGAAAAAAACGGCAAAAAATTATATCGTGCTGCCATCCATATCAACGGAATGTACCAGATTGGAACATATGAAGCTGAAAATGAAGCTGCAATTGCATATAACAAAGCTGCTGATATGACCGAAAAGAAAACATCTGTAAAATATGAACGTAATTACATTGAAAATATTTCTTCTATACAATACGCTTCAATTTACAATAAAATAATCCTGCCTTCAAAGTTCAGAAAATACATTGATTCATTGTAAAATTTCCATGCAGTAAAAAACTCCTGCGAAGCCGTAAAAGCTATCGCAGGAGTTATCATATTACTTTTTAATAACGCGGAGTTCACGTATAAGATTTTTAAGATTCTCAGCTTCGCTGCTCATCTGCTGGCTTGCAGCAGCACATTCCTGTGAAGTTGCTGAATTTGTCTGAACAACATCATTAATCTGGTTAACACCTTCATTAATCTGATGAATCACATCCGTCTGTGCCTTCAAAGTCTCAGCTATATCATTTACATCGACTGTAATCTGCTTAGAATTATCAGCAACTTTTTCAAGTTTTCCTGCTGTTTCATTAGCAATTACCATACCTCTTTCAACCGCACTTACAGAATTGCTGATAAGTACTGCTGATTCTTTTGCAGCCTTGGCACTGTTCTCAGCCAGAACTGTTACCTGGTCTGCAACAACTGCAAAGCCTTTTCCGGCTTCGCCTGCTCTTGCTGCCTCAATTGAAGCATTAAGTGCAAGAAGATTCGTTCTTGATGCAATCTCGTTAATTGTTGCAATAATCTGGTCTATCTGCTGAGATGCCTCATTGATTTCATTCATAGATTCAACCATATCCTGCATTCTTGCATTGCTTGTAACAATCTCTTTTCCGAGATTATCAACACTGACGCTTATATTCTTTGTACTCTCGGCATTCTTGTCAATCTGTTCAGCCACATTAGTAATACTAGCAGTCAGTTCTTCAACAACTGCAGCCTGATCTGTTGCACCCTGTGCAAGATCATTAGAACTTTCAGCGACCTGTCCGGCTCCTCCAGATACTTCATTAGCTGCTCTCTGTATTCCGATTACTGTATCAGACATACTGTTTTCAAATGCAACAAATGAATTAAGAATGTCAACAAAATCACCTTTCCATTCAACTTCAGGCTGAACTGCAAAGTTACCCTTTGAGAATTCTTTCATTGAATGTCCAATATCGTCAACATATGAACTTAAAATTCTTATTGACTTTCTAAGATTATGTGCAAGCTGTCCAATTTCATCATCAGAATGATACTCAAGCTGACTGTGGAGATTTCCCTGTGTAAGTTCTGCTGCGACTTTTTCAATCTCACCAAGTGGCAGCATAATAGAATTGACAATATTCTTACTTGTCTTTTTTGAAATAATTATTGCTACAATAACAAATATAATTATTGTTGCAATTCCTGCTATAGCAAAGAATAATGTAAACCGGATTGCATTGTTTCTTGTTACATCAGTATCGGCATCAAGTTTATCTCCGATGCTGATTACATTATCAAGTGCCGGTGTACACTTATTAAGTATATCATTTGTTGCAGCAGTAATATTTCCTGCCTTTATTTCTTTTATAATTGAATATCCAATTGTTCCCCAGTCATTTAAAGCCTTTGAATATTGATTATATAAATCCGTATCAACTGTATTAAGACCTTTTAATATAAGAAGTTCTGAGTTAACATTATTTAATATATCCTTGACATCACTTTCATATGTATTATATGATGACTTATCTGTATTAAGTGCCATTTCACGAATACTTCTTGCTGCGGAATTAACATCAATTATACATGTCTTTACTGCTCTGTCTGCACGCTCAACCTTCTGTACATAATTAAGCATGTTAGCAAGAAGCAACACAATTACTATAAGTGACAAAATTCCAGATGCTATCATTATTTTGATTACTTTGTTATATCCGTTTCTCATCTTATGGGCAATAGATGCGTTTTTTTTGCTTTTCTTCTGCATTTTATTTCCTTTCATTTAAACCATATATATATTTACAGAGAAATTTTATCATTTTAACACACCAGTTGTCAACAGATTGATATATTACATTATTACTATTTATCTTGTATACAAACAACTAAAGCACCAACATACGAAATATGCCGGTGCTTTATATTTTAATTATATTTATTTGTCTTATTACTTATTATTAATGTAATTAATAAGTCCTTCTGCTTTTATGATTTTCTGCATAAACTCAGGGAATGCCTGTCCTTTGAAGCTCTGGCCTGTTGTCTTGTCTGTTATGACACCGCTGTCAAAATCGACTTCTACATCATCACCTGCATTAATAGCTTTTGCAGCTTCAGGACACTCAATAATAGGAAGTCCGATATTAATTGAATTTCTGTAAAAAATTCTTGCAAATGTTTCAGCAATAACACAGCTTACGCCTGCTGCCTTAATTGCAATAGGAGCATGTTCTCTTGAAGAACCACATCCAAAATTCTTATTTGCAACAATTATATCACCTTTTTTTACATTTTTAACAAAATCCTTATCAATATCTTCCATGCAGTGTGTAGCAAGTTCTGCCGGGTCAGATGAATTCAGATATCTTGCAGGAATAATTACATCTGTATCAACATTATCGCCATATTTAAAAACTCTTCCTTCTGCTTTCATCACTAATCCTCCATTAATCTATATTCAAATTATATTATAAACCAAGTTCTGATGGCTGGCTTATTTTACCTGTAACAGCACTGGCAGCCGCAACAGCCGGGCTTGCAAGATAAATCTCTGAGTCAACATGTCCCATACGTCCTACGAAATTTCTATTAGTTGTTGAAACACATCTCTCGCCTTCAGCAAGAATACCCATATAACCGCCAAGACATGGACCACATGTAGGTGTACTTACTACAGCACCTGCGTTGATAAATGTCTGAACAAGACCCTCTTCAATTGCCTGAAGATAGATTTTCTGTGTTGCAGGAATTACGATTACACGAAGTCCTTTTGCAACTTTTCTTCCCTCAAGAATCTTTGCCGCACAACGAAGGTCATCTATACGGCCATTTGTACAGGAACCGATTACAACCTGATCAATCTTAATATCGTCTATAGAATCAACTGTGTGTGTATTTTCAGGAAGATGAGGAAATGCAACAGTTGGCTTAATCTCTGCAAGATTAATATCATAAACCTGTTCATATTCTGCATCATCATCTGCACTATATTCTACAAACGGTCTCTTTGAATGTTCTTTCATATACTCTCTTGTGATATCATCTACAGGGAAAATACCGTTCTTTCCACCTGCCTCTATTGCCATATTGGCAATTGTAAAACGGTCATCCATTGTAAGGTTCGCAATTCCGTCACCTGTGAATTCCATTGATTTGTAAAGAGCACCATCAACACCAATCATACCGATAATGTGAAGTATCACATCTTTACCACTTCCCCATTTTGAAGGCCTGCCTGTAAGATTAAACTTAATAGCTGAAGGTACTTTAAACCATGCTTTGCCCGTTGCCATTCCGGCAGCCATATCTGTAGAACCAACACCTGTAGAAAATGCACCAAGTGCACCATATGTACAAGTATGTGAATCAGCACCGATAATAACATCACCGGCAACTGTGAGTCCTTTTTCAGGCAAAAGTGCATGCTCAATACCCATCTGTCCAACTTCAAAATAATTAGTAATATCATGCTTCATTGCAAACTGTCTTACACATTTACAATGTTCAGCAGACTTAATATCTTTATTAGGTACAAAATGATCTGGTACAAGTGCAATCTTATCCTTATCAAATACAGTTTTAACAGTCATCTTATCCATCTCATGAATCGCAACCGGCGATGTGATATCATTACCAAGTACAAGATCCAGATCTGCCTCAATAAGCTGTCCTGCCTCAACCTTGTCAAGACCTGCATGAGCAGCAAGAATCTTCTGTGTCATTGTCATTCCCATCTTTATCTACCATCCTTTCAGACTATAATTTAAATGCTTTTATTGTATTCTAATACACTTATTGATATAATGCAAATACATATTATACATATCAGTTATAACTTGAAGTTATACATTAGTGCATTTCATAAATCATTCAAGGAGGCATTATGAATTCAGCAAATATACCTTTATATCATATATTTCTTACAGTTGCACGTTCGTCAAGCATATCCGGTGCCGCAAAGTCGCTTTATATCAGCCAGCCGGCCGTCAGTAAATCCATCAAAAAACTTGAAGAATCACTTGGAGTCAGCCTTATAAAACGCTCATCAAAAGGCATAACTTTAACTAATGAAGGAAATATACTTTACAGATATCTTCACAGTGCTTTTGAGACAATTTCTGCAGGTGAAGATACATTAAGGCATATACACGAACTTGGAATAGGACATATAAGAATTGGTGTAAGTTCAACTCTGTGCAAGCACATTCTTCTTCCCTGTCTCAAAGATTTTCTTACAGAATATCCACATATGCAGATAACAATATCGTGCCAGTCAACAAGCCACACAATTGAGCTTATTGAAAACAACGAAATTGATATCGGACTTATTGCCAGACCAGATTCAGCCAAAAAACTCGACTATATAGGTGCCGGCCAGATTCATGACATATTCGTATCATCACCGCAATATGCCAAAGGACTGATTGAACGTGAAAACATATCTTCAAATGATATAATAAACAATTCAAACCTGATTCTTCTTGATAAAAACAACCTTACAAGAAAATTTATCAACAATTATTTAAGCAGCTGGGAAATTTCTTCTGACACAGCCATGGAAGTAAATAGTATGGAGCTTTTAATCGACTTTGTAAAAACCGGTCTCGGTGTCGGATGCATTATTAAAGAATTCATAAAAGAAGAGCTTAATAACAAATCACTTATTCAGATAAAAACACCATCTACTATAAAGCCACGCCAGATATGCTTTGCATACAGCAAGTCACTTCCATCTGACAGTGCATGCACATCTCTTATCAACTATCTTAAAAACAGAACTTTTTATTGACATTTATGCAAAATGCTATTAAAATATATAATGTTTTTGGCATATTGATTATATCCGGAAATATTATTGCGGAATGTGGCTCAGTTTGGTAGAGCGCTTCGTTCGGGACGAAGAGGCCGCGTGTTCGAATCACGTCATTCCGATTGTCTTTTAGGAAATTTATTTTATACATAAAATAGCGGGCAAATTATTGCCCGCCATTTTTTATATCAGTTTCATATCTATACTGTAATTATTTCCCTTTATGCTGACCGTTGCTACACTTCCACAGATAAGCGGCATTGTCGGTGATAAATGTCCCAAATCTGCATCCATGATGACAGGAACATTATATTTTCCTATAATTCCAAGAACAGCCTCATACTGGTCCAGCCCCATCATTTCCTGTCCGAATACAAGCGGACGTCCTATCACAAAGCCCTTTAAATACTTAAACCATCCCGCATTTTCCATCTGCCACATAGCTCGTCTTATGGCAAATACATTCAAATCGCAGCTTTCAAGAAACCATATGAAACCATCTTCTTTATATCGCTCATTAAAATCAGCAACTTTATCATACTTTGTTCCTAAAATATTAACAAGACAATCCATACATCCGCCAATTAAACGTCCTGAAAAAGTAATATCAGTATCCTCACAAGCTATCCTTTTACTTCCAATGAATGCAGGAGTTATTCTTTTTTCTGTGACATTCATTGTCGCACAAGGATTTTCTTCTGATTTTAATGATTCCTTTTCCCATTTGTCATACCCGGTAAAACGCAGTTTCTTTCCCGTGATAAGACGGAATGTATCATCAATTGCTTTATGCCACGGTTTCATGCCAAATGCACCTGCACACACACCATAAATAGATGCTGTATCGTTAAGTATTGTCTGTAAAAAAGTAAAATTGGTATTATCAGAATATCCAAGGTACCACTTCGGAGGTGAATTCTTTATTTTATCAAAATCAACATACTCAAGAGTCTCACACATCAGCTCACCACCACCGCATGATATAAGAATATCACTACTGCTGTTTATATACATATATGTGAGTTCCTCTCCGCACTTCTGTGGCGTACTGCTTATTCCTATTCCGGAAGATTCATAACAATTAGGACCGGTTACAAGAATATATCCCCGCCTTGCAAACTCTTTTTTTGCACTGTCAAATGCACTTCTGTAGGGTTCAGTGGCACATCCGAAAGATGGAGCCACAAAACCTATTACACCATCTTTTTTTAAAAATTCTGCATATCTCATTACTTCATAAACCCATTAATAATCTGCTCTTCTGCCTCATGTTCCGTAAGTCCGAGTGTCATAAGCTTGATAAGCTGCTCTCCAGCTATCTTGCCGATTGCCGCCTCATGGATAAGACTTGCATCAAGGTCATTTGCCTCAAGCGAAGGCACCGCATTGACATGTCCGTTATCCATAAGAATTGCATCACATTCAGTATGTCCGTAACACTTGTTGTTACCGCATATTTTTGAATTAAATACCTGCTTTGATGAATCTTTTGCAACTGAACGTGATATTACATTGGCACTTGAATCTACACCATCAAGATTAACTACAAAGTTAGTCTCGGCAGTCTGGTTTCCGTGTGTCATAATCTTTTCTTTTATAACTAAAGATGCACCGTCCTTCAAATCAGCCTGTGTATCTCTTATTGTTGAATCAACACCTTTTATCTGCGTTGTCTCCATCTCCATATATCCGCCTTCATCAATATGGACTATAGTTGTGGGATTAAGAATCTTTTCACCGGTTCCGTCACCTTCACCATAATGTTTTTCGATATATTTTACTTTTGCATTTTTACCGATAAAAAATGTATGAATTCCATCATGTTCTGATGTATCAGTTCCACAGTTATGAATTCCACATCCTGCAACTATCACAACATCCGCACCTTCACCGATATAAAAATCATTATATACACAGTCATTCAGTCCACTCTCACTTAATATAACCGGAATGTGAACGCTCTCATTTTTTGTGCCCGGCTTGATAATTATGTCTATTCCCGGTTTATCCTGCTTTGTAACAATATCTATATTGGCAGTTGTATTTCTGCCTGCAAGTGCTCCGTTAGAACGTATATTATAAGCTCCTTCCGGCACTTCATGCAGATCCGCTATCTTTTCAAGCATGCTTTTTTGTATTGCATCCATAATCTAAATAATCTCCATTCAAATATATTAACTGTATTATTAAGCTAGTTTATCAAGAAGTGTTGAACAGGCTTCTGATGATTCAATAAGCTTTGGCATTACCTCATCTTTTGTTCCGACAGCAGTCACTTCTCCGCCTGATAAAACAATAATTTTATCAGCTATATTAAGAATTCTTTCCTGATGTGAAATAATAATTATTGAGCCTTTAATCTTTTCATGAAGCGACTCAAAAACTCTTATAAGATTATTAAAACTCCACAAATCTATTCCTGCTTCCGGTTCATCAAACAAAGAAAGTTTTGTTCCCCTTGCAATAATCATTGCAATCTCAATTCGTTTAAGTTCTCCTCCTGAAAGTGAAGCATTAACTTCCCTGTTAATATAATCCTTTGCACAAAGACCAACTTCTGAAAGATATGAACACGCTTCCGCAATTGTTATCTTTTTACCGCTTGCAAGTGTAATTAAATCTTTTACTGTCAATCCTTTAAATCTTACAGGCTGCTGGAATGCGAAACTTACGCCTTTATTTGCTCTGTCTGTTATCGATAAATCTGTAATATCTTCTCCATCAAGGATAATTTTTCCTGATGTAGGCTTTTCAATTCCGGCTATAATCTTTGCAAGTGTAGACTTGCCTCCACCATTAGGTCCTGTTATTGCAACAAAACGCTCATCAATTTTCAAATTAATATTTTTCAAAATTTCTTTTTCTTTTGAATCCTGTCTCACATTAAAACATATATCTTTTAATTCAAGCATCTTTTCCTCCATACTGTTTATCAATTATCCGGCATTACAATATTTTTTAGTAATATTAATAGCATTATCAGCTATTATCTTATGATAATGTTCTTTTATATATCCTATCTTTTCCACATTTGCCGGTACAAATTCACCATATTCAAGCATATCATTAACAAGCTGTGAAAACTTTACAGTTGAGCATCTTCCTCTTTCAAGAACAATATAAACATCAGTATTATCCTTATAAAGTGTGTTACGGACACCCCATGTTCTTCTGCTCTGTGAACAGAATCTTTCAAATTCAGCCCATTCTGAAAATCTGCATATTGCAAGTTCACTGTCAACAAATCCGCCTTCACAGTCAATCGCAAAAAATTCATCACCGTCTTTGACGGCAACACTTTCAAATTCGGCTTCTTTGACTTTCTTTTTACGCCTGTCATCTGAATTCTTTATAATATTATTTTCTTTCGGACTCATTGAAGAAAGTGCTTTTGCCGCTCTCTTTCCTGCTTGTCTTAACATGTCCGAAATATCATCACCGCCGGATGACACTGTAAGAAGCAAAGAATTATTAGGCTGCGGTGCAAGCTGTAATGAAATCATCTCACCTGAAGGTGCTATACCAATCTCTTTTCTTGCCTCTTCCATAACAACATCAAGAAGTCCATGTATCTTTTCTGTATCATTTCTAAAAAAGTCATCTAATGATATATTATTTTCCTCTAAATCTTCTTCAAAAAGAAGGCACTGAAACTTTTTATCATCAATCTTTTTAAATTCCATATGTATCCTCGCCAATAATCTATTAAACTATTAATATTTACATTTTTACTGTCACACAGCATTATATTTATATAATAATACATTCTACAATTTTTTACGACACATTTCAACTGTTTTTACATCAGAAAGGTTTTCCAGAATATCTATAAGACCTCTGTTATCATATCTTGCCACTATCACCCACACAGCTTTTCCTTGTGATGTATCTTTTTCACTTCCCTCATAATATTTGTAGGAAAGTCCTCTTATATGTTCACTCTGCGTTACCTTTACCCTGTCTGTTGACAAAAACAGTGCATCACACTGCCCCTGTTTTAATCTTTCTATCTGTTTTACTGTATCATCATCATTATACTTGCATACTATACCATCAAATATGCTTTCAAGCTGCCTTACAGCCTGCATTGAATCACACAATGCCACAGCATGCCCAAACTTTTTTTCAAATTTTCTTGTTATAAGTACATTTCCAGGATTTCCTGCTTTCAGAACCGCTGCAATGCTGATATTTTCAGATATATCCGGATATTTCAGCCTGATATCATTCAACCTGTCCAGTTCAACAACTACAATATCTGCATCACGAATAACAACTGCATTAAGCAGTGCATATGTACTGTTGTATCCACGGATTTCACTGACCTGGTGAATCATAACAGGAAGCCCGGAACATTTTTTCTTTATCCTTTTTATTGCTATATTTGCACGTGATTTATACAGATTATCTTGTATTACCCCTATGACTGCCATTTTTCCCCCTGTTTTTTCTTCTCTTTTTGCGGCGCATCTTTTCCATATAATTATGATAAACCACTCCGGCAGCTGCAAGCACAACAATCAGAACAGCAATAATAATAACCGGAACTATGTTTCTCTTTTTAGCAGCTTTCTGTTCTCTTATCTCCTCTTTTTCGGCTGTCTTTAAAGATTCTTCCTGTTTTGAGGATTCTTCTGCAGCTTTTGACTCTTCTTCAATCCGCTTTTTTTCTTCATATGTCGTTACATTTTCAAGCATGTCATTGCCTGTATCAGTACCGACTGTAGACCTGTAAAGTCCAAAATCAGCACAGCTGTATTCATATTCATCCGATACGTAGAACCAGCACCACTGCTGTGATACATGCTGTAAATACGCATCTTTGGCAACGTCTATTGCTGTTCTTGATTTCATATTTGAAAGCGGCTGTCTTAAATCCATCCTGATTTTATTTTCGCCATAAAGATGTATATAAGTTTTTGGAACATCCCACGCACCATACTTATCAGCAGATTCCTGTTTAAATGAAGCCGTGCCGCTGTTATCGGCAGCCTCACATACAGCCTTTGCAAGAAGCATATGTCCTCCATGTCCATATTCTCCATTGATATCCTGTGTAACAACAACAAGCGGCTTGAACCTTCTTATCTGTTCTGTAACATAACCAAGTACATCATCATAAGAATAAACACTCATTGCACCATTAAGATCTGTCGCATATATATCATCAAATTCCCCATTAACAGGATAATGCTTTACACCGCTCTCCCAGAGACCATCAAGTTTTTCATGTTCCCTTACAGTCGCACCATTCCAGTAATTTGTCATATATGCAACCTGCACATTCAGCCCCTGCTGGCCTGCATATGTTGCAAGAACTCCACCAAGGAAAAGAATCTCATCATCTGCATGTGTCGAAAATACAAGTATATCAGCGTCTGTACATGGTTTTTCCCATACCTGCACATTATCAGGAAGTTTACCTTTTCCATATGCAAATATATCGCACACAGAAGCTACACTTTCAAAAGTTATTGTACATTCTGTAACTGCCTCTCCAAAATCAATATACTTATGAAGCATATTTTCCTTCGTGATTTTCTGCTCTTTTCCGTTATATGACACGCTATAGCTGCTTTCCAGCGAAGCCCATTTAAGATATACACCCTGCATAGGTTCATCAGCTGAAACTGTAAGTGTATCTCCTGCCGCAAATGACACTTTAGATGTATACGCATCGTCCAAAAGATTTGCCACGCTCTTTCCAGATGATGCCAAAAGATTTAATGTAAGCTGTTTTGCCTGTACTTCCTGCTGTTCCTGTGCTGACGCTGTTGTCTGTGTACTTACACTGTCTGCTTTTGCAACAAATGATGGTGATACTGCCTGTATTGCAAATGAAAAAATCATTACAGACGACATTACTGCCGCTGCCTTTTTTAAATATTTACTTAACATGTAAATTTTCACCTATATATCCCTCTCCTAATTTTATTGTGCTGTATTTTTTATTGTAACTGTATAACTCACATTTCCTTTGTAATTGCCGGAAGCATCAAAATCATCATCCGAATTGTATACAAAAGCTGTCAGTTTTATTGTGTCGCCAACTTTATCAATATCCTGTCCTGCTGTAAATTTTATTGAAGTCATACGTGTTTTATCAGTCACTTCTGACTGTAAAAGATGGCTGTACCACTCACCCTGGACCTGATTTATATCATCATACAGATAATTTTCAAGATAATTTCTATATACAAAAACATCATCTGGATTTTTAATTGTAGTATTGATTTCTTCTCCTGATTTCAGTTTAAAACTCACAATATAACCGATTTTAGAATTCTCATATCCTTCATATTGTGTCCAATAACTTTCCCATAATTTTTTAAAGTTCATGCCATTAGATGAAAATGTCTTTTCATCGCATCCAAATGCGTCAAAACTTATAATATCTTTTCCTTTAACCCACGCAGATGAATATGTATCAGCAAGTTCATGTATACCTGTATCCTTGTGGTCTATATACAGTGCAATTTTATTTACACCTTTAATCTGCTCTTTTGTTGTCTCTTGCTGTACTGCCTGTGTACCTGATGATTTGCTCTCATACTCATTCTGTGCCTGATTTGATGTCACATTTTCATCCGAACTGTTTTTTTGTGAGCATGCAGCAAATGTTAATGAAGAAACTGCCATTATAGCAAAAAGTATTTTTTTTGATTTAGAAAAATTATACATTATAAATCTGTCTCCTTGGCAAATACTAATAATATGTATCATACAGGCTTTAAATTATTCCACCTGTTGCGTAAAAAACACCCCGCCGAAAGCGGCGGGGTATATAAATATCCGGAAATCCGAACAAATTAGTTGTTGATTAACTTGTCTGATTCGTCGTTCCAGCTGTAAAGCTTTCTGATTTCTTCGCCAACCTTCTCTGATGGATGCTCAGAAGCAAGTTTTCTCATAGCCTTAAAGTGAACCTGTCCGCCAGCTTCGCTCATATCGAGTAAGAACTCTTTTGCAAATGTACCATCCTGGATATCTTTAAGAATCTGCTTCATAGCCTTCTTTGTATCCTCTGTGATAATCTTAGGACCTGTTATGTAATCACCATACTCAGCTGTATTAGAGATTGAATATCTCATTCCTGCGAAACCTGACTGATAGATAAGATCTACGATAAGTTTCATCTCATGGATACATTCAAAGTATGCATTTCTTGGATCATAACCAGCTTCGCAAAGTGTTTCAAAACCAGCCTGCATAAGTGCGCAAACACCACCGCAGAGAACTGCCTGCTCACCGAAGAGGTCTGTTTCTGTTTCTGTTCTGAATGTTGTCTCAAGAACACCTGCTCTTGCTCCGCCGATACCAAGTGCATATGCAAGTCCGATATCCTGTGCGTTGCCTGTTGCGTCCTGCTCAACTGCGATAAGGCAAGGTGTACCCTTACCAGCCTGATACTCAGAACGTACTGTGTGACCAGGAGCCTTAGGTGCGATCATGATAACATTGACATTCTTTGGTGGTACGATGCAGCCAAAGTGAATGTTAAAGCCGTGTGCGAATGCAAGAGTCTTACCCTCTGTGAGGTATGGCTCGATAGATTTCTTATAAAGTGCTGCCTGCTTCTCATCAGGAATAAGGATCATGATGATGTCAGATGTCTTCGCAGCTTCCTCAGTTGTCATAACTGTAAGACCCTGCTGCTCAGCCTTTGCCCAGCTCTTAGAACCTTCGTAAAGACCTACTACTACGTCAACGCCGCTCTCCTTAAGGTTGAGTGCATGAGCGTGACCCTGTGAACCGTAACCGATAATGGCAACTCTCTTACCCTTGAGTACGTTAATGTCGCAATCCTGCTGATAGAATATTCTTGCCTGTGCCATTGTTAATTCCTCCAAATTCAGAAATTTAAGATTTATTTTATGTAGCCTTTCGGCTATATAATCAAAGTTTATTTGCCTGCATTGAATGTGTCAGAGCCTTTCTCTATTGCGATAGTGCCTGTTCTTACCATTTCAATTATTCCGTAAGGTGCTATGACCTCCTCAAATCTGCAAAGGTGAGCGTAAGTGTCGCAAAGCTCCAATGTCATTGTCGTAAGCGTTATATCCATGACCTTAGCCCCTGTGATATCCGCAAT
>ERZ791837.1415-NODE-1415-length-15524-cov-5.728231_pt1 | contig 15524 bp, 10 predicted proteins | sample MGYA00510292_ERZ791837 | MGnify/ENA primary metagenome ERZ791837 (study PRJEB30046, sample SAMN00715259) | human gut metagenome | study: EMG produced TPA metagenomics assembly of the A metagenome-wide association study of gut microbiota in type 2...
ATGCACAAAGGGCAGAATCAATATCTTCCTGAGAGAGAGGACGCAGCAGCTCATGGAGTTTGGGATAGGTTTCGTCTGCCACTTCCCGGTGCAGCCACTGGCGAAACTCCGGCACATCAGAGAACAGGCGGATCAGCTCTATATCGTGGGAATCAAGAATGGTGCGGCGCACAGCAGCATTACACTCGATCATAGCGTTTTCATAATCACTATGGCCGCAGGCGTTGCGGTATCTGGTGTCCTGGGTAACAGCTTCTATCACGATGGGCTTGTATTTCTCATACAGTTCCCGAATCGTAGGGGTTGCCTGTTCCGGCTCCATATCCCGGAACACTCTGGTTCCATCTGCGCCAAACTCTGCTTCCTGAGCATTGATGTGCTGTTCTGCCTCATGGTCGATGGAGAGCATGGAATACTCCTGACGCTCTCTGCCGCCCTCCGGGACAGCGGAAATAGTTACATCATGCTGATCCCGCAGATGTTCTACAACCTGCTCCAGCCGGTTTGCCGGAAAGCCGCACATTTCCACACGGCCAGCGCCGGGGATACTGCGGGAGGTCAGGTTCATATCCAGCAACCCCGCCGCCTGTTTTGCGTCCTCACCGTACAGCTCAAAGAAATCCCCCACCTGAAACAGCACGATGTCGTCCGTGTGGGCTTCCTTTACGGCGTTGTAGTCATTCCATGCTGCGCTTCGCGCTGCGGTCTGCCGCTGAAGCTGCTCGTACTGTGTCTTTTCCTCCGGGGTCAGGAAACGGTCTTTGCGGATCAGCTCGGAGATACGCTTGGCGACGTTCGCCCAGTTCAGTTGAATTTCCGGGCAGTCCTGCTTTTTCAAGCTGACGCCCTTGCCGCTGTGATCCTCACCGCTGTGGGATGCGCCGGATACCGCGTGGGAGCGTCCCCCAATGCCGTATTCATCTTTCAGGAAATCCGCCTGCTCTTTGGGGCTGTGCTTTTCTTTGAAATAGGCGTAGATACGCCCCTTGCTCCCTTCAATATTGCTGCCGCGGGTCAGGGTCGCGGCGATCTCGTCCTCCGTAATGAACCGCTGCACGGCGGGGATTTCTGCCATTTCGGTGCGGTACTCCCTGCGGGGCAGGGACAGCTCCCGCAAACCCTGCTCGATTTTGTCCGGCTTGTGGTAGTGAAAGCGCAGCAGGCTCCTGTCCTCCCGGCAGTCGGATCGGAGCTGTGCTAAATCGTCTATGAGGACTTCACGGAACGCAGGGTCTCTCAGCCGCCCGGCAAGCCGCGCCGTTTCCTCCGGGAAGCCGCCGCCCCGCATATCCGACAGGCAGGAGAGGTAGCCCTGCGCCCGTGCCTTTTCACTTAAATCCTGCCGTAGATACCAGATAGACTGCGCCAGCTCCGTGCGCTCGTGCCCCGGCGCTTCCGCAAGCTCTACGTTGGTTGCGTATTCGCCCTGCTCCAAAAGCTGCCCGATGCGCTCCGCTGCCTCCTGCCAGCTTACGACCTTTGCGGAGGTCAGGTATCTTGCCGCGTCCCCATTGGCGATGTGGATGCCGTCCTCGGCGTACCACGCGGAATATCTGCCGTTTTCGGTGACGACGCCGTTGCCGCCGTGGAAGCTGCTTTGAAGAAACGCCGCGATTTCTTCCACGCTCTTGCCCTTGGAGAACTCCGTGGCGATCTTCATGCGGGCATAGTCGGCGTTACCCTCCATGCGCAGAATATGGTCGATATCCGACTGCGGGATGGACATGGAAAAAGCGGAGGGCGTGTAGCTCTCCGCTTCTGCGATATATGCGATTTGCTCTTCCTCCGTGGGGAACAGGCTCAGTTGGTATGCCTGCGGTATCGGAGGCTGCGCCGGTTCCGCTTCCGGCGCGTCATTGGTCAGTTGTACACCAGCTCGCTGAGGATGATCTCCTCGGCCTGCGCTTTCAGGCTGTTCATCAGCCCCACCCATTTCATCTGGTCGCGGGCTTTCAGCTCCTCCGTCACGCCCGCCGACTTCATCAGCTCCGGCATCATCTGCTCCAGCCTCCGGTTCGCCGTCTCGTCGATCTCCCGCAGGTGCGGGAACAGCTTCTCCGACAGCACCAGACGGCTGTACAGCCCCGGTCTGTGCTCCTGAAGGTAGCTCCTGCGCAGTCTCCCGTACTTGCCCAGGGGTCTCGCGTCCTCCGGCGTTTCGCTCAGCGTCAGGTCGGGAATCAGGTAGTCCCCGTTCTTGGTGTAGGTCAGCTCTGTCATGGCTATGGCTCCTTTCCGCGAGTTTCTCGCGCTCGTAATTCTTGATGGTGACTTCGATCTGCCGCAGCACCTCTCCGTTGATCCTGCTCACCGCCGTGCCCAGCTCGGCGGCGGCTTCCGGGGTGTTGAAATCGAAGATGCTCAGGAAGTCCTCATGCTCGAAGCGGTCGTCCGCTTCAAGCCCGCAGCGGGACATGAGCGAGTAGGCGATGCTGACGGCGGCGGCGCTTTGGAAGGCCGCTCCTACGTTGAACTCATCATACCCGTAAAGAAAGGAATCGTCAACGATGGCGAGGATATCCCGCTTATAGTCTCTCCAGTATTCCTCCGCAAGCTGAGACGCGATGCGCTCAAGCTGGTCAGGGAGCCCTCCTTTTCCGTCCACACCGTAGCGGCTTTCCAGCATGACGCTTACCGCGTTCGCGTGTTCCTCCCGGTATTCCCACAGGTAGCGGCTCTTTGGAAATTCTCTGCCGCCCGTATCCGACACGTCGAACACATACCGAAGCCTCGGCCTTTCGCCGCTGCTGTCGATGAGGGCGATGCCCTTGGAGCCCCTGCGGACATACCGGCCCATCTTTTCGTTCCAGAAGTCGTACTCCGCGCAGGCGGTGGCGTCCGGACGCTGGGCGTGGATCATGACCTGCTCGGCGTAGGGGTATTTGTACAGCCTTGCGGCGGTGGTGAGAAAGCCCGTCCAGCCCCGGTAGCTGCCGGTGATCTGCCGCTGCGCCTCGTCCGCCATCTGCATATACGTTTGTAGCTTGCTCGGCATATTGCTCCTCCTTCATGGCATGAATTTAGAGCGCCCGGAACGGACGCTCTATGTAAGGGCGGTATTCGGTTTTCAGTCGGGGACTATACCGCAGTCAGTCCCTCCGTGATTTGTTTGAAAAAGTCTGCGCTCCAGATATTCAGCACGGAGGAATCGTGAATGAACGGCTCCACATCCTGCCTTGCCTGTGCGTAATCGATGCTGTCGAAGCGTTCCGCCAGCATCGCTTTGATTTCCGGCAAGGAACAGTCCGCATCGGCAGAAATATATCCGGAATCAATCAATCGTGCCCGAAGGTGTTTTTGATTGACGGCCGCACCCCTTGAAAGATAGAATACATAGTCGTAAAGATCCCTGCCCTTGATGCGGCTTTGCCACGCACGGCAGATGACCGCATGGATTTTTCCTGCGAACAGGGAGGGCATATCGTACAGCCGCACCTCATACGGCACGGGCAGCAGCCGGTATTTGTGCTCGAATGCGGCGAAGGCGGGCGGGTTAACGTCCACCTCGAACTTAATCTTGACCGCTTCATTCTTCGCTACGCTTCCCGCCACCTTTTCATCCGCGTAGAACAGCAGGAGATGTTCCTTTGTGTTCCCCTTCAGGAAGGCGGAGCGGATGGTGCTTTCTTTTGTCTTTTCCTTTTCCTGAATCTCCACATTCAGCCCAAAGGCTTTTACTTCCTTCTCCAGCACGGGAAAGTAGGCGGTCAGGTCAAAGTCCAAATCCTCCGCTTCCAGCGAAAAATCCAGATCCTCGGAGAAGCGGTCGAGACCGTAGAAAATTCGCAGGGCGGTTCCGCCGTAGAACGCCGCTTTTTTGAAGAAACCCGCGCGGGACAAGCCGCACAGCACGATCTCCTGCATGATTTCCTTCATGGCGTTCTTTCTGTCGTAGATATTCTCTACATGGTAGCTTTTCAGCATCTGTTCAATGGCGCTGTTCATGTCAAAGCCTCCTTAAAAGCGAGCAGAGCTTCTTGATGTTCGTGGTATGGTACGCTCCGCTGTATTCGCAAACCTTATTTTCGTCCAGCTTCCCAATCTCCGATTCCTCAATCCGCAAGTCCTCCGTCAGCAGCCGGAAAAGCTCCTGTGTGTTCGGCACGGGCGGCATAGTATAGAGCTGGTCGCACAGTGCCTTTTCCGGCTCTGCGATCCGGTAGAAATAATCGCCCTCCTGCACGAGCCGAATCCCCAGCGGGAACGCCTCGGACGGGACATCCCGATAGGTGAAGGTTCCGAAGGGCGTTTCATACTTCTTTTTCTTTTTCTTTTCAAAGGTGGCGCAGGTAACGGCATATACCGCCTCGGGAATCAGCCCGTAGCGGCTAAGGGCATATTCAAAGGAAATGTATGAAGGCCCGTAAATACTGCCCGCAAGCAGGTACGCAGGAGCGTTCCGGTCAGTTTCATATAGCCCCCTTGTAATGGGAAAGCATTCGCCCCGCTCCGCCATACGCGCCAACTTTGACTTCGGAGAACCGTATCCCTTCAATTCTTCCAGTAGCATTGCTGTTGTCTTTATCATATTTTCACCTCGCAGTCTTATTATACGCAACTATCCGGTGAAAATCAAGTGATTTCAAAAAATAGTGCGGATTCTTTCCTGCTCATTCTGTGCGTTTTCCGTGGATGTTACGCACTCGAACGGACATTTTTGTAAAGAGAATGGCAAACCGCATCTATTGAACATTTTTGCGGATACACGCATTTTGTCCAACAATGCGGCAGTGCAGACAAGCGAAGCATCACCATCTATTTCCCAAAATCAATATTTTTTCGATTTTGGGAAATAGAATCGTGAAAGCAAAACGGGAGCGACCCGAAGGCCGCTCCCGCCGCATCCGCCTTATTCGTCCGTGTCGAAGTCCGGCACCAGCTCCAGCGCTGCGAAGTCCTCGTCGGTGATTTCGCTGAGCTTTTGCAGGGCGCTGTCGGTCAGCTCCCGCAGCTGGGCTTCGTCCTCGTCCAGGTATCCGCGCATTTCGGTGAGGGCGGCAATCAGCCCGCTGCGGCTGTCGCTCTGGTAGATGCACATGAGGTTCATTTCATCGTTGGTAAAATTCATCATAGCAGCTCTCTTTCCGCGCGCTTTGAACGCGCTGTCTTTTTCGACTCGTTGACGGGAGGACAGAGCTTTGCCAGCACGGAGGGCTTCTTCTCCTGCCGTGACGCCTGCGCCTGTTCCCTGTGCGCCGCCTGTGTCAGCTCCATGAGGGAGACGGGCTTGCCGGACTTTGCCTGTTCCTCAAGCTCCGCCACGGTCTGCTTCGGCCCGTTGTTGATAACGCCGTCGATCATGCCGTAGTCGTCCTCCATGGCCATCTCCGCGTTTTTGAGATAGTTTTCCGGCTTGAGGAAGTCGGGCAGCGCCTTGAAGCCCCATGAATCAACGTAATGACAGGATACCACGCCGTTCTGCTTCAGCGCCACGATGTCGCTGACAGACAGGCTGTGGCCGCGAAAATCCTCCGGGCGGCGGATGTTGAAGGTCTCATACAGCTCGTTCAACCTGTCCTGCGTATCGCCCCTATGGTAGAGGCCGCCCGCATAGACGGCGGCGTAATTTCCCTTTTCAATGGAAAGCCTCTTCTTCTCCAGATACTCGGCGTTCATAAAGCGGAGCTGCGCCGTATTATCATTATCCCGAAGCTGATAGATGGCAAAGCTGTCAGCGGGGTTACTGAGGAACGCCTTTTCATAGTCCGTAGGTGCGAAGCGGTCTTTGACCGTCTCCCATTCGGAGGCTTCCACGCCGAAGATGCCGTCAAAGCTGCGGACTTCCTCCGCATCGAACGCCATGGCCTCGGTGTTGTCCGTGTGAAGCATATACACGCTCACGTCCCGTTCCATGAGCTCCAGCGCGCGCTCCTTTGTCAGCGGCAGCATATTGGAATCGGTGTAGCCGTAGGCGTTCATGCTCTCCACAGAAATCGCAGGGTCTGGGACGCAGCCGTTATCCGGCGCTGTGACCGGTTCCGGCTCCTGCGCGGCGATCTCCTGCACAGGCTGGGCGGCAAGGCTCTCCGTCGCCTTATCCAGCCCGCGCTCCTTGCAGATTTCCGCGTAATGGCGGTCGATATCCGTAATCAGGGCAGAAGATGTTCTGTTGATGGTCTCCAGCGATGCGCGAAGCTCGGTCAGCTCCCTGTCCTTTGCCCAGGTCGCCAGATACCCGAAGCTGTTTTCGCCTGTCTCAATGCCGTAATAGGCGCAGACGGCGAAGGAGATGCTCTCCGCCTGAATCTCCTCGGCGGCGCGGGAGAGCTTTGCCTTTTCCGGGTACTGTGCGTGCCAAAACTCCTTCACGGTCTGCTCGCCGCCCGTGAAGTTCAGCCCGTCCTCGCCCAGATACAGAAAGCCCTGCTCCGGCAGCTCAATGGGTGCTGCTGTGATGACGGTTGCCGCGTGGTTCACCACAACGTGCTCCTGAATGGTCACGGGCAGCCCCGGATCGTAATCCGAGCCGCGCAGGTCATATACATACAAGCCCTCCGGCAGCTTATCCCGGTCGATGCGCCCGTTGGAGAACAGCGCGGGCTTGCCGAACAGCTCAATCTCCTGATACTTTTCCCCGATCCCGTCCTTATTGTGGAGCCTGGAGTGTGCGATCTCATGGACGGCGGCGCAGACCGTCTGTACCTCGCTCATGCCTTCTCTGAGGACAATGCGCTGTTTGTCCACGGAGAAGTATCCGTCCATATTCTCCGCCAGCTTCTCAAAGAAGATGGGGACAGGCGCGCTGCGGCGCAGAGCCTCCATAAACACCTCGTAATTCTGCACATTCCCCGTAAGGTTCGCCGCCAGCTCCGGCAGGGGCTTGCCTGCGGTCTGCTGCACGTCGAACACCACCACGGGCTTGTACATGGGAATCTGCACCGTCTTTTCCTCCGTGATAATATCGCCGTTCTCGTCCCGCAGGGGGAGCTTGGTGTCGGGGTCTAACTTCTGCTGCTCGATTTTCTTCTTGAAGGGCGTGGGGGCGATGATCTTAATGCCCTTTTCGCCCTTTTTGACGCTCCTTCCGAACTGATCGCGCCATTTGTTGAAGCCCGCCACATGGGTGGCGTCGGGGCGCTGCATATAGATGAGCATGGTGTTGTTGACGCTGTACTTGTGAAAGCGGCTCATGGTGGCAAGGTACTGCCTGTATTTGTCGCTCTCAAACAGCTCCTTTATGCCCGTCTCAATGCTGTCGGTGATATCCTTGAGCCGTTCCTTGTTGGTCTGTTTTTCAGCCATTTCGTGCATACCTCCTTTGGATCATGGTAAAAACAGCGGCTCCCGCAGGGGAACGAAACGCCCGTGCGGGAGCCAAAGAAAATTCACTTTGTGAAGTCCAGCTTATAGGAGGAACGCGCGCCGTCGTCCTCCAGCACGATGAATGCGTCGTAGGTCTTGCCGGTTTTCTCGGAGTAGACGCCGCTGGCGTAGGCGCGTCCCTGCGTCAGGAGCGAGGAAGCCATCTTCTTTGTCAGGCTGATCTTCTTGGCGGCAAGGAAGCGGTTGTCCCGCCACAGCCCGAACTTGCAGCTCCGTCTCTCGCAGAAATAGCCGTTTTTGCTCTCCGTGACCTCTGCGCCGCAGCGGGGGCATTTGCCCACCACGGGTCTGCCGGAGGGGAACAGCACCTCCGCACCGTCCACAGGCGCAGCGTCCCGAACCAGCGCTGCGACCATATCGCAGATGCCGGCAAGGAACTCGTCTGCGCCCGGCTCGCCGCACTCGATCTCCTTGAGGCGGTGCTCCCATTCGGCGGTCAACAGCGGGGACTGGAGCTGTTCGGGCAGCACGGTAATGAGGGAAACGCCCGCTTCGGTGGGAACGAGGCGTACAGATTTTTTCGCCTTTCTGCGCTCCGCAAAGCCCGTGGCCACCAGCTTTTCAATGACCGCCGCCCGGGTCGCGGGGGTTCCCAGCCCGCGCCGCTCCGCAGCTTCCGGCATATCCTCTTTGCCCGCCGTCTCCATGGCCGACAAAAGCGTATCCTCGGTGAAGTGCTTGGGCGGGGTCGTTTTCCCCTCCCTGACCTCGCAGGAGGAAACGGGAAGAGACTGTCCCTCGGAAAGCTCCGGGAGAGTGTTGTCCTGCTTGCCCTTTTCCGTGTATGCCCTCCAACCCATATTAAGGATTGTTTTCCCTTTGGCGGCAAAGGCATTTCCGCCGCAGTCCAGCCTTGCCTCGGTCTCCAGATAGACGAAGGGCGCGCTGACCGCCATAAGCACCTGACGGGAAACAAGGCGCAGCAGCTCCCGTTCGCCTGCGAGCAAGGTTTCCAAATCCGTTTCGCCCGCTGCCATCGTGGGAACGACGGCGTGGTGGTCGCTGACCCTTTTGCTGCTGCACACCTGCCCCGAACAGACGGCTGCGGGCGGCTCCGTGCCGCAGATGCCCGCACAGCACAGCGCCAGCGCGTTTACGCCGCCCTCCATATCGTCGGTGAGATAGCGGCTGTCGGTGCGGGGGTAGGTGCAGAGCTTCTTTTCATAAAGGCTTTGCAGGTAATCCAGCGTCTGCTGCGCCGTGTACCCAAGCAAGCGGTTCGCATCCCGCTGGAGGGTGGTCAGGTCGTAGAGCGCCGGGGCTTTCTCCGTCTTTTTTGTCTGCACGACAGAGGTAACAGCGGCGGCTTTGCTGTTGCAGTCCCCGGCAAGCCGCTCCGCCTCTGCCTGCTCCTTCATGCGCCCGCCTGCGGCGGAGAAGCCGTTAAAGTCCAGATGGACGGTATAGAAGGTCTCCGGCTGAAAGGCGCTTATTTCCGCCTCCCGCTGCACCAGCAGCGCAAGCGTAGGCGATACCACGCGCCCCACGTTCAGGGTGCGGTGGTACATCACGGAAAACAGGCGGGTGGCGTTGATACCCACCAGCCAGTCCGCCTTGCTGCGGCAGAGGGCGGAGGCGTAGAGGTTGTCGTACTCCGCGCCGTCGCGGAGATTGTCAAAGCCATCAAGAATAGCCGCATCCTCCATGGAGGAAATCCAGAGCCGCTTCACGCGCTTGCGGCAGTTGTTGAGCCGGTACGCCGTGCGGAAGATCAGCTCGCCCTCGCGTCCGGCGTCGCAGGCGTTGACCACTTCATATACATCGTCCCGGTGCATGAGGGCGCGGAGGGTGTTCATCTGCTTCTGCTTGTCCCTCGCCACGGTGTACTGCCAGCTATCCGGCAGGATGGGCAAGTCCTCCCTTCGCCATTTGCCGTACTTTTCGTCGTAGGCGTCTGCGTCCGAAAGCTCCGCAAGATGCCCGAAGCACCAGGAGACGAGATAGCCGCCGCCCGAAAGAAAACCGTCCTCGCGCCTGCCTGCGCCAAGAACGGCGGCAATGCTCCTTGCCACGGAGGGCTTTTCACACACAACAAGCCGGTAACAGGTCGTATTCATCATTGGTTTTTGTCCTCCTCACTGTCAGCAGTGTTTTCATCTTCAAATTCGTAATCCTCATCTTCCTCGTCCTCGCCGTAGTCGTAATCGTCCAGATCGTCCGCCCCGCGGGTGTCGGCCTTGGGCTTGCGGAGCTTGAACCAGTACAGCGCACCGCCGCCGCCCAGCAGGAGCAGGAGGACGACCACAACAAGCCCCGCGCCGTTGGCGCTCTTTTCGGGCGCGGTCTCCGCAGGCTCGGCGGGCTGTTGCGTAATTTCTGCGGCTTGCTCCTTGCCCGCGCACTCGCTCATATTGGTTCTGCACACCTTGCAGCCCGTGTTGATCTTGCCAACGGCGCATTTGTCCGTGCAGGAGCAGGCGGGGACGATGCTCTCGCCGTCCTTGGTCAGCGCCAGCAGGTCGGCCTCGTCCACAAGATTCAGGAAATGGACGTTCTCATTGCCCTTATCGTCCCGGTCGATGATGAGATAAAAGGTATTGCCGCCCTTGGTCGTCACGGTGATGAACTGCTTGCCTGCGCCGAAAGCGGAGCCGATATCGTCCATGAGCGTCAGGTTGCCCTCCGGGGTCAGGGGCGCGGAGCCTCCGGCAGCGGCGTAATATTGCAGCAGTATCTCCGGCAGTCCCGCCATATCCGTATCGCTTCCGCTGTTTTCTGTCGGCGCGTTCATGACGTCAAGGTATTTGCCGTATACATAGCCTGTCTGCTCCGGCACGACCACCTTGTACCAGCCGTTGCTTTCCTCCAGCACCTTCACCTCCGCGCCGTTGAGCAGACGCCCGATCACGGTGTAATCCGTGCCGGGGCCGGTGCGCAGGTTCAAATAGGTGCGGACGTTGACCACCTTTCCGGACTGCTCCCGTTTGGCGGGAAGCGTCCAGCTCCGATCCCCGATGGTCACGGTATGGCTTCCGTCCGCATTTTCGGTCACAAGCACGGTCAGGGTCTGTCCGTTTGGGGTCTGCTCACCGGTATTCGTATTCTCCGGCTGTGTAGTTGCAGTTGGGGTTTCCATGGTCGGGTCGCCCATTGTCGAATCGACCATATCGCCGCCTGCATAGGCCGTAACGGAAAAGACCGTCATGCAGAGCACGACGGCCAGCGTCACGGCAAAAAATCTCCATTTATTCTTCATCCACAAAATCCTCCGTTTTTCTGTATTCGTCGGGCAGCGCCGCCGTGGGACGCTTTTCCAGCATCTCCATCAGCGCCGCGAGCTGCTCGATGGTCAGCCCATTCTCGCGGACGATGCCCACAATATCCGTGTTTTCCAGCTTCAGAATCTGCTCGTCCAGGGCTTTGAGCCGTGCGGTCAGCGATGTGAGCTTTTCCGCCAGCTTCTCGCGCTCCTGACGCAGCTTTTCAAGTCGCGGGTTCATAACATCCTCCTTTTTGCGTTGATATGGTTGTTGTTAAGGTAATCTGCCAAACTGGAGAAAATGGCTTCGCCAGTAGCTCGTGTCGATGGAAGCGTAGTGAATGGGGTCGCCGCAGTGGAGCATCCTGTTATTGCCCACATAGATGCCCACATGGGACGCGCCCGTGGTGTCGTAGGTCTTTTCAAAGAAAATAAGGTCGCCGGGACGGGCGCTCTCCGGGGAAACGTAGGCGCACATGCCCCGCAGCCCCTCCGCGCCCAGCCTGCCGAAGCTCCAATGCAGACCGCAGTGGTTGTAGACATACGAAACGAAGCCGGAGCAGTCGAAGGAGGTGTCCGGCGAGCTGCCGCCCCAGACGTAGGGGTAGCCCAGATACTTTTCCGCTTCCCTGATGATGGCGGCGAACTGCTCGTCCGCCAGCGCTTCCGGGGGTATCTCGTACTTCTCATACTTGGTATAGTAGTAGCGGTTCACATACGGGGAGCCGGGGAACAGGTCGGGGCGGTTGCCCAGCACGCTCATATACACGGCGTACATAGAGAGTTGATCGTGGGACATGATATGCACCGGCACATGGGAGAGGTTGAAGTTTTCCAGCTCCACATGGCAGATATAGTAGGTGTAGGGAACCTCCGCCTCGTACTCGTAGCTTTGCAGATTGCCGTTTTCGTCGGTGTAATAGCCGATATGCGTTTCGGTGCGGTATCTGGTTTCCGTGGCGACGGTTTCCGTTAAAATATACTGCTTTTCAAACAGCGTCTCCAGAATCCCGCCTATTTCGTCAATCGTCCATTCTCCGCCCTTGAGGGCGGTAATCATGGAAATGAGCACATAGGGGTCGTGCTCAATCTCGTCCAGGTCGAAGTGGTACTCGTCGTAATCGTGGGTGCTTTCGTAGCTGTGCAGGTATTCCCGCAGCTCGTCCTCCATGGCGCAGTAGGCGGCTTCCGCCGCCAGCATATCCGCATCCTCCAGCGGATAGGTGGAGGCCGCAACGCCGGACAGCCCGCCCTGAAACAGCGTGGAGCAGGAGGAAATGCAGGTCATGAGCAGCAGTATCGCGGCGGCGATACCGCCCGCGATGAGGAAGCCCTTCTTGTGCCGGACAAAAAAGCTGCCGAGTTCTTTGCTTCCCTCGGCGGCGCGCCTGGCCGCCTTTGCGGTGGTCTCGGACGCTTTGACGGTATTCCTTGCGCCGTTTCCCGCTTTTGCGGCGGCGTATTCCTTTTTAATGGCCTGCTTCTGCCGCCAACGGGAGTAGGGGTTGGAAGCCCTGCCGTATTCCTGCTCGTACTGTTTGTTCAGCGCCTTGAGATTGGCTTTGTCTGCGGCGGCTTCCGCCTTGTCCGCTTTGCGGTAGGGCTTTTCCGCATGGGAGCGGTGCGCCGATTCCGCAATGCGCCAGGTGCGCTCCGCCGTCTCGGTCAGGGTGTTCGCCGCCTCCGTGCCGGGGTTGTCGTCGCCCTCCTCCCGGAGCTTGCGGTGGACTGCGCTGCGGACGGTATCCGGCGGAGCTTTCCTTGCGGCGTGCGCCAGCTTGGAGGGCGGACGCTTTTTGTCCGCCTCCTCAAAGAAAAGGCGCGTCGTGACCTTGCCGCTCTCACTGTCCACAACGCGCTTTTTGACCTTTACGGTTTTCTTGGGGATTTTCGCTTCGGCCTTTTCCAGCTTAACCGCCGCCCTGTACGCCTTGCGGACAGCTCGTTCCAGCTCCGGCAGGGCGCGTTCTTCCTCGGTGAAAATCAGCCTTGGCGAGCGTTTTGCCATATTCATCACCTCCTGATGGGACTGCTGATGGATTAAAAGCGTTATTCAAACAGAATTTCATCCGTTCTCTCCAGAAAATGCCGCTTGCCTGCCGGGGTGATGAGGGTATAGTGTCCCAGCTTGCCGCGCTCGGTGTAGAAGTCCTTCACCAGAAACAGACCGGCGCTCTTTTTGACCGCACGGGGAAAGAGCTTGCGGTTCTTGTCCCGGAACAGATACTTCTTTTCCTCCAGATACCGGGTAAACTGCTTTTCGGGAACGCCCAGCTCCTTGGCGGTGGTGCGGATGTTGGTGCAGTCCGCAGGGTCAACAAAGGCGTCGTAATACTCCGCTTTGGGGAGGGCAAGCCGGAGACAGCGGGTCAGCTCCCGGTTTCGGGCGTTTTCGCTGCGCAGACGGTTCAGGTACTCCGGCACGGCCTCGGGGTGCGCCTCCAGCGCATCCAACAGGCTGTCCGTCATATACGCGCCGTGCTTGCGGATGGAGGGAATGACCTCATGGGTAATCCAGCGCTTGAAGGCTCTCGCTTCCGGTTTTTTGGAACAAAGGATCAAATGATAGAGTCCGGCTTCACTTACAGCATTTATTTCAATCGTCTTATCGGCGTTCTGGGGGTGGGGTACTTCAAGTAACCCACCTTCATCCGAGTCCAATCTGGACATTGCGCGCGTAACCTGGTTCAATCCGAGAGCTTTGCACACATCAACCGCAACAAACCAAGGAGCTCCGTCTTTCAGCACGGAACGCACCCGACCAAAATCTGCGCTTTCAAAAATCATAAGGTGGTTATCCATAGTCTTTTCTCCTTCCTTACACTGTAATTGCGTCCTTCGCTTCCTCCCCGGTTTGTTCGGAGAGGTCGGACAATTTTGTCGTGATGATTTTGTACAGCTCCGTATCCTTGGGGAAGCGGTCTACGAAGGGCAGGATCACGCTGCCGTAGAACAAAAGCCCCTCGCCCTCGGCGGATTGGGTCACATACGAGAGCTGGTGGGGCGAGATGTTAAGCTGCTTCGCCAGAATCTGCCGGTCGCCGGAAGCCTGGTTGAGCATATACACATAGTCGGAGTTTTCAAAGATGTTCTCCACCTCGCGGGAGGAGAGCAGGTCTTTGACGTTCTGGGTGATGCCCGTGGGAACGCCGCCCCATTTGCGGAATCGCTTCCATATCTCCACCGTATACGCGGCGGTCTGCTCCTCCTTCAAAAGAAGATGCATTTCGTCGATATAGTAGCGGGTGGACTTGCGCTGCTCCCGGTTGACGGTGACGCGGTTCCACACCGCGTCCTGCACCACCAGCATCCCGATCTTTTTGAGCTGCTTTCCCAGCTCCTTGATATCGAAGCTGACCACGCGGTTTTCGATATTCACGTTGCTGCGGTGGTTGAACACGTTGAGTGAGCCGGTGACGTAGATTTTCAGCGCCGTGGCGGGCGTGATCTTGAACGGTCCCAAAAGGCTCATAAGGTTGCGCAGGACACGGCTCTCGGCGTAGGATTCCTCAATGTCCTTGAGTTTGCCCTCGGTGATGCCGCGGATTTGCAGCAGTTTTTCCGGCTCATTATCAAGGATATTCAAGGTATCCGGGCCGAACGTGGCGACAATATCCTCTGCTGTCTTGGGGCCGATGCCTTTGATAAGCCCGGAGCCAAGATATGCCAGCAGGCCGTCCGCCGTCTGCGGAACAATTTCCTGCCACTGCTCGACTTGCAGCTGATATCCGTACTTGCTCTCCACCCATTCGCCGTCCAGTTCCAGCTCAACCGCCTTGGTGCGGGGCAGTTCATACCCCACCGCCGTAAAGCGCAGCATACGGTCGCCGTAATAACGGCCGCTGCAAGCCTGCGGCGGGATGCGCGGGTCACTGGTTTTGACAACGATGATGGAGAATTTGTTTGCTTCATTGTAAAAAATCGTGGATTCGTAGGTAACACGGCAGCCGGTGATGCCGCTGTGTTCCTGTTCACTGTCGTGCATAGGCACGCTCCCTTCTTTGTCAGGCGGCTTCTGCCGCTTTTGCCTTGATGCTGAACCGCCGTGATTCCGATACGGTGACATACTCGTCATAAATATCCGGGTGCAGCAGCTTCAGCTTTTGGAGGTTGTCTTTCGTGATGCCTGTCCGGCTGACGGGATTGTAGCTGATGGTGTACTGTGTACCGCCATACTCCCCCATCGCCATGCAGCTGCCGTTGAGTTTGGCAACCATTTGACCTTTCAGCCGCTGCATTTCCGCGTCCAGTGCCTTGACCCGCGTTTCCACCTGCTGCTTTTGCTCCTGCAAACGGAGATACCGCAGCATGGTAGTTGACAGGTCGCTGTCCAGCTGGATGGCGGGAATGGTTTTGTCGGCAGCACCCAAGCGGCGGCGCAGACTTTCGAGGATCAGGCTGCCGTCCTCGGTGTAGGGCGGCGGGATGCGTGTCAGGATGTGGTCGTGCCAGAACTCGCGTTCCAGATAGATCATTTCCTGCTCGTATTCCCGGTCACGGTACAGGTGGCGGATGATGACTTCGTCCTCATTGTTGCCGTACAGGCAGCAATAAAAGATTTCGTCGATGTCCATGACGGCCATATAATGCTGCCCCTGTGTTTCGTAGTAGACGGGAACAAATTCCTCGTCGTCGTTCCACCAGTGGTCTTTTGCGTTGTAGTTGGTCGTTTTGATTTCCAGAATCGCAATTTTTCCGTTTGGCAGGCGGACAAAGTAGTCCACATCTGCCAGCATGAAGGGATGCTGCGGGTGTTGGAACATCTTCTTGATCTGGAAAACCTCCAACCCGGTTTTCTTGGCGAAAATTTGAGCGACCAGCGGTTCCAGCAGATGCCCCATTTCCAGCGCTACCCAGTTGCCTGTATCATCGACAGCCGAAGCGATGTTCAGCTTGTCGTCGTACAGGTCGCGGGCAGTGCGAAACGGAGAAATGCCGAGGATCGCGGCGACATCGCTGCCGCCTATCCCCTGCCTGCGGTATGCCAGCCATTCCTGCTCGT
>ERZ791837.1416-NODE-1416-length-15523-cov-3.486553_pt1 | contig 15523 bp, 14 predicted proteins | sample MGYA00510292_ERZ791837 | MGnify/ENA primary metagenome ERZ791837 (study PRJEB30046, sample SAMN00715259) | human gut metagenome | study: EMG produced TPA metagenomics assembly of the A metagenome-wide association study of gut microbiota in type 2...
AGTTCGCTGTCCAATATGTTTGACAAACCTACAGGATATGAAAGGCGGCCCGGCCGGGAGAAAACTCCCTGCCGGGCCGCTTGGGTCAATTCACATAGTCCGCCGGGTCGATGACCTGGCCGTCCTTGGACACAGAGAAGTGCAGGTGCGGGCCCATGCTGCCCTCGGCGGAGGCGGTGCTCCCCACCAGGCCGATGACGTCACCGGCGGCCACCTGGTCCCCCTCCTGCACCGGCGGATCCTTCTGCAGACAGCGGTACGGGGTGGTATAGCCGCCGCCGTGCTGGATCACCACGGTGGTGCCCATCAGCTCGTCGTTGGCCACGGACAGCACCGTGCCGTCCGCCGCGGTCTTGACCGCCGCGCCCTCGTCGGCCTGTACGTCGATGCCGTTGTGGGTGCGCCAGTCCGCCATGGTTTGGTCATACAGCAGCTCCGTCATGCTGAACACCGTGACGGTGGTACCGTCCAGCGGGGAAATGACCTCCGGCAGCAGCTCCACCGGCTCCTCGATGACGGCGGGCTCCTGCACGGGTACCTCGATGGGCTCCGACTGGATCACGGGCTTGTCGGGTACTGTGGGCACGGGGGTGACGGGGACGGGCTTGATCTCAATGACGGGGTCGGGCTCCTTGACGGGGGAGTCGGAGGAAAACAGGGTGATATAGCCGATGGTTCCGGCGGCCAGCAGGCACACCGCAAGGGCTATGTAGAAGCCCTTGCCGCCGAACATGGCCTGGAGTTTGCTCTTGTCGAATCTGCTCATACGCGCCTTTCGGGTGGGACGCACCCACCGCCGCAGTTTTCGGCCTGCGGCACGCCGGAATAAAAAAGTCTCTGCCTGCATTGTGACCAGACAGAGACTTTTTTATTCAGATTTCTGCGGGGCTCAATCGTAGAATTCCTCCGTAAGCCCCCGGCGCAGCAGACCGTCCAGCACGTCCCTGGGCACGGCCTGCTCGTAGAGGATGTCGTGGACGGCCCTGCAGATGGGCAGCTCCACGCCGTACCGCTGTCCCAGCAGCATCAGAGCCTTGACGGTGTAGTAGCCCTCCGCCAGCTGGTGGTAGTCCTGCCCCCGGACGAAGGCCTCGCCGAACTGCCGGTTGTGGCTGTAGGGTGAGAACACCGTGGCCTCATAATCTCCCAGATGGCACAGACCGTAGGCCGACAGCTCGCTGCCGCCCATGGCCTTGATGAGACGGGCCACCTCCCGGGTGCCGCGGCTCATCAGAGCACCCTTGAGGCTGGACATCTCGAAGCCGTCCAGAAAACCAGCGGCAATGCCCACCACGTTCTTGGCGGCGGCTCCCACCTCATTGCCGATCATGTCGCCGCCGTAGTAAAACCGGATCAGGCCGCTGGAGAACGCATGCACCAGACGGCGCTTGGCATCGTCGTTTTCACTGTCGATGACCATGCAGTTGGGGATGCCGCGATAGAACTCCTGCACATGACCCGGCCCCAGCCACACGGCCACGGTGTTGGACGGGTGCAGGCATTCTGCCGCGATCTGGCTGAGCCGCGCGCCGGTGCCCATCTCCAGTCCCTTCATGCACAGCACCACGGTGCGATCCCGCAGCGTTTGCAGCTCCGGCTGGGTCAGAAGCTTTCGCAGGCCCTGCGAGCCGATGGAGATGATGACCGTCTCCGCGCCGTCCAGCGCCGCCGGCAGGTCGGTGGAGAGGGCGACGGAGGGCGGCAGGGTCAGCAGGTCGTTCTGCCGGGTGGCCAGAAACGACTGCATGCGGGGGGAGGTGGCGCGGCCGTACAGGGTGACGCGGTGGCCGATATGATCGAGGTACCAGGTGATGAGGGAGCCCCATCGCCCGCAGCCGATAACTGTGATATCCATAATTGCTCCTTTTTGCGGAAAAGTCTCCCGGAGCGTGCCCCGGGAGACTGTCGGCGCTTGTGCTTACTTGACGATCAGCGTCTTGCCGTCCATCTCCTCCGGGCAGGCAAGGCCCATCACATCCAGAATGGTGGGGGCGATGTCGGCCAGACGGCCGGGGCGCAGCTCCGTGCCCGCACCGCAGAGGATGAAGGGTACCGGATTGGTGGTGTGGGCGGTCATGGGGCTGCCGTCAGGCTGCTTCATGTCCTCGGCGTTGCCGTGGTCGGCCGTGACCATGGCGATGCCGCCCATTTTCAGGGTGGCCTCCACCACGCGGCCCACGCAGGTGTCCACCGTCTCCACCGCCTTGACAGCGGCCTCCAGTACGCCGGTATGGCCCACCATGTCCCCATTGGCAAAATTCATGATCACCACGTCGTACTTGTCCACGGCGTCCACAAACTTGTCAGCCACTTCCTCCGCGCTCATCTGGGGCTTCAGATCGTAGGTGGCCACTTCACGGGGGGAGGGAACCAGGATACGGTCTTCACCGGGAAACTGCGTTTCCACTCCTCCATTAAAGAAGAAGGTCACGTGGGCATACTTTTCCGTTTCCGCGATGCGGAGCTGGGTTTTTCCAGCTTCCGCCACAATCTGGCCGAAGATGTTGTCCAGCTGTTCCTGTTCAAAAACAATGGGGGAGGGATACTTGGCGTCATATTCCGTCAGCGTTACGTAGTGCACCCTGGGCGTCACTTCACGGTCAAAGCCGTCAAACTCCGGGTACAGGAACGCGTCGCTCATCTGGCGGGCGCGGTCCGCACGGAAATTGAAAAAGAACACCACGTCGTTGTCACGCACGCGCTGCTCGTCGGCGCAGGCAAAAATGCCGGGCTTCAGGAACTCGTCCGTCTCTCCCTTGGCATAGCACTGTTCCACATACTCGGCAGGAGAACAGGAGCACTGCTCACCGCGCCCCAGCACGATGGCGTCCCACGCCAGCTTGTTGCGGTCCCAGCGCTTGTCGCGGTCCATCGCGTAAAAACGGCCGATGACTGTGATGATTTTCGCGCCATAAGGCTTGATGGCTTCTTCCAGTTCACGCATGAATCCGGCTCCGCTGGTTGGGGAGCAGTCACGGCCGTCCGTGATGGCATGGATGCAGATGTCGCGCACGCCAGCTTCATATGCGTATTTGACAATGCCTACCAAGTGGTTGATATGGCTGTGCACGCCGCCGTCGCTCACCAGGCCCAGCAGGTGCAGGCGGGAGGAAGCAGCCTGGGAAAAGGCTGTCTTCAGCACGGCGTTTTCACCCATGGAGCCGTCCTTGATGGCGTTGTCTACCCGGCAGAGATCCTGGAAAACCACGCGGCCCGCGCCCAGATTCAGGTGACCCACTTCGGAATTGCCCATCTGACCGTCCGGCAGGCCCACATCTTCCCCGGAGGCGCCCAGCAGGCTGTGGGGATAGTTGGCAAGCAGGTAATCAGTAAAGGGTGTATCAGCCAGAACAGTGGCGTCACCGTACTCTTTCGCGACATCAGGGCCCAACGGATTGCGGCCCCAGCCGTCGCGAATCACAAGAACGACAGGCTTTTTAGAAGACATGCGCCCTATTTACAGGCATCCCCCCCCTTTTGAAAAGCCTGAAATCAGGCATTCCTTCTCCGAGTCTGAAATAACCTGAGGTTTGCCTCCCTTCCCCACGCGCACAACCACATATCTTCCCTTCATGACCGGATGCTCGGAATGGAACACCGCAAACTTCCATTCCAGGGAACTGGTTCCTACCGTTCCCAGGGTCAATTCTATGCTCAGCCAGTCCCCCAGCCCTGCGGAACTGGCGTAATCCACATCCACATGCACGCGGGGCCAGCCGCAATCCGGGGAAAGAACCTCCAGCCCCCGTGAACGCAGGTACTCATGCTCCACTTCCTCCACCAGGCACAGCAGCCGCGTGAAGTGGGCCACGCCGGAGGCGTCCGTATCATGAAAGGCCACCTGGCGCGTTCTGACAAAAGGGATGCGGGTAAGTTCTTCAGACATGCCTCCATCCTGCCCCCTTCCCCGGAACCATGTCCAGCCGCAAATGCGTGACAATATGTCACATCAGCTTGATTTGTGACATTCCTCTCTTTATATATAGGGGCAAGCCCGGACGGAAACGGAACCGCCGCCATGAAAAAAGACACCATCGACAAGCTGATCGGCCGCATTGACCACATCAAGGAGGAGGACCTCCAGCGCTTCTTTGTAAAGCTGGCGGAACAGCAGGGCTTTTTCCAGCAGGTATTTGAGGCCATCCAGGAAGGCCTGATCCTGCTGGACAGCCAGGGCAAGATACTTTTTGTCAACCAGGCGGCTCTCAAGCTTCTCGACAAGGAGCCGGGCCAGGTCACGCCGGAAGATTTCTGCATCTTCCTGGGCAGGGACTGCACGTGGGACACCATCCAGCAGAGCCAAACCGCCGTTTCCCGCGACGTGGAAATATTCTACCCGGAACACAAATTCCTGAACATCTTCATTTCCCCCATCGGCAGCAGGAACCAGGGCCACCTGATTTTAATACGGGATGAAACGCCACGGCAAAAGAAGAACGCGGAAAATATTGAGGCGGAACGCCTGAACGCCCTGACGCTGCTGGCGGCGGGAGTAGCCCATGAAATAGGCAATCCCCTCAACTCCATCGGCCTTCATCTCCAGCTCCTGGCCCGGAAGGCAAAGAAACTGCCCCCGGAATACCGGACGGAGATGGAAGAACTGCTGAAAACGGCGGAGAGTGAAACCTCCCGGCTGGACGTGATCCTGAAACAGTTCCTCCAGGCCATCCGCCCCACCAAGCCCATCCGGGAGCCCCACAACATTGACGCCATCATCATGGACGTCCTGAAACTGCTGGAACCGGAAATCCTCCAGCGCGGCATCCAGATTAACACGGACCTCCAGCCCAGCCTTCCCCTGCTCAGCCTGGATCCCGTCCAGGTCCGGCAGGTCTTTTACAACCTGATCAAGAATGCCTACCAGTCCATCCCCCCGGAGGGAGGCACCATCCTGGTGAAAAGCGGTTACACGGATGACAGCGTCTTCGTCACCGTAGCAGACACCGGCTGCGGCATTTCCCCGGAAGTCATGGGCAGCATTTACGAGCCTTTCCTGACGACCAAGTCCACCGGCTCCGGCCTGGGCCTGCTCATCGTGCGCCGCATCGTAAAGGAACACGGCGGCTCCATCACCCTGGCCAGCCAGCCGGGCCAGGGAACCACCATCACGGTCTTTCTGCCGCGCGTGGAGCGCACCATCAGGCTTCTCCCCTCCTCCGTCCCGTCATGAAAATGCCCGTCCTGCTGATCGTAGATGATGAGAAACCCACGCGGGACGCCCTGCGCATGGGCTTTCAGGATGACTATGAAGTGTACACCGCCGCCAATCTCTCCCAGGCCGTCACCCTCCTGAAGGAGGAATCCCCGGACCTGGTCCTGACGGACCTGCGCCTGGGCGGTGAAAGCGGCATGGACGTGCTGAAAGCCGGAGCCTCCCTGCCCCAGCCTCCCAAAAGCATCATGATGACCGCCTACGGGTCCGTGGACGCCGCCGTGGCTGCCATGAAGCAGGGTGCATATGACTTCGTCACCAAGCCCCTGAACCTGGACGCCGTGGAGCTGGTGCTCAAGCGGGCGCTCCATACCCGGAACCTGGAAACGGCCAACCAGGAACTCACCACCCGCATCCAGGCGGATTCCGGCCTTCAAAAACTGCTGGGCAGGTCCACCGCCATGGAGCATGTCTTTTCCGTCATCCGCCAGGTGGCTCCCAGCAGGACAACTGTCCTGATTGAAGGGGAGAGCGGCACGGGGAAGGAGCTGGTGGCCCAGGCCATCCACTCTCTTTCCGGCAGGCCGGAAAACAAATTCGTGGCCGTCAACTGCGCGGCCCTGTCCCCCCAGTTGCTGGAAAGCGAACTGTTCGGCCATGAAAAAGGCTCCTTCACCGGAGCGGGACAGCGCCGCATCGGCCGCTTTGAACAGGCGGACGGGGGCACCATCTTCCTGGATGAAATAGGAGAGATAGACGCCGGAACACAGGTACGCCTGCTGAGGGTCCTGTCTGAACGGACCATTGAACGCGTAGGCTCCAACACCCCCATCCCGGTCAATGTCCGCATCATCGCCGCCACCAACAAATCACTGAAAAAACTCGTTCAGGAAGGCAAATTCCGGGAAGACCTCTACTTCCGCCTCAATGTGGTCCACATCCAGATGCCCCCCCTCCGGGACCGCCAGGAGGATGTGCTCCTGCTCGCCACTGCCTTTTTGAAAGAATTCGCCAGGGAAAACAACCGGGAATTCAAACCCCTTTCCCATGACGCCATGGAAGCCGTGCGGAACTACCCCTGGCCCGGAAACGTGCGGGAGCTCCGCACCGCCATGGAGCACGGCGTGGTCATGAGCAACTCCGGAAAAATAGAACTCACGCACCTTCCCCGCCACCTGCACGCGCCGCAGCGGACGGAGGCGCCTGACAGGACGGTGCGGGAACCCGTACCGGACAATGAAGCCAGCACACAGAATGGGCTTGTCCCGGCAGGGGTTTTGAATTTATCCTTGCTTGAGCGGAATGCCATCCAGCAAGCACTGGCCCAATCGAACGGCAACAGAACGGCGGCGGCCCACCTGCTGGGAATCAGCCGCCGCACTCTTCAACGCAAATTACAAGATACCCAACCTTCATGAACGCGCCTACCACGGCATCCCGCACTCCGTTTATCATCATTCTCATCCTGCTGCTGGCAATCACAGGGGTGCAGTATTTCTTCAACTTCAACGGACTCACCTCCAGCGCCGCCATGGACCAGGCCCAGATTGCCCGGAACGTAGCCAGGGGGCAGGGAATGTCCACCAACTGGCTGAGGCCCATCCAGATGGTATCCGGCAGCACCCGTTCCGGCCTCAATCCTTTTCTTTCAGATGCCCAGATCAACGAGCAGGCAGCCATCCTGGCCGGACAGGGGCAATCCCTCATCAACACGGAAAAATTCAACCCCTACGCCCTACGGGACACGCGCAGCGCCCCCCTGAACATCCTGGTGGAAGCCGCAGTATTCAAGGTGGCGGGCGTCCACAAGTTCGACCTGTGGAAAATGACGGGCAGTTCCATGATTTACCTGCCGGACCGCATTGTGGCCGGCATCTCCTGCATGTTCTTCATCCTGTCCGTTCTCAGCTGTTATTACATCCTGCATAAAATGTTTGACGTCACCATCGCCAGCTTCACCTGCCTGACGATGATTCTCAGCAACCTTTTCCTGCAATACGCCACCAGCGGCCTCCCGCAAATGATGATGCTCTTCTTCTTTGCATGGGGCGTCCATTTCCTGTACTGCGCCCTGCAAAACCAGGAGGAAAACCGCAAATTCCTGATGCCGGTCATTTACAGCTCCCTCTGTTTCGCATGCGTCTGCCTGGCCGGCTGGATCGGCCTCTGGCCCATGGCCGGGTTCCTGATCTTCGTGGGCATACGCTTCAGGCCGCACGGCCTGTACTGCATTCCGGGCTTCGTGATCCTGCTCCTCCTGCTGGCCTGCCTGAGCATCCCCGGCGACTGGGGCATCTGGGGCTTCAGCCTTGACCGGCAGCCTGTTTGGAACGGCTTACTACACCATCTTCACGGGACTGGTCGGCAATGAAGAAATCGCGATGAACTCCCTGGTCTCCGGAGACATTCCCATCGCCGCCCAGAAAGCCGTCACCGCCATCATCAACAACATCATGCTGCAGGGCGACCTGCTCTATGAAAACCTGGGGAACCTCCCCCTCGCCATGGTATTCCTGCTGGCCCTTCTTCATCAATTCAGAAGACCGGGAGTCAACCAGGCCAAATGGGGCGTCTTCGCCCTGTGGGTTCCGTCCATCATCGGCATGGCCCTTTACACTACCAATAAATCGGGCATCTCCCTGGGACAGATTCAAATCCTTTTTGCCCCCTTCTTTACAGCTTACGGAACCGCCTTTGTCCTCAACCTGATCGCCAGGCACTCCAACAAGGAGGCGGCTCCCGTCATCCGCGGCTGTGTCCTGCTGGCTGCCCTGCTCCTTACCTCCCTGCCGCTTCTGCTCAGCCTTCCCCAAATAGTGAGGATGGGCATCTTGACGAGCAGCCGCGGCATTCCGGCATGGCCGCCCTACTACCCTCCCGGGCTCAACGTGGACCTCCGCACCCAAACCTCTGAAAAGGATTTCATCCTGACGGACCAGCCCGCGGCCGTCGGCTGGTATGCAGACAGGAAAGCTATCGGGTTCCCCAAAATGGTGGATCAATTCATGGTGCTGGAACGCATCCTGAAATTCCACGGCGGCAAGGTGGGAAGCATCCTGGTGACCCCGTCCTCCACGCTGGACAAGGATATCCGCACCGTAGCCTCCGCCTATGGAGAATTCGCCCCCCTGGTTCTGGAAGGCATGACGCTGGTCCAGACGAAGGACAGAAACCCCGTATACCTCTTTGATCACAGCCGCGCGCTCTTCCCCCTGGCAAAACGCTTCGGCACCCCGGACTCCCGCCAATTCCTCCAGGGCGCGGACATGATTCTTTACAAAGACCTTCAGGAAGCGGGTCCCACCCCTCAGCAATAATCCACCCATATGGCCAAACAACGGAAAAACGCTCCCGGATTTGAAGAATCCGTAGCACGCCTGGAAGAAATCATCCGCCTGACGGAAGCCCCCGTCACCGAGCTGGAAGACATGATAGCCCTGGTGGAAGAAGGCAACAAGCTCATCCGCCACTGCCGCGGCATTCTTCATGACGCGGAGCTGCGCATCCAAACCCTCAGCAACCCGGAAACCGCCCAGGACGGAACGGATACTGATGAACCAGACAGCAATGAATTCTCCCTCACCTGAACTCCCGGAACTGCTGAAGGGCATCCGCAGCCATGCGGACCTGATGCAAATTCCCGAGGCGGAACTCCCCCGCCTTGCGGAAGAAATCCGGAATACCCTTATCCACTCCCTTTCCGTCACGGGAGGCCACCTGGGCCCCAACCTGGGCGTGGTGGAGCTGACCATTGCCCTTCACCGCGTTTTTGAAACGCCGCGGGATAAAATCATTTTTGACGTCTCCCACCAGGCCTACGTCCATAAAATGCTCACGGGGCGCGCCCCGCTGATCCACACCATCCGCCAGCACGAGGGGCTATCCGGCTTCGCCAAAATGTCGGAATCCCCCCATGATGCCTATGGAGCGGGCCACGCGGGCACCGCGCTTTCCGCCGCTCTGGGCATGTGCGCGGCCAGAGACCTGAAGGGGGAGGATTACCATGTGGTAACCGTGGCCGGGGATGCGGCGTTCACCTGCGGCACCACCCTGGAGGCTCTGAACAACATCAGCCAGACGACCAAGCGCTACATCGCCATTCTGAACGACAATGAATGGGCCATTGATAAAAACGTGGGTGCCCTGGCAAAATACTTCAACTCCCTCCAAACCTCGGAAACCTTCTCCTGGCTGCGGGACAAGACGGCCTCCTTCATTGAAAAGCTGGGCGGCACGCAGGCCAGGGACTTCGCCTTCAAGCTGGAAGGCACCACCAAAAACCTCATCTTCCCGTCCCTGCTCTTCAATAAATTCGGCCTGCGCTACTTCGGTCCCCTGGACGGGCACGACATCCCCACCCTCATCCGTACCCTTTCCTATATCAAGGACCTCAACGAACCCGTCATCCTGCACGTGGTCACCCAGAAAGGAAAGGGCTACCAGCCCGCGCTGGACAACCCCACCAAATTCCACGGCCTGGGCTCCTACTGCGTGCGGGACGGGGAAACGCAGGCAACCGCCACTCCCACCTTCTCCCACATCTTCGGCTCCACGCTGGTGGACATGGCGCGGGAGGATGACTCCATCACGGCCATCACGGCCGCCATGGCTAGCGGCACCAAGCTGGACCTGTTCAAGGAGGCTTTCCCCAAGCGCTACTTTGACGTGGGCATTGCGGAAGAACACGGCGCCCTCTTCGCCTGCGGGCTGGCGGCGGAAGGCATGAAACCCTACATCGCCATTTACTCCACCTTCATGCAGCGCTGCATTGACATGATCCAGCATGACGCCGCCCTGCAAAAACTGCCAGTGCGCTTCTGCATGGACCGCGCCGGACTCTCCCCGGACGACGGACCCACGCACCACGGCCTGTTTGACATCGCCATGATCCGCAGCATTCCGAACATCGTCTTCATGCAGCCCAAGGATGAAGCGGAATTCGTCCACATGCTCCGGACCATGAACCATTACCAGAACGGTCCCACCGTCATCCGCTATCCCCGGGGCTGCGGCTCCGGAGTCCCCCTCCCCGCCACGGCGGAAATCCTCCCCATCGGCAAGGCGGAAGTACTCCAGACCGGGAAGGACGTCACCCTCATCTCCCTGGGCACCATGATCGGCATCGCCCGGGAAACGGCCAACCTGCTGGAAGCGCAGGGCTACACCGTCACCCTCATCAATGCCCGCTTCATCAAACCCCTGGATGACGAATGCATCCGTCGGCACGCAGCCGGAAGCAGGGTGGTCTGCACCTTTGAAGACCACTCCATCAGCGGCGGCTTCAACTCCGCCGTGCTGGAATCCCTGGAAGCCGGAGGCATCGTCACGCCCGTGGAAGCCATCGCGTGGCCGGACCAGTTCATTGAACACGGCTCGGAACCCATCCTCAGAAAAAAATATGGACTCACGGCGGAAGCCGCGTTACAAAAAATCATTCCACACCTGAACTCCTGATCCATCCATGAGAGCGCATACTTTCCTACTGGCGGCCCTGGTGCTCGCCCTTCTCCCCGCCTCCGCGCAACAGCCTGCCCCGGCAACTCCGGCCCCCGCGTGGATACAGGAATTCAACAGCCTGCCGGAGGCATCCAGAAAAAGCTACATTGACCAATTCCGCCGGGCGGAACAGCTCTTTGCCCAGAAAAGGACCATGGAATGCCTCTTCTCCCTGACGGAACTGGAAAAAATTTACGCTGGAAACCCGGGCTTATACAACCTCCGCGGCGCATGCTACATTGAAATCCGCAACGTTGAAAAGGCCCTGGAAAACTTTGAAAAGGCCCTGAAACTGGACCCCTCCAACCTCACCATCCGGTTCAATCTGGCGGAAGCCCGCTACGTCAGCCATGACTATGCCAGGGCGATGAAAGCATTCACGGAACTTCTCCCCGCCTTCAAGGACAACCCCGGCATGACCTCCCTGCTGCAATTCAAGCGCTACATCTGCGCCCGCAAGCTGAACGACCAGGCCGTAGCCAAGGAACTGGAATCCCTGTACGGCCCGATGGACGACACCCCATACTACTACTGCACCCAGGCCATCATCAAATTCCTGGGCGGGGACACGGACGGTGCCCAGGAACAGCTCCTTTCCGCCATCCGCATTCATGGGGGCACCAGCTCCATGCAGGCCTTTACGGACGCCATGACGGAAGCGGGCATCCTGCCCTCCCCCTACGGCCAGACCGTCCCGACCGGACAGCCGGAAAAAACAGGGCTGGAAAAAAACCATTGATGAATGCGGAAGCGACGGTTCTGAAGCTCTATCCCCTGGGGGAAAACGGCCTGATCGTCGTCTGGTGCACGGAGGAAGGCATCATCCGTACGGCGGCCAAAAGCGCCAGAAAGCCAAACAGCCCTTTTGCCGGACGCGTGGACCTCTTTTACCAGTGCCGCATGCAGTGGACGCAGGCAAAAACCGGGGATCTGCATTCCCTGGCCTCCGTGGACCTGGTATCCCCCCGCCTCCCCCTTCGGGAAAGCTACCCCCGGCTTGCCGCCGCCGGCTACTTTGCGCGCCTGTTCCTTCAAATGCTGGAACCGGACACGCCCATTCCGGAATTTTACGACCTCCTGCAACGGGCTTATGCCTACCTGGAAAACACGGACCCCTCTCCCCGCGCCATCCTGCACTTTGAACAGGAGCTCGCCCGGCTCCACGGCATCGCCCATCCCGGCATTCCGGCCCACGTCATCCTGAAATCACACTTCGGCAAACTGCCCCCGCAGCGGGAAAAACTGCTCGCCAGCCTGGATCAAAAAGAAAGCTGACCAAAATGCCCCGCCCTCCCGCACCGGCAGCAGATGCGGATTGTTCCGTGCACATGGTTGACTTGTCCCCGGCCTTCGGGCAAAATAACCGGCACGGTTTTACTGCATGAAGATCCTTGACAGATACATTGCCCGCCAGCTGCTGGGTGTTACAGCCCTGGGGGTGATGTCCCTGAGCGCCCTCCTGCTTCTGGGCAACCTGTTCAAGGAACTGCGCCCCCTGCTGGTGGAAAGCGGCGCTCCCTTCAGCATCGTCATGGAATTCATTTTCCAGGTGATTCCCTTCTCGCTGATGTTCTCCATCCCGTGGGGATTCCTGACAGCGGTGCTGCTGGTGTACGGTCGCCTGGCCTCGGACAATGAACTCACCTCCATGCGCATGTCCGGCATGAGCCTGTGGCGTTTGAGCGCCCCCGCCATCGCCATCGGCATCGCCCTTTCCGGCCTCTGCTACTGGATCAACATCGACATAGCTCCACGCGCCAAGCAGGCCATTTCCGAGCTGCTCATCAAGGCAGCCTCCATCAACCCCAAGGGGCTTCTCCGGGAAGGACAGGCCATCACCAAATTTGACAATCTGGAAATCTACATTGACAAGCGTGTGGATGACGTCATCCACGGCATGCACATTTACCAGAAGGCGGACGGCAAATCCTCCGCCGTAGCCATGCACGCGGAACGCGTCACCACGGACTTCTCCCCGGAGAACAAAACCCTCTACCTGCACCTCATCAATCCCCTCATCACCACGCAGGAAAAGGACTCCATTTCCCAAAGCGTGACCATGGATGAAATGCCCCTGAGCATCAACCTGGACAAGTCCCGCTCCCGCCGCATCAAGGCCAACCGCTTCACCAACCAGGAAATACGGGAAGCCCTCAATACGCCCGGCTACCTGGATGAAAAACAGGCCAGGGAATTTGCCACGGAACTGCCCCGGCGCGCCTCCTTCTCCCTGGCATGTTTCGTCTTCGCCCTCATCGGCGTGCCCCTCGCCATCAACACGCGCAGGAAAGACACCTCCACGGGCTTCGCCCTGGGCATCCTGATCGCCTCCCTCTACTTTGTGGCCCTGATCTTCGCGGACCTGTCCCGCAAAAGCGGCACCATGCTGCCCTATATCCTCCTGTGGCTGCCCAACGTCATCACGGCAGCCGTGGCCCTCTACCTTCACAATAGGGCCAGGCACAAGGGATAAGCCCCCGGCGCAAGCGCCCTCCGTTGGCGCGGAATTATCTTTCACACGCCGGGCCGTTCGGGTAACATGGCGCCCATGCAGCACGTCCCCACCATCGCCATCGTAGGCAGGCCCAATGTCGGGAAATCCGCCATCTTCAACAGAATGGCCGGCAGGCGTATCGCCATCGTGCATGATGAACCCGGCGTCACCCGCGACCGGATATCCGCCCCCTGTAAAATCACGGACCGCGCCTGCAAGCTCATGGATACCGGCGGCATCGGCGCGCGCCTGAGCGACGGCTTTGCGGACCAGGTGGCCGCGGAGGCGGACATAGCCATGAAAACGGCGGACCTCATCCTTTTTGTCCTGGACTGCCGGGACCACCTCACCCCCATTGACCAGAGCATCGCGGACCACCTCCGCAAATCGGACGTTCCGGTCATCCTTCTTCTCAACAAGGCGGACCATGAAAAACAAGACCTGAACCTGGGTGAATTCTCCGGCCTGGGCTTCAATGACCACATCTTCCTCTCCGCCGCACACGGCAGGGGATTTTCAGAACTGGCCTCCCGGCTGGATGACTTCCTCGAAAAAGCAGGCTCCCCCCTTAAGGAGGAAATGGAGGAAGAACCGGAAGACGGGGAGGAAACCACGGTGCCCATCAAGGTGGCCGTGGTGGGACGCCCCAACGCCGGCAAATCCTCCCTGGTAAACGCCATCCTCCAGGACAGGCGCACCATCGTCTCCGAGGTAGCGGGCACCACCCGTGACGCCATTGACGTTCCCTACCTGCACGACGGCCAGCCGTACGTGCTGATTGACACTGCCGGCATGCGTCCGCGCTCCCGCCGGGACACCTCCGTGGAGGTTTTCTCCGCCATGCGCAGTGAAAAAGCCATCCGCCGGGCGGATATCTGCCTGCTGGTCATTGACATTGCGGCTGGCATCACGCAGCAGGACCGCCGCATCGCCGGCATCATTGCGGAGGAAGGGAAACCCTGCATCATCGTTGTAAATAAATTTGACCTCTTCCACCCGAACGCCCCCCGGAAGGACCGCATGGCGGAAGTGGAGGAACAAGTGCGCCGGGAACTCTTCTTCATCAATTATGCGCCCTTCATCGCCACCTCCGCCAAAAAGGCGGAGGGCGTGGAAATCATCTTCAAGGTCATCACGCGCATCCGCCGGGAATCCCGCAACCTGCCTACCACCGGCCAGCTCAACCGCCTGATCCAGCTCGCCCAGCAGATGAACCCTCCCGGCACCGCCAGCGGCTCCACCCGCAGGCTGAAAATCTACTACGTCACCACGGCGGTAGACCCCAAGTACAACACCATTCCCGTCCCGCGCTACGTCCTCTTCGTCAATGACAAGAACCTGCTCACGGACAGCTATTCCCAGTACCTGCGCAATAAAATCCGGGAAGCGTACCCGGCCCCCGGCATCCCGGTCATCTTCTCCGCCCGCTCGCGCGTGCGCAATGACTGACCACTTCCCTTCTCCCCATGCTCTCCGTCAGGAACCTCAGCGCCTCCTTCCACACCAGGGCGGGAATCGTCCGGGCGGTGAGAAACGTATCCTTTGACGTAGCTCCTGGGGAAACGCTCGGCATCGTGGGTGAATCCGGGTCCGGAAAATCCGTCACCTGCTACTCCATGATGGGGCTCATCCCCACGCCCCCGGGCCTCATTGAAAGCGGCTCCGCCCTGCTGGACGGCACGGACCTGCTCCATTGCCCGGAAAAGACGCTCCGCTCTATCCGCGGCAAGCGCATCTCCATGATCTTCCAGGATCCCATGACCTCCCTGAATCCGTACCTGACCATTGGGGACCAGGTGGCGGAACCCCTCATCATCCATGAGGGGGTCGGCAGGAGGGAGGCGCGCACCCGCGCACTGGAACAGCTTGCCCTGGTGGGCATCCCGGATGCGGAACAGCGCATGGACGCCTACCCTCATCAATTCTCCGGCGGCATGCGCCAGCGCGTCATGATCGCCATGGCCCTCATCACCCGGCCTGAAATCCTCATTGCGGACGAGCCCACCACCGCCCTGGACGTCACCGTGCAGAAACAGGTGCTGGACCTCATCCGGAAACTTCAGCAGGACATGGGCACCTCCGTCATCCTCATCACGCATGACCTCGGCGTGGTGCGCCAATATGCGGACCGCATCAACGTCATGTACGCGGGCCGCATTGTGGAAAGCGCCCCGGCGCGGGAACTGCTGGAACATCCCCGGCACGCCTACACCCGGGCGCTAATGAAATCCATTCCCGGCCTTCACGCGAAGGGTTCCCCCCTGTACACGATCCCGGGGCTGCCCCCCAACATGATGCAGGAGCCCTGCGGATGCAGTTTCCGCCCCAGAAACACCCTTGGAAACCCGGAACTCTGCCTCACGGACCGGGAGCCGGAGCTG
>ERZ791837.1421-NODE-1421-length-15474-cov-3.795512_pt1 | contig 15474 bp, 20 predicted proteins | sample MGYA00510292_ERZ791837 | MGnify/ENA primary metagenome ERZ791837 (study PRJEB30046, sample SAMN00715259) | human gut metagenome | study: EMG produced TPA metagenomics assembly of the A metagenome-wide association study of gut microbiota in type 2...
ATAACCTCCTGTGCGTCCATGTATGTGTCATTTACACTTAAAATTATGCACTCCACCTTGCCGAACCGTACTCAACTCCCTGCCGGAATTTCTTTGCATTTTTCACTTTATAATAAACTACCATACGAAATCCTATCCCGCATCCTACTCCTACCAGTAAATCTCTTGGCAGGAAACTTGGAAGGGGATTATGGAACGCACCTCCAATCCCATTGATTGTGTCCAACACCTTCTGTAATGTGTTGTCACCTGCCTGCTGTCCATACAGCCATGAAACCTTATTCAGAACATATCCAAAGATCACATAGGGAGTGCACTTCAGGGCAAGCTGTTTCTTATTTACCCCTTTTGTTTTTTCTTTGAGAGTATTCGGAATTGAACGCAAATCCTTTACAATTCCGTCAATGACCTTACTTATAAGCTCTGTCCCCTGTTCTTGTTTTTCTCTCTGCTTCGCTCCCTATTCTTATTCTGTGCAACAATCTTCTGAAGTCCTTTCAATTTCTGTCTGAGTGACGGACGCTGCTGTTTTTTCTCATTAACTTTTACAAATTCCTTGAATGCCTGTGCAATCACATCGGCATCTTTGCCCTTGAAAAATACAAGATACTTAGGTGGTTCCGTGGTCTTATCCCGCTTCACAGCGAAATCAACATTGTACTTTCTTGCGACACGCTCAAAAGACTTGATGTTACTATCCGTGACCTCAATGGACTTTGCACCCTCGCCCTGACCGATCAGCTTCTTTACCGGAATTTTCCCATGCGAAGGCTGCTTATGCTTCTGATGCTCCAGATACATCTTCATCGCCTTCTGTAAAACGCTTGCGGTCAGCTTGGAAGTCTTGATTGCAAGAGCAATGGTTTTCTGTGTTGTTTCCTCCTGCACGGTGTACCTCCTTCCTTATCTGCACCGATTGGATTCAGGGTGGAACCAACAGCCTGTGAAGCTGTATTTTCATTCCCATATTTACAATTCCTCTCCTTCCTCAAGCTCCCTGTCCCACCAGTTCAGCTCTTCCTCATAAAAATCATCCAAAGCAGACCTGAGTTCTTCCTCCTGCTTTTTACCTTTATGACATCCCTCACTGCCTTTACGACAACTGCTCCTACTACAATCACAATCAATAACTTCTTACCATTTTTTCTACTCATTTTTGTTCCTTTCCACTTCTGGACATTGTGACCAGAAGTTGTTGCAATAAAAAAGGCAGATACAAAATCTTTCGATCTCATATCTGCCTTAACGCTGTTACTTCCCTATAAACCACTTGTATGATTAAATTATCGCATAATAATCGCAATACCCACGAACTCCATCTTCCCAACATTGTTTTAATGATTTTACTGACTGTTTAATATATTCATGATCAGAAGCTGCACGAGGTCCAGCGTATCCATTTCCTGCGTCCCAACTTTCCCATCTAAATTTTACATCTTCAATCTCTTCTGCTCCTGTTATTGTTGAAATATATACATCTCCAGACCAGCCAACTCTTAATTGATGTGATATACAATCATTTGCATTAGCAATCATATCTTTATATATTGATTCTGTGATATCTTTAATATTTACTATTTTACATTCCTTATAATTAAAACAATTATTCAATTCTATTTCTGATATATCTCCTTTTGAGAAAAAAACAGGCATAAAATGTGATGGTAAGTCATTTTTAAACGAAACCGTATATAAATAACACTGATCCCTATCAGAAGATACCTTTCTCAGTATATCTCCCCTTGAGCTTATTAACGTAAGTTCAATTTTTCCCCTTAATTGTTCGCTCAAAAATTCTATCGTCTGGGTTCTATTTTCAAAAATTTTTACCTTCGTACCTTCAGACTCTAATCTACTTATCAATTCATCATTATACTGACCTATGTCTTTCGAAAACGCAATTATGCATTTTTTACTATTCCTCATAATGCTACGCTCAACAATTTTCTGAAATTTAGTAACAGAAAATTGTTTATACAAGATATCCTGATCAATCTGTAAGGCAATAAGTCTATCAAACACACTATCTCCATCAATTATAATATCCACTCCATTTTTCATTCCTAAAATATTATTAGAAACCAGTTCTGAAACTTCCTGTAAATTTTTTTCTATTAAGCTTCTATCTAATATTCGAATACATCTTGCTTCAATTTTCCATTCCCATTTTTGGTATCTCTTTACTATATTCCCTAGTTCTAAACCTTCTTCAAGAATTTCTTTACATACTAAATATGTATTTTCATCCAAATAAGAAAACACTTCATCTAATTTGCCTAATATATTTTCTATTTCATCCACATGATTATCTACTGTATAATGAGTTTGCTTTAATTGAATAGCCATTTCTAAAATCATGTGTACAACATTTTTTAGTTCAAAAATATTCTTTTTAACTTCAAGCGAAATTATTGGTTTTGAATCTCCCACAGCAATTTCTCTTTGGATTACATTCCAAACCTGCTCCATATGAACTGCATCATAATGAGCACACCACTCACCTATGTCTAAAATATCCCAAATATTATTCTCTGAGCAATCTAATGTGCTATATTTTGAAAAATCAACGGCATAACTTTTTTGCTTTCTTCCTAAAATCAAAAAATATATTTCGTTAAACTCATTATCGACTTTATTGTCAACTATTGTATCTAATGAATCTATTATTTTCTTACTCGTTTTAGTAGATGTTATCTGAACACCAATATGTCTTTTTTTATCTCCCAAATCAATTCCAGGAAAACCATTTACATCTTCATTTAGGTTTACTAAATTCCACCCCATACACACATTCAATAAATCTTTAATAAAGTCTTCTGAAAATACATTATCATCTAATAAATTATTCTTTGCCTTTGTTTCTATTTCATCAATAAAAATTGACAATGCATGAACGATTTTATCATAAATATCCTTTTTTTTAATCATTTATCCATCCCTCCAATGCGAATCTATTTTCAATAGTATAGTAGAAAGTGCCATTAAACACCAAAACAATTATACCAAAATAAAAAGATATTTTTAATATATCTTTGATTTTTTGAATTCTCAAGGCTTAAAAATTATCGCAATACATATATTGTGTATAATTTTACCTCAACCTGTTCATTTTCTCCCCATACATCATCCAGCAACAGACAATGTGCCAATACCTTTACATTCTCCATATCTATAAGCCGCTTAACCACCTCATCCCCTTTGTTCGGTGCTTTGGCTGAACATACAGCAAAATCCCGCCTAGCTTCCCTGCAATACTTATATAACCCCAAAATATACTTGTTTGACATGATAAATCCAAACGCTTCATTCTTCTGATACGTCATTTTATGTTTATCCCATTCATCCTCTGGCAAAGAAAAGTAACATCTTGCCGTCTCGACATAGCAATCCCCTTGATAAGTCGGCTGTAACTTCTTCTCCTGCCACAGCATCTGCTGATAGATTTTTTCCCTGTCAAAAACACTTCGTGCCCTTGTAAAATCCGATGTTTTCCCTCTCATAAACGTATAGACATTATTGATTACGGTCTTGCCCGCCAATGCCTTATATCCCCCCACTCTATGGAGATACTGCAATACCTCTGTCAATTTCTCTTTTGATGCGATCTCCTGATAACAGTCTGCATCCAGTTCAATCCGTTCAAATTGAAGCGGTGTACTGCCTTTCTTAATTTCCCGCTCCATAATCCGTTTCGTATCACGTATTGATTCCATCTTTTTTTTCTTTCCACTTCTGGACGTTGTGACCAGAAGTTATAAAGAGGGCAGATACAAAATCCACAATCTCATATCTGCCCTGCATTTCAGCAAATGAACTATCTCCTTGCATATTCCGGTATAATATTTATTATTTCTTTGATGATCGCAGCTATTTTTATGGCAAGGACAACCACACCAACGACTCCGCCTATAATGGCATCCAGTACAAGCACACCTATGCTTCCGGCAATCCCAAAGTTGCGTGGTATCAACAGCATAAGCATCTTCCGTATCCCAAATGGGAACCCACTCATAATCCAAAATTGAAACCAGTTTACCCCATTTCCATCTACACAAATCCAATAGCACATATTCATCCACACTGCAATCACAAGCAATTGCAGTATCACCTTAAACAATACCCTTTTCATGCCAGCCTCCCCCGTACATATCATGCTGCACCTCCTGTTGATAAAAATGATTTATCGTAGTGGGTGCATTATAAAGTGACGTAATCATATATGCCTTGATATTTGTGATTTTAGTGGTGGTATTTTGCATACAGCCAATCACATATTCCAAATGGCTGCTTTCCAGTTTCAAAAACCTTGATTTCACAAGCTCATACGGATATTCTTCTCCTGCTACCCTGATTGTTGGACGCTTCACGCAGACTACCTCACAGATTACCTGGAACAGTTCATCGTAAAGCTCTCTCTTTCCATAACCATCATACTGCATATGGTGATCGTAACTGATATTTTCTTTGATTAGCTCTATGTATGTCTGGACATCATCCATCACATCCATCGTATCCTTTTTCCCTGAATCAGATTGAATGATAGGATTGATATAACTCTCCTCAGTATAGTTTAAATCAGTCTGATTATAGTTAGTATAATTAGGGTTCGATTTCCGGACTTCCAGAGGTCTGATTTTCCGACTTCCTGAAGTCCGATTTTCCGACTTCTTGAAGTTCGATTTCCGGACTTCTTGAAGTTCGATTTTCCGACTTCTGTGATTTTATCAGTGTTTTCAGACTTTTTTTCATCTACATTTTCTGCCAGTGAAGCAAAGTTCTTCACATATATGATGTCCGGTTTACCCAATCCTCTACGCACTTTCTCTACCAGACCAATTCCCTTAACAGAATCCAGCTCTGCAAGAACCTTAACCGCCTTTTCCTTTCCACACCCCAAATCTTCCATAATACTGTCTATGGTGTATATGATATATGCCCGATTGTCCTCATCAAACCACTCATTTTTTATAGATAAGGACATACGATCAAGCATCAGACCGTATAAAAGTTTTGCATCACTGGATAATTTCTTAAATCTTTCATCCTTGATCAGTAGGTGAGGAACACGATAGAATGAGAACTGTTCTGCTTCTATCCCGTAATAATAATCCAGTTGTAATATTCCACTCATTCCCGGCTCCTCCTTTCTACTGAGTGCTCTTCCAATTCTCCAATAACTGATAAATAATATTCTCTATTTGCTCCCTGCTGTATGTCGCAGGAAAATAATTGTTAATGTGCTCTGTTTTTATGACAACCTTTCGCTCCACAGTTTTCTCTTTTTCCAACATCATGCGAACCATCGGAAAGGTAAGTTCCCCTTTTTTGTCACTTTCCTTGAGCATGGCACTCTGCTGAGTTGTGATAACAACATTTGTTTCCTGTATTGCAACCAAAACCCACTGCTGTGCATCCTCTGATAAAAATGATAAGTCAACCGCCTGCATGATACCGATTTTCTTTGCATCCACCATATCGAGCAGCGAATCCGACAGGCGTGAAATCCATATATATCTCTGAACCGTCTTTGCACTCTCTCCTGCCGCTTCTCCCAGTTCTCCAAGCGTAAGTCCGCCTTCCTTACTTCCCTGATGCTTTATTGCATCGTATTTCATTCTGTATGCCTTTGCTTTCTCACTCGGAAGAATATCCTCCCGCTGAATATTGGAATCTACCATGATAATCGTAGCTTCGTCATCCGTATAATCACGGATGAACATCGACATTGTAGTAAGTCCGACAAGCTCACAGGCGTGTCTCCTGCGATGTCCGTCAATAATCTCATAACCGCCATCTTTCATTGGTCTGGCAATGCCTGGCATCAATACTCCATGCTCCCTGATGCTTTCCACCGTTTCCTGCATCTTTTCATCATCCAGTACCTTAAACGGGTGTCCTTTGAACTCATGCAGTTCTGACAATGCGATTTCCTGTACCTGTTCTGTTCCTGTCTGTAGCTTCTCTGTTCCAAATAAATCATCAAAGCTGTTCAACTTTACCTTTGCGGCACTTCCTGTCTTACTCATTGCCAAGCACCTCCTCTGTCAATGACTGGTAGGCACTTGCCACTTTTCCATTCGGATCGTGCTGATAAATGCTCACACCTTCCGCAGAAATCTCAGCAGCTCTTACCGACATCGGGATACTTTCTTTGAATATCTTCACCCGGCTTCCATAGTTCTCGATCAGCAATATACTGATGTCCTTTGCATAACTGGTACGGTTATCAACCATTGTCAACAAAATACCCTCTATTTCCAGTTTCGGGTTGATCTGACGCTTTACCTTTCCAATCGTCTTAATAAGCTGCTCCAGACCTTTTACCGGCAGATATGCCGCCTGTACCGGAATCAAGATACTGTCTGCACAGGCAAAGGCATTTATCGTAATCATACCGAGTGATGGCATACAGTCAATCAGAATGTAATCATATCGGTCTTTCTGCTGTTCTATGTAAGTACGAAGTACCGTTTCCCTGCTCATAACATTTACGAGCGAGGTTTCCAAACCGGAAAGCTCAATATTTCCTGGCATGAAGTCTATCCCTTCCTCATGCTTTAAAATGCCATATTCAGGGCTTTCTTCTTCATCATTGATAATATTTGACATAATGGTGGCAAGCGTGATTTCCAGTCTGTCCGGCTCCTGTACCCCAAGACTTGCGGTAAGACTGCCCTGTGCATCGGCATCAATCAAAAGTACCTTTTTCCCCTGTTTTGCCAGTCCAATTCCTAAATTGCTTGTTGTGGTGGTCTTTCCGACTCCACCTTTCTGATTTGCGATTGCTATAACTCTACACATGATAAATTCTCCTTTGCTTTCTACTCATTTTCTTTTACGTTGCTTTTTCTGACTTCCACATAAGCCCTGTGGAATTTCTTTGTTCCTTTATTCGGGTATAAATCTGAAAACTCTGTTACTTCAATCTTGGGATTTCTCTGCAAAATCTTCCCAAACCATTTAATATCATTCTTTGTTCCCATCAATCGAACTTTTAACATCAATCTGCTCCTCCAAACAAGGCATACAGTTTCCGGTTATAAGTTGCATATTCCGGATACCTGATTTGTATTGCCTGCCAAAAATACGGTGCATAGGCACAGCAGAACAATTCTTCCACTGTATACTGCCTGCACTCATTGATCTGCTCCTCTGCGTCCTTGTAATCGTCCACGCTTGGTGTACCGTTGCAGTACAGATTAAACGCCATTCTGACTACTTTCACGCTTCCGCTGGTCTGCCAGCCTTCGTGTAAACATTCTGTCTTTACACAGCCTGTCTTAAAATCATAAATGCGATTTGCATTTCTTCTGGTATCATTGCTAATGCCAAGACAATAGCAAAGTGCCTTGTGGTACACATCCTGATACCTCACCTCTTTCAATTTCTCATAGTAGAATTTCTCATGTGCTTCGCTAATAAAAATAATGCTCTCTGCTCCTAACGCTGTATCGTTCATGTTCTGAACCTCCTTTTTTAAAATAAAAAGGACTCTACTAATTGTTTTTCACAACTAATAAAGTCCTAAGTTTCATATTCATTTCTAAATTCGTGCTAGGGATTTCTTACTAATTTTTTGTTCTTAGTAAATTCTTAGTAAATTGCTCCCTTAGAGTCCAAAACATACTATAAATTCAAGGTTTTCAGCGTTTTTGGAAAATGTTGCCGTGGCAGATGAAAAGTACTTTAATCATAGTTTTGTTTCTCCTTGTTTTGCCCGGAAATGCCCTGCTTTGCAAGGGTTTCCGGGGTTATTGTGATATGCTCTGAAATTACAGATTATGGCAAATCAGAGCAGACCCCTGCAAGTTGTTACTACCTGTTAGTAGTAAAATTGGTAGTAAAAGGAAAATGGTTACTACTAAAGGTTTTGCCGTTCCTTCTACATCTGCTCAAATACTTCATCCCATTCTTTCTCGTCACGCCACTCATCATTTTCTGATATTACTGCTTTTCCGTCATCATTATACTTGGTGTTATCTGGCACCATTTTATAAGATTTTTCACTGTATTGAGTCATTATCTTTTTGTCCTAGTATGTCTTAGTTCCTAATATTTCGTGGTAATCTTGGTTTTGCTCTAGAATCATTGTATAATCCATTTACCCTTACATAATCTGAATTACAAATAATAACATATCTTCTAGTATTTTTTCGAGTTCCATTATTGTTCTCTGTCTTAACTCCGTCATATGTCATAGCTCCTTTAAATTTTAGGATAAAATTGCTGTTTCTTCTTATTTATATTATTCATCCCCGCCTCACTTATTTTGTTGTTATCATTTCATCATTACAACTATATTTACTTAAACTATATTTTTATTTATGAGTCTGTTCACTTATAGTACCTAAATCCTTATATAGAGCATCCATTTTACTCTTTACCACATTATCTGCTCTAACCTTAATGTACCAGCCATATTCAGCAGCTTACACCATCAAATCCAAACCTAATCATAAGATAAATATTTTTTACTTAGTCTGCAATACGCAAGCATTCTTTTTCTCATACTATAATAATGTTCATCGCGAGGCTCAATCTTAGGTCTGTTTCCACGCACTATCTCATCAACTGGCATCTGAAACAAATTACTCAATGCATATAAATTGTCAATCGACGGCACATTAGCACCGTTCATCCATCGGTATATGCTCTGCAGACATCCGAGTCCAAGATACTTTTTCACATCTTTTACAGTCAATCCCTGGTTTTGCATTATTCTTCTTATATTATTGCCGGTTTCAATATTATCAATTACAGGTACCATATCACATCTTCCTTTCCTAAATACTTTTTTCGCATTATTTTTATAAATACTATTATAAATATACTATAAACAATAGTCAAGTATTTGTCATTGGACTTGTAATTCAATAACTTATATAAATCAATCCCTCAAAGCATAAAAATGTTCTTTTAATAAATCAATTGCATCATCCTTGCATTTATTTCTGTACTCTTCCAACTTTTTTTCTTCTGCAAAATATTTTTCTGACATTTCCTTATATTGTGGAAGTTCATCAATAAAATGTCCCGTCCTTACCCTGAACTTTTTATCATTTTCCAACTCAGCTTCTGTCCTTAATTTATCTCCCAATATGCCGTATTTTTCTGTAAATTCTTCAAATGCCTTGTCATACTCATCATAATATGGATTTATTCTTTTACATGTCTCTTCGTTAGATTCTCTCCATAAAAAAATCATATTATCCAATATCTTATCCCACTCATCATGGCATGTATCATTAACTAAAATTCCCTCTTCATTCGTATAATTTTCCCCAAGATATGATGGCGAACCATTTCTGTTATCCTTTAAATCCTGTAGCATATCAGGAACCAACCGTTGCAGATAACCATCCATATTCCAGACGTCACACTCCGCATAACCTCTGACTATACGCTGACGACTCCATTTTATACATCTTTTTAAATACTTTAATATTTCCTGCATTTTAAATTTTTTACCCAAAGCACACCGGCGAAATTCTTCTTTATCCCAGACATTATTTACATAATATTTTTTATTACTCATTTTACACCTCCAATCTAATTACTATTAATATATTTTTCAAATTTATGCACAATTGTTATTTTCCATAAATTTAATTTTAACGCAAAAATATCCCCGTCAACGACGAGGATATCTTCAATACTGGTATGTAACACTTTGCTTAGAATAAGAAAATTATCTATACTTGGAAGTGACCGCCCTGAAATCCATTTATATATGGCTTGAGGATTTTCAAATCCCATAAATTTCTGAATATCTTTCACGGTATATCCATTTTTCTTTAACAATTCCCTAATTCTTTCACCAGTTGCTTTTTGTTGAATAGATAAATAAACAGGCTGCATTTCTGTTCCTCCTTAATCTATCCCGAACTATTTTAATTTTAACATCCCACGGCTAAATTTTCCATAATTGTTTCATATATATTCTTGCAAAAATTCTGATACTCATTTCCAAACCTCCATTTCTTTAACACATTACATATTTTATAGTATGATATGTAATATGTCATTGAACCGGTGGTTTAAAATAAGTAACTATTACTTTATTCTGATTTTGCTTTATGTGGAAATAATATTTCAATAAAATCCTGCATAAAATAAACTTCCTCTCGTGCATTTAAAATATTATTTATTAAAATAATAAGTAAAACGGTCGCAACTATAATCAGTGAAATTAAATCTACACATTCATTATATATATCCATATATATTGTCATTACAGTAAATTCAAGCGGAATAACAACTATTTCAAGCATATCTTTTGTATCTGTCTTATTTCGCAAAATTTTATTTAGAAATCTATAAAAATCCTCACAGTTTATTTGTTCGTAATATTTATTTTGTATTCCGTCTTTCCATTCAGAATATTTATTGTACTTTTTTTCTTCTTTCGTATTTTTCCCAAATAAGTGATAATCTTTTAATTAATCTTTATAGCAAAAATTATACTCCAAATTTTTTGATAATTTATTTATCTTATTAGCATTTATAATTAAATATATGTTTAACGCTATTAAAACAATACCAATGACAACTACAGCTTTTGAAATATCATCCCTCAGGATTTTCAATCTTCCATCTATATTGTTTTTTGTGCACAACCATACCATATTATTTCTAAAATGGCACCAAAAATAATAAATATTATATATTTTTTAATTGATACATATTTACCCATAACTTTTCTCCAATCTGTACTCTTCATCTTCACAACACTACACTCTGATATTTCCTTGCTATCTCCATCGCTTTATTTATAGCCTCCGCAAAATTATCCGCCATGACAAATCCAACGGCATCAAAAAAAATCGATAACATCGGGGCTGTATTTTCAGTCTGCTTAGAAGTCGCATCAAGCATGTTTTTAAATGCCCGCCTTAATTCCTCCCGGCACTGCTCCTTATTTGGGGCAGCAACATTACGGCTCCAATAATCAATATAATTATTTTGCATATTTACACGATTGGCATATATATAATTATTGTTGCCGTAATTCCACGCATTTTCCGGTATCTGCCTTAAATACATAATCGGTCTTTCACAGCAAATGCGTCCGTTTTGCAAAAAAATCACATTTGTATACACGTTTCTGCAAAATAAACAGTTCCCTACATCAATTACACCATACATTTTTTTCTCCTCCTTTGCTTACCTACATATATACCACCCACAACGCAAAAAAAATGTCGAACCATGCGATTCGACATTTTTATTTCCAAAAATTTCCAATAGATTAAAATTCAACCAAACAAAATCATTAAATTGACAGGAACAAGTGCATTTGAGTATGTACCTGCAAGTACAGGTTCACTGTAACCTCTCAAAATGAAAGATATTTTTTCAAAATAACAAAAACCTCTTTGTGTGACAAATCACCAGCCAGCATAAGTTCTCCTAATTAATATCAATATCAGCTAAAGCGTCTATCAATTTTACATTATCTTTATGTGATTTTATGGCAATTCTGTAATACCCATCTGTGAGATTCTTATAATTGCTGCAGTCTCTTATAAGTATTCCTCTGTTTAAAAGTTCTTCTTTCAGACCTTTTTTGTGCATAAAAAATATATAATTTGCGTCACTCTCCCAATACTTAATATTCATTCTTTGAAAATTAGTACAGATAAATTCTCTCTCTTTACTTATTAAACTTACTGTGTCTGCAGCAAATTTATCCTCATCAAGAGCAGCTATTCCCGCATTTTGTGCCAAAACAGAAACATTCCACGGCTGCCCGGCATCATACATTTTGCCAATAAGCTCTTTATCATATGTAATGCCATATCCAAGCCTGATGCCCGGTATTGCATACATTTTGGTAAATGCCTTCAGAACAAACAAACCTCTGTATCTTAATATACTTTTAACGTATGAAAGTTTATCTTCCTGCCCTGTAAAATCAAGAAAACATTCATCCAGAAAAATACGCACTCCGTTCCTGTCACATTCCTTTATAATTCTTTCAAGCAAACGGTCATTTATAAGTATCCCTGTGGGATTATTAGGATTACATAAAAAAATCATATCAGGTTTATACTCAAACATTTCCATAAAATCATCTTCTATTTCAAATGTGTTGTGATTTATCTGATAATATTCAACTTTTGCCCCGACACATTCAAGTGCGGCTTCATATTCTGTAAAACATGGAGCTGCAACAACCGCATTTTTCGGTTTTATGGCAAATACATATCTGTACAGCACATCAGAAGCTCCGTTTCCGCATATAATGAAGCTACTGTCAACTCCATATCTTCTGCCAATCTTTTCTCTTAAATCATCGCAAAACATCTGCGGATAATTTTCACACATTTCAAGCGAATTAACAACCGCTTCACGCACGCTTTCCGGAATTCCCATAGGATTAATATTAGCTGAAAAATCTGTCACATTTTCATATTTATAAATATCTCCGCCATGTATGTTTTTCATGAACATTTCCATTCCTTAACAGATTTTTCAAGGCGTTTAAGTCCATCTTCAAGCATTTTTTGTGGGCATGCAATATTAAATCTTAAAAATCCACCGTTGCTTCTGTAAGCAGAGCCGCTGCTTACAGAAAGCCCGCTTCGTTCACATATAAAATCTTTTAATCCATCAGAATCACTTGCAATATCTGTGCAATCAAGCCACATAAGATATGTAGCGTCTGACTCCACGGGCTTTATCTGCGGAATTCTTTCTTTTATAAATTTTTCTGCAAACTGCCTGTTTTCCCACAGATATTCTCTAAGGTCGTCAAGCCACTCTCCACCTTCACTATATGCTGCAGCCGCCGCATCAGCCGCAAAAACATTAGTCTCTGCCAAATGGTCTGTCTCAAGTCCTGTGATAACACGATGTCTGATATTTTCATCAGCCACGATAACTGCCGCTGTCTGGATTCCGGCAATATTAAATGTCTTTGTCGGTGCAACACATGTAATACAATTATCTCTGCACACATCTGATACAGATGCAAACGGGATATAGCTGATACCTGGTTTTGTTATATCACAATGAATCTCATCAGACACAACGAGCACATGATATTTTTTGCAAAGTTTTCCTATTTTATCTAAAATATCTCTATCCCATATATTTCCTGTAGGATTATGCGGATTACATAATATCATCATAGATGTCTGTGGATTTGCGAGCTTTTCTTTCAAATCCGCAAAATCTATGCTGTATTTTCCATCATTATATACGAGCCTGCTTTCAAGCACATTTCTTCCATTATCCAATATCGAATCAAAAAACATATTATAAACAGGTGTCATAACAACAACATTTTCTGCCGGTGTAGTCATTTTGCGGATAATGCTTGATATAGCCGGGATTACGCCGGTTGTAAATATAAGCCATTCCTTATTAATAGAAAAATTATATCTGTCTTTCCACCATTTCTGATATGCACAATACCACTCGTCCGGTATGTCAGTATATCCAAAAATCCCATTTTCTGCTCTTTTGATTATCGAATCAGTTACCGCCTGCGGTGTACGAAAATCCATATCCGCAATCCACATGGCAAGACCACCTTCTTTAACCCTGTCCCACTTTATTGAATGGGTACCTGTTCTGTCTGTAATCTCATCAAAAAATTTTCTGTTTTTCATACCTGACATTCCTTTCACATATTTATTTTCTAGCAAAACTGATTAATCATCAATTTTCTTAATATCAATAAGCTGCGTTACCATAAATGCATGCAGCTGCGTCTCAAAATCATGTAACAAAATCCATGCTATTTATTTTAATATTTCATCCTCTATTTTACAATAGCTTAACAGGGTAATTACTGCGATGTTTATTAAGATATATAAAATATAAAAAAGTTGTTAAATTTTTATCATTTTCGTCAAAAATTACACAAATTGTGTTGATTTTACAGGTCGATTATGTATAATATAAGAAGATAAAACCGCCTTTAAAGACGGTTATCGCACAATAAGTAAAGAAACGAGGTTAAATGTAAGATGGCAGAAATCGATTTAAGCAAGTATGGTATCACAGGTACAACTGAGATAGTTCATAACCCTTCTTATGAATTATTATTCGAGGAAGAGACATCTTCTAAGAACGAAGGTTATGAAGTTGGTAAGGAAAGCGAACTTGGTGCTGTTGATGTTATGACAGGTATCTACACAGGACGTTCTCCTAAAGATAAGTATATCGTAGTTGACGAAAACTCAAAGGACACTGTATGGTGGACAAGCGATGAGTACAAGAACGATAACCACCCAATGCCAGAAGATGTATGGGCTAAGGTTAAGGACATCGCTAAGAAAGAGCTTTGCAATAAGAGACTTTTCGTTGTTGATGCTTTCTGTGGTGCTAACAAAGACACAAGAATGGCAGTTCGTTTCATCGTTGAAGTTGCTTGGCAGGCACATTTCGTAACAAATATGTTCATCCAGCCAACAGCTGAAGAACTTGAAAACAACCTTGGTACTATTGCAAAAAGCGGTTCTTTCAACTTCAAAAAAGAAAATGCCGATAATGAAAAAGCTGACGATATTTCTGTAATCGGTCAATTCGGCGTCGGCTTTTATTCATCATTTATGGTTGCCGATAAGGTTGAAGTGATTTCAAAAGCGTTTGGCGAAGATATTGCACACAAATGGGTTTCAAGCGGTGCGGACGGATACACCATTGAAGAATGTGAAAAGGAAAATGCCGGCACAGAAATTACACTTTATATAAAAGAAGATACCGAAAACGAAGATTACACAAAATATCTTGAACAGTATACAATAAACGAACTTGTTAAGAAATATTCAGATTATATTCGCTACCCTATCGTAATGGAAATGAGCCATCAAGTTCCAAACCCTGACAAAGAGGGTGAATACACCACAGAAGTAAGCGAAGAAACACTTAATTCAATGGTTCCGCTTTGGAGAAAGAACAAGAGCGAAATCAAGCCTGAAGAGTACAATGAATTTTACAAGCAAAAATTTATGGATTACAGCGACCCACTCCATGTAATTCACACCAAAACCGAGGGTCAAGCAACATTTGACGCACTCCTCTACATTCCTGAAAATCCACCGTATGATTTTTATTCAAAGGAATATGAAAAAGGCTTACAGCTTTATTCAAACGGTGTACTTATTATGGATAAGTGCGCTGACCTTTTGCCTGACTATTTCAGCTTTGTAAAAGGCCTTGTTGACAGCGCAGATTTAAGCCTTAATATCAGCCGTGAAATGCTTCAGCACGACCATCAGCTTAAAATTATTGCTAAAGCAATTGACAAGAAAATTAAAAATGAGCTTACAAAAATGCTCAAAAACGACAGAGAAAAATATGAAAAGTTTTTCAAAACTTTTGGCTTGCAGTTAAAATACGGCGTTTATGCTAACTACGGTATGGAAAAAGACGGTCTTAAAGACTTACTTTTGTTTGAAACTTCAGCTGACGAAAAGCCAACAACACTTAAGGAATACGTCGGCAGAATGGCAGAATCGCAAA
>ERZ791837.1431-NODE-1431-length-15403-cov-17.092976_pt1 | contig 15403 bp, 15 predicted proteins | sample MGYA00510292_ERZ791837 | MGnify/ENA primary metagenome ERZ791837 (study PRJEB30046, sample SAMN00715259) | human gut metagenome | study: EMG produced TPA metagenomics assembly of the A metagenome-wide association study of gut microbiota in type 2...
AAGAGGAACAGAAACAAGCGTTCGGTGCGTTTGAACGTCTATCAAATGCCGCCGCTAATATCGCACAAGAGGGACTTCCCTATTTCTCTGTCGCATTTCTGTTCTTCGCTCTCAATTTGGTATGTGTGGGGTACTATCAAAGCCTTGGATGTTTCAAGACCGCCATCTTGCTCATGCTATTGCGAGGTCTTGTTTTCGTAGTTCCGGCTTTTCTTGTGTTACCGCGTGTCATCGGCGTTCCGGGACTTTGGCTGTCAGTTCCCCTATCGGAAATAATGACACAAATCCTTATTTTAGTTTATTATCTGCTAAACAGAAACAACAAAAACATATCGAACTTATGAAAAAGTATTTCTTGAGTACGTTGATACTCTGTTCAACATCATTTACTGCCTGTCACCAAACGGAACCGGAGCAGGAAGAAGTCAATTATTCGGTCATGACCGTAGGAAAAGGAGAAGTGACGCTGACCGAATCTTATTCCGCATCCGTACAGGGAAGGCAGGACATTGAAATCTATCCGCAGGTGTCCGGGACGATACAACAGGTATGCGTGAAAGAAGGGCAAGAGGTACGTCGGGGTGAACGGTTGTTTATTATAGACCAAGTTCCTTACCAAGCAGCCCTGCGGACAGCTATTGCCAATGTCCATTCTGCCGAAGCACAGGTACAGACCGCCCGGCTGACCTACGAAAGCAAGCAGGCACTTCATCGTGAAAAGGTCATTTCGGAATATGACCTCTCCACAGCCCGCAATGCGCTTCTCGTGGCCGAAGCCGCGTTGGAACAAGCCAAAGCGCAGGAGGTGAATGCCCACAACGACCTTTCTTATACAGAAGTAAAGAGTCCCGCAAACGGAGTAATAGGCACCATCCCTTACCGCGTGGGCACATTGGTCAGTTCCGGTTCGGCACAACCGCTTACTTCCGTATCGGATAATTCGGAGATGTATGTCTATTTCTCCATGTCGGGGCAGCGATTGCAGTCATTGATACGCTGTTACGGCTCCATCAACCGAACCTTGGAAGAGATGCCTGCCGTCCGTCTGCAACTGGGTGATGGAACTATCTATGAAAAGGAAGGGCGTATTGAGAGCATCAGCGGCGTACTTGACCGACAGACCGGAAGTGGCTCCTTGCGTGCCGTATTCCCCAACGCCGAACGGGTGCTGCTGAGCGGAAGCACGGGAAATATACTTATCCCGCAGACCTTGCAGGATGCTATTCCCATTCCGCAAGAAGCCACCTACGAATTGCAGGACAAGCTGTTTGTCTATCGGGTAGTGAATGGCAAGGCGGTGGCTACCCGTATTGAAGTCAATCCGGTGCATGACGGCATCCGCTATACCGTCACTTCCGGATTGGATGTTGGCGATGTGATTGTGACTACAGGCGTAGGCTTGCTCAATAACGGCGATGCCGTAACCTTAAAACCGTAATAAGAGGAGGAAGAAGTTATGAATTTACGATTCTTTATAGACCGCCCGGTCTTTTCCATCGTTATTTCCGTAATTATTGTTTTGTTGGGCATCATATCCCTGACGGGGCTGCCTGTGGAGCAATATCCAGACATTGCGCCGCCCACGGTGCAAGTAACGACTTCTTATCCCGGTGCCAATGCCGAAACGGTGCAGAAGTCGGTCATTGTCCCGTTGGAGGAAGCCATCAACGGTGTGGAGAACATGAGCTACATCCATTCGGAAGCCTCCAATACGGGAGATGTTACAGTGAATGTCTATTTCCGTCAGGGAACTGATGCCGACATGGCGGCAGTCAATGTGCAAAACCGCGTATCGAAGGCACAGGGATTGCTTCCTGCCGAAGTAACCAAAATCGGGGTGCAGACGCAGAAACAACAGAAGTCGCTATTGAAGGTGGTCGCCCTCTACAGCCCGGACGATTCATACGATATGCAGTTTATCAACAACTACATGAAGATAAATGTGGAGCCGCGCGTCAAGCGTATTGCCGGTGTGGGTGAGTTCAATGTATTGGCATCCAACTATTCCATGCGCATTTGGCTGAAACCGGACGTGATGGCGCAGTACAAACTGATACCGTCAGACGTGACCAATGCCCTCGAAAAGCAGAATTTGGAATCGGCTACGGGTGCTTTCGGCGAGAACCACGAGAATGCCTACGAATATACCATCAAATATAGGGGACGCTTCTCCACGCCCGAAGAGTTTGGTGATATTGTTATCCGTTCGCTTTCCAACGGAGAAATCTTGCGTCTGAAAGATATTGCCCGCATCGAGTTGGGTGATGAAGCCTATACCTATCGTGCCATGACGGACGGTCATGCGGGATGTATCACCGAGGCTTACCAGAGTGCCGGTTCCAATGCTACGGAGGTGGTACAGGAGATTGATGCGCTGATAGATGAAATATCCGAAGACTTGCCTGAAGGATTGAAGTTTGCCAGCTTGTTGAGCGTGAACGACTTTCTCTTTGCCTCCATCGAGAATGTGCTTTGGACGCTGATAGAGGCTATCATTCTCGTTGTACTGGTGGTTTATGTGTTTTTGCAGGACATCCGTTCGACACTGATTCCCACCATATCCATTATCGTCTCTTTGGTCGGCACGTTCGCTTTCATGGCGGTGGCGGGCTTTTCCATCAACTTGCTGACGCTGTTCGCACTGGTGCTTGCCATCGGTACGGTGGTGGACAATGCCATTGTGGTAGTCGAGGCAGTACAGGCGAAGTTCGATGCCGGTTACTACTCATCGTATATGGCGACGAACGAAGCCATGTCGGGCATTACGGCTGCCATCGTTACCTCTACGCTGGTGTTCATGGCGGTATTCATCCCGGTTTCCATGATGGGCGGCACGTCCGGCGTATTCTATACGCAGTTCGGCATCACGATGGCGGTGGCGGTCGGACTGTCGGCAGTCAATGCCTTGACACTTTCACCGACTCTGTGTGCCTTACTGCTTGAACCTTATATAGATGCGGACGGCAAAGAGAAAAGCGGTTTTTCGGCACGCTTCCGCAAGGCGTTCAATGCGGCTTTCGAGGTCTTGGTGAAGCGGTACGTTCGGGGTGTCATCTACTTCTGCCGCCATCGGGTGGTGACATGGGGACTGCTGGTGGCTACGGTGGCGCTGGTGGTGGTGCTGATGCGCACTACCAAGACCGGACTTGTGCCCGATGAAGATACGGGTACGGTCATGGTGAGCGTCAATACCAAGCCGGGCACTTCGCTCTTCCGCACCACCCAAGTATTGGCGCAGTTGGAAAAGGAAATCCAACAAATGCCGCAGGTGAAGCATTATGCCACCGTCAGCGGATATTCGCTCAGCGGTTCGGGAGCCAGTGCGGGACTGATTATCATCTCCCTGCGCGACTGGTCGGAACGTGACGGCAAGGAAGATGATGTAAACTCTATCATCGGACGCATCAACACCCTTTCACAGAAAATACCGGATGCGCAGTTATTTGCCGCCGCCCCGCCCATGATTAACGGCTACGGCATGGTGAACGGTTTTGAACTGCACGTGCAGGACAAGACGGGCAAACCTGTCAGTGAGTTGGACGATGCCACCAAGGGATTCATTGCCTCCCTGAGCCAATGCCCGGAAATCGGGACTGCCTATACCGCTTTTTCAGCAGACTATCCGCAATATACGCTGGACATTGATGCCGCCCGTTGCGAACGTTCGGGGCTTTCTCCGGCAGAGGTGCTTTCCACGGTGTCCGGTTACTATGGCGGGCAGTATGTCTCCAATTTTAACCGTTTCTCCAAGCTCTACCGTGTCATGATACAGGCGGAGCCGGACACACGGGTCACACCGGAATCGCTGAACCACCTCTATGTGCGTACCGGCAACGGTGAAATGGCTCCCATCAGCCAGTTTGCCCGGCTTACCAAGACCTACGGGCCACAGTCGCTCAACCGCTTCAACCTCTATGGCTCCATTGCGGTCAACGGTTCGGCTGCCGACGGCTATTCTTCCGGCGACGCCATCCGTGCCATCGGCGAAGCGGCGTCCACGGCATTGCCCAAAGGCTATACCTACGAGTTTGGCGGCATCACCCGCGAGGAAAGTCAGTCGAGCAGCAACACGGTGATTATCTTCGCCATTTGCTTTGTGCTGGTCTATCTCATCCTGAGCGCACTTTATGAAAGTTTCCTCATCCCGTTTGCCGTGGTGCTCGCCCTTCCTTTCGGCTTGCTGGGCAGTTTCCTGTTTGCCAAGCTGATGGGATTGGAGAATAACATCTATATGCAGACCGGTTTGATTATGCTCATCGGATTGCTGGCAAAGACCGCCATCCTGATAACGGAATATGCCGTCAAACGCCGACAGGCGGGCATGTCGCTGATACAAGCTGCCGTTGGAGCCGCCAAGGTGCGATTGCGCCCCATCCTAATGACAGCCCTTACAATGGTGTTCGGACTGCTACCGCTGATGGTATCAACGGGAGTAGGAGCCAACGGTAACCGCACGTTGGGTTCCGGTGCGGTGGGTGGTATGCTGGTCGGTACACTTGCCTTGCTATTTGTGGTTCCGGCACTGTTCATTGCTTTCCAGTGGTTGCAAGAGAAGGTACGTCCCATGCAGGCTGTTTCCTCCGGCGAATGGTCGATACAAGGTGAAATGGAAGATTTGAAGAAACATAAAAAGGAAAAGGAATCATGAGAAATATATTACTGACAACAGTTACCGCACTGCTGCTTGCCTCGTGCGGAGTCTATAAACCTTACTCCCGTCCGGAGGAAGTGAAAACCGATGGGCTGTATGGCACCGACATACAAGCGGAAGACACAGCCTCCATCGCCTCCTTGCATTGGAGCGAACTGTTCACCGACACACGCTTGCAATCCCTCATCCGGCGAGGACTGGAGAATAACAACGACCTTAACGTCGCACGTCTGAAAGTGGTGGAGGCAGAAGCCACGCTGATGTCTTCGCGCCTTGCCTACCTGCCCTCAGTGTCGCTTGCCCCGCAAGGTACGTTGAGTAGCTTCGATGGTAGCAAGACGACCAAGACCTACACCCTTGCTGCTTCCGCCGAGTGGGAGCTGGACTTGTTCGGCAAGCTGACCAATGCCAAACGTGGTGCCCGTGCCGCCTTAGAGCAGAGCCGCGCTTACCGGCAGGCAGTGCAGACACAACTCATCGCCACAATTGCCAACAGTTATTACAACTTGCTGATGTTGGATGTACAACTCGACATCAACCGCTGCACCGCCGAGAGTTGGAGCGAGTCGTTGCGCACGTTGGAACTGCAAAAGCAGTTCGGCAACACCACCGAAGCTGCCGTGCAGCAGGCACGTGCCAACCTGCTTACCGTGGAAACGAATGTGCTTACTCTGGAACAGCAAGTCAAGAAACAGGAAAATGCCATCTCCTTGCTCTTAGGCGATGTGCCTTCCCATATCGAACGCGGTACGTTGACAGAACAGCAATTTCCCGATACACTCTCCGTAGGTGTACCCCTGCAGTTGCTTGCCCGCCGTCCCGACATCCGTCAGGCAGAAGCATCGCTGGCACAGGCGTTCTATGCCACCGGTGCCGCCCGCTCCGCCTTTTATCCCAGCATTACGCTGGGCGGGTCTGCAGGTTGGACAAACAGTACCGGTGCCGCCATTATCAATCCCGGACGCTGGCTACTGAGTGCAGTCGGCTCATTGACACACCCCCTCTTCAACCGTGGGCGTAACATCGCCAACCTGCGCATCGCCAAGGCACAGCAACAGGAAGCGTTACTCTCTTTCCAGCAAAGTCTGCTGAAAGCGGGTAGCGAGGTGAACGATGCTCTTGCACAATGGCAGACAGCCGACCGCCGTTTGCAACTTGATGGCAAGCAGATAGCCGCTCTGCGCCGCACCGTGGAAAGTACCCGCCAGCTGATGGAACACAGCAGTAGCACCACCTATTTGGAAGTGCTTACCGCTCAGCAATCCCTGCTCTCCGCTGAACTGACGGAAGCAAACGATCATTTCGACAAAATACAGGGGATGATAAATCTGTATCATGCGTTGGGAGGTGGAAGCTGGTGAAAGACAAAGTGGCACTTCGAGGCGCACAAGGTGCCACTTTGTGGTGGTCGAAGTGGCACTTCGGAAAATCAAGAGTGGAGGTTAGTTCAGGCAACAGCAAAACGGATGCTTGCAAAGGCATCCGAGTGAGACAATAAACATTATTCATCAACCAATTAAAAACGTAAGACTATGCCTTTTGGGGAAAAAGCGTTTCAGAAGCAACAGGGCGTTTACTATCCCCAAGCCGTAGTGCAGGGCAAGCCCGTGGAAACGGAGACCATAGCAAAGGATTTGACGAAAATCTTCACAGTAAGTAACAGTGACGTGCAAGCCGTGTTGGGCGACATCGCAGGCGTGATGCACACGCGCATGGCGCAGGGCAAGAGCGTCCACATCAAGGGGCTGGGCTATTTCCGCTACACGCTCGACACGAAGGGCGTGAAGGATTTGGCGGACTTCGACAAGCAGGTGCAGGCGGTGCGCGTGCAGTTCACACCCGAACGGGAGCGGCTGTCGAACAAGACCTACACCCGTGCCCTTGTGGACAGCGATGATTTGGAATGGATTGAACTTTCTGCCGATGCGAAGGACGATGACCCGGCGCAGGGTGGCGGAAGCACAGACGGTTCCGGTAATGGCGAAGATGGTGACAATCCTTTGGGATAATGTCATTGCTGACAAAGATTGCTATAATGTATGCAGCCTGTGGTTTTAGATGGACTACGGGCTGCATGATTAAAAAGGAATAATCAAATGAGAAGTACCATAGGAACAAAATTTCTCCGCACGCTGATTGCCGCAGGTTATTTATTGATGTGCCTGCTGGCAGTCGGCATCATGTACCTGTGGTTTTATGAATGGAAAGAGATTGAAGCATTGGAAACGGAGAACCGACGTATAAATGCTTTTCGTCAGGAAGTGCATCTTGTTTATGGGGAAATGACGGGGCTTTCCCTTTTGGGCGAAAGTGTGTTGGAGTGGGAAGACGAGGATTTGGAGCATTACCATATCCGGCGCATGGCGGTGGATAGTCTGCTGTGCCGTTTCAAAACCGTTTATCCGGCAGAGCGGATAGACAGTGTGCGTCATTTGTTAGAAAGCAAGGAAAATTTGCTTTGTAGCATTGTGGAAGTATTGAATAAACAGGAAAATTTGAATCGGGAAATTGCTAAGCGTGTACCCTTCATTGCGGCAAAAAGCACACAGGAACAGCCTAAGAAAACGAAGCGCAAAGGTTTCTTAGGCTTGTTCGGCAAGAAAGAAAAGTCGAAACCGACCGCCACAACCTCCATGCTCCATGCACTGAACCGCAAGGAGATTACACAACAACAGGCGCAAAGCCGCCGCTTGTCGGAACATGCCGACAGCCTCGCCATGCGCAACAGCGAATTGAATCGACAACTGCAATCGCTTATCGGGCAGATGGACAGGAAAGTAGAACGTGACCTGCAAAAGCGTGAGGCAGAGATAACCGCCATGCGTGAACGCTCGTTCTTTCAAATCGGAGGGCTGACAGGATTTCTTTTTCTTCTTTTGGTTGTGTCATACATCATCATCCACAGGGACATACGCCGCATAAAGCGGTATAAGGCAAAGACCGTTAATCTGATAAGGCAACTCCATGAATCGGATATGAGAAACAGGGAACTGATTTCCTCACGCAAGAGAGCCATGCACACCATTACTCATGAACTGCGTACACCGCTGACCGCCATACACGGCTATGCGGAACTGATAGCCAACGGAGAAAATGCAACGCAGACGGAACGCTATTCGGGCAATATCCGGCAGGCATCGCAACGAATGATTGCCATGTTGAACACGCTGCTTGACTTCTTTCGGTTGGATAGTGGAAAGGAGAGTGCGAATACTTCCCCGTTCCGTTTGCAGGGCATGGCAGACGCTTTATCGGCGGAATTTGCTCCATTGGCAGAGACAAAGGACTTGTGTTTGACGGTGGAATGCAATACCGATGTTATCCTCATGGGCGACAAGGAGCGCATTATGCAGGTTTCCGCAAACCTGTTATCCAATGCCATCAAGTTCACGCAAGCCGGAAGCGTATCGCTCCGCATGGACTACAACGGCAATAACCTTTCCATTGTGGTGGAAGATACAGGCAGCGGTATGAGCGAAGAAGAACAGCAACGGGTGTTCGGAGCATTTGAACGGCTCTCCAACGCCGCCACGCAGGACGGTTTCGGATTAGGATTATCCATCGTGAAACGCATCGTGGATATGTTAGGCGGTACTGTCCGATTGGAAAGCAAGAAAGGTCGGGGCAGTCGTTTCACGATAGAAATACCCATGCAAACCGCTGATATTGCTGTCATCGAAAAGAAAGAAGTGCAAGAACAATATCCTTATTCTGAACGTGCCTATTCGGTCATTATGTTGGATGACAACGACATTCTTCTTTCGATGGCAATGGATATGTATGCCCATTACGGTATCCGTTGTGATGTGTGCACTAATACAAGCGACCTCATGGAAGCCATGCGGACAAAGGACTACGACCTGCTGATTACAGACTTGAAGATGCCGGAAATAAATGGCTTTGAGGTATTGGAACTGCTGCGCTCGTCCCACGTCGGCAACTCGAAGACCATCCCTGTGATTGTCGCCACTGCTTCGGGAAGCTGCACCGAAGAAGAACTGCTGGCTCATGGCTTTTCCGCCTGCCTGTTCAAGCCGTTCGGCCTGTCGGAACTGCTGGCGGTGTCGGGCAAATGCCTTTCAGTATCTTCTGTCAAAAATAACAAAGAGAAACAACCTGACCTTTCTTCTTTATTGGCGTATGGTGACAAGGTGACTATGCTTGACAAACTGAAAACCGAAACGGAAAAGGACATGCAAGCCATTAGCGATGCCGGAGAGCGGTGTGACCGCAAAGAATTGGATATGCAGGTACACCGTTTACGCAGTTCGTGGGCAGTAATCCGTGCGGACAAACCACTATGGGAACTGCACAGACTTCTGCATTCAGACACGGAATGTTCCGATAACGAGATTCAACACACCGTGAATGCAGTATTGGCAATGGGTGACAAGATTGTGGAACAGGCTAAAAAACGAAAGGAAGACGGATTATGAAGGTAATTGTAGTAGAGGACAATCCCGTTTATAACGATTATGTCTGCAACTTCTTGAAGAAAGGCGGCTTCGACACCATGCAGGCGTATCGGCTTTCTACCGCCAAGAAATTGCTGGCAAAGGCAGAGGAAGATAATACTGTGCTTGCCGACTTGCGTCTACCTGATGGTGAGGGTGTCGACCTGTTGCGTTGGATGCGCAAGGAAGGGAAGCCGCAGCCGTTCATCATCATGACCGATTACGCCGAGGTGCATACGGCAGTGGAAAGTATGAAACTCGGCTCCGCCGACTATATTCCCAAGCAATTGGTAGAGGACAGGCTTGTTCCTCTCATCCGCTCCATACACAAAGCACAGGAACAGAAAAGGAACAAACAAGTCCCGATATTTGTCCGGCAAGGTACGGCATATCAAGGAATCAAGCGGCGTGTCCGGTTGGTTGCACCCACCCGTATGAGTGTATTGATATTAGGTGAGAACGGTACGGGCAAAGAACATATTGCCCAACACATCCACGCACAGAGCAAACGTGCGGATAAGCCTTTCGTGGCGGTGGACTGTGGTTCGTTGTCCCCGACATTGGCACTGTCCGCATTCTTCGGACACATCAAAGGTGCATTCACAGGAGCAGATTCTACCCATGTTGGGTATTTTCAAGAAGCCAATGGCGGTACATTGTTTCTTGATGAAGTGGCCAACCTGCCGATGGAAATGCAGCGGATGTTGCTCCGTGCCATACAGGAGAGGCGGTATCGCCCGGTCGGAGACAAGGCAGACCGGAATTTCAATGTCCGCATCATCGCTGCTACCAATGAAGATTTGGAGGTATCGGTGAATGAAAAGCGTTTTCGGCAGGATCTTCTGTACCGCCTGCACGACTTCGGGATAACCGTTCCTCCGTTGCGTGACTGTCAAGAAGACATTATGCCGCTGGCAGAGTTCTTCCGTGATATGGCAAACAGAGAGCTGGAGTGTAGCGTGAGCGGGTTCAGTTCCGAAGCACGTAAAGCGTTGCTGACACACGCATGGCCGGGCAACGTGCGGGAACTTCGGCAGAAAGTTATGGGTGCTGTATTGCAGGCGCAGGAAGGTGTTGTCATGAAAGAGCATCTGGAACTTGCCGTGACGAAACCGACCTCTACTGTCAGCTTCGCCTTGCGCAATGACGCGGAGGATAAGGAGCGGATATTGCGTGCGTTGAAACAGGCAAACGGCAACCGGAGTGTCGCCGCAGAACTGCTCGGCATAGGCAGGACAACACTATACAGCAAACTTGAAGAGTATGGACTTAAATATAAATTCAAGCAATCATAGCCCGTGAAATGTCCGATGAGGATAAAGTTGCCTTGCAGGGAATGATAGACCTCGCAGAACAGGCGGAAGCCGCATACGATTCTTTGAACGACTACATGACGGATATTTTCGGAGAGTTGGGAAATAGCATGTCTAATGCGCTTGTGGACGCATTCAAGAATGGCACAGATGCGGCCGAATCATTTACGCAATCTGTTTCTGAAATGTTGGAGACTTTAGCGGAACAAATGATTTATTCCGTTACGCTTGCTCCGTTACTTGAAGAAGCGCAAGAAGATATGATGTCCGTAATGAAAAATCAAAATCTTACAGAAGAGGAAAAATTCACCCAATGGACTAATATACTTAAAGGACTTACAACTGATGCCATCGCCAAACAGGATGAGGCTAACCGGCTATACGAAGCTTTCCGCCAATCAGCAGGAGATATGGGATTTGATGTGTTCTCTCCTGATGCCACCCGTGAGGCTTCACAGAAAACGGGAATTACAGCATCGCAAGACAGTGTAGACAAAATAGACGGAATGGTTACAACAATGATGGGACATACATACTCCATCAACGAAAATGTCAACCGTACGGCTAATGGTATTGACAGCCTTTTGGATTATGCCTCTTCCGGACTTTCATTAACCACGGATATAGAAAGGACGGCTAAAGCAATTGAAAACCAAAGCAGGGATGCTCTTAACCATTTGGCTAACATTGATAACTATACATCCAATCTTGTAGAAATTAGAGAATACATGTACGCAATGAAAAGTGGTATTGATACATTAAACACTAAAGGAATAACACTTAAGCGATGAAAGGGCAAAATCCTTATCAATAATTTATTTTATTTCGGGTGGGTTTTCCATAATAGGGAAGTCTGCCCGAACCATTGGTTAGGGTGTTTATGTATATGTACATGAAGAAAAACCGATATTCGCTAAGTATTTAGGCAGAAATTTGAGAAATGGCAACATTTATAGATTACATACCAAGAATTACATTATCAAACTTAAAGGAGTTGATAAAGCGGCAATCAGAAACGGATGCAACATTGTGTGCACGTTTCACTCTCAAAGGCATTCAATATACCGCCGTTGTTTTCTTGAATAAGAATGAAATGCTTTTTTATTGGGACTATGAAGGAGAGCACAGAAAGGTAACTGTTTCTCTCTGTTCAGAACCGAGCAATTTAGGGAAAGGGCAGGTTTGGTATTTCCTTTGCCCCTATACCGGGCGTAAATGCCGGACACTATTCCTTAACGGCAAGGTGATAGCCAGCAGATATGCTTTCTGTCATGTTTACAGCTATCAAAACGAGAGCAGAATAAACCGGCTTCTTTCCAGCTTTGGTAAAAACGATAGTCCAGAACGCAAGTACGGCAAGGAAATGTACAAGGGTAAAGTGACCCCTTACGGTAAGAGAGTTAATAAGTACTACTCCAAACTACACCGTTTTAATGTCATGCTGGAGAACTGTATGCTTTCCCGAAAACAGCTTGAAAGCACGTTGAAGGAGTAAAAGGATGTAGCGAAATGGGGAGAAAGCAGCAAAACACAATCGAAACAAACAAGCCTTTTTCGCTCCGTGTCATTTATGCAGGTGGCGGGATGTATGATATTATTTTCTCTTATAAAACAACCGTTTTTCAGCCGATTTCGTATGAGGAGTATAAAGAATATCGCAGGTTGTGCTACCTATACCCTGTAAGGGCTAAAAACTATCTTCTCGACCTTGTGAACTTTGAGGGTACACCATACAAAAGAAGCGATTTCCGGTTTATCGGTAAGGATGACGAACCGACAGAAGGGATAATAGCACTTTGGCAGGAGATAGAAAAAGGGTTATAGGCTGATTTACATGCCCTAAAACAGGATGAGGGCTGATTACTTTGCCGCTTGCATCGTCGTAGGTCGTTGAAACAAAAGCTAAACGCATTTTTGCGTTGAGTGATTCGCTGAAATAAATTCCCGTATCATCTGATAATCGATGATGTTGTCGACCGCTTCTCTTACGTCCTTGAATGCCCCTTGCAAAATAGTTACGGGGAAATTCATGTATTCCGCTTTTTTATCCATATCTTTGCGTTTGGAAAATCTGAATTGCGCTCGGTTGTCCGTGATGGGTAGCCGGGTGCTTTTGTTATACAATTTTGTTTGATATTATACTGTTTCTCCAAGATTTGACAAATAACGCTGTAAAGACACCTTTTCCGCCTCCGCTACGAGTATTTGAAAGGCTTCCGGGTGTTTCTCTACGTGTGATGCTTCCAAAGCCTTGTAATAGCCTAATTTTGCATCATCAGAGCCTTTGAGGTTTACCAGTGTATAACCTTTGCGCAATAGATATAAATTCATAAGCAACCGGGATGTACGCCCGTTTCCGTCTATGAACGGATGTATGCGTACTAACTCATCGTGAAGATAGGCGGCAATAAGAACCGGGTGTGTTCCCTTTGTTTCAAGTTCCCGAAATTTCAATATGAAATCCTCCATCAGCTTTTCAAGTAGATATGGCTGGGGTGGCACATGGGTGCTGCCGGAAATCATAACGGGAACGGTACGATACCGCCCGGCATTTTCTCGGTTGATGCCATGAAGCACAAGGGAGTGTATCTCTTTGATAGTACGTTCGCTTATCTCTATGTCGCTTTTGGCGAAATCACGGATATAGTCTATTGCTTCCGCATGGTTTATTGCCTCCAAGTGTTCACGCATTGATTTTCCGGCAATGGTGACACCTTCGTTCACTACAAGTTCCGTTTCCTGTAGCGTGAGCGTATTCCCCTCGATGCGGTTGCTTTCGTAGGTGTATTCAATATTGTAGGCTTCCTCAATCTTTTGCAGGGCATCAGAGGGCAAAGGGCGCAATCCGGACAGCCTTTCTTTCAACGTGTCGCAATCGTGTAGTAAATTGCTCAATTCCTCGTTCATATTCATTCTACTTTCTTTAATTCAAGTTTGGCGCCACAGTTGGGGCAAACTATTATATTATCGGCTGTATCTTGTAACAATTCAGAAACAGAAATCCCGATAATAGATGCAATTTCTTTTAACTTGTCAAGTGAGGGATTACCGTTTATTATTTGAGATAAAGATGATTGCGTTATACCTTTTTCTCCGTTCTTGTTAGTCATTAATGCAGCTACTTGGCTGACTGTGAAACCTCTTTTTTGAATTTGTTCTTTAATATTCATAGTATATAAGTTTTATATTATAGTGCAAAGGTATTTTATTTCTCCGATTTAAGCAAATAATATTAGATATATCTACTTTATTGTTTTATTACATTAGCTTTAACTTATCTTTAGGTTTGCGTTAATTATTAGTTAAACCTAATAAATCGCATTGCAATATTAGATAAACCTAATATCTTTGCATCACCAAAGTTAAACAAAAAGCTATAAGATATGAAACGCTACAATTTATCAGAGATAATGAAATCAGCCCATCAGATAAAGAAGTACATGAAACTGTATTCCCTCACTCATGGAGTAAAGACTTGGGCGGACTGTCTTAAACTTGCTTGGGCTAACGAAAAGAAGCGTGTGTCTGATGAGGAAGTGATAAACGCAGAGAAAGAAGCTATGAAGGTTTCTTTAGCCGAACCTGCAAAGCGCAGTGCTTATGATGATTTGTCAATCCCGGCATCCGCTTACTATACCAATAACAGCAAAGGGCGTTTCGGTTCTCATTACGTAGGTGACTAACTTAACTATTAATATCATGGAAGAAAACAAACAACTTGTAGACAGTATTTGCGCCTCTATTGAAGAACTTGGCAATGTGATAGCAAATAATGTAGCCGCATCACATAAGGACTATGAGAGGATGATTGCCGACCTGGACAGTTCAATAGCCGAAATGAAGAAAAGATTAGAAAAGGATACCACATAAGGGAAGCCCGAAATAATAAATTGATAAATAGTTGTTTAACTGTAAAACCAATAGTAAAATAATATGGAAGAATTTCAAACAGGAACAGAATTAAAAGCAAGTGTAATAAAACACTTCCAGAAAAGAAGCGGTTATTGCGATGATTTTAGACAAATCATAGACCGTCTAACCGATGATGAGATTATCGATTGCATGTTGAGTTGGCCTAAAAAAGAACCACTCACATCCTACCAGCCTGTAAGTATAGTTAGCATACCGGACTGTATAGGCAAACCCGTAGCTTTCAAGAGCCATTCACACTATTTTTTTGGGATGCTATCAAGTGTAAAAATGGAAGATGAGTACCCTATACTTTTTTATGCAACCTTAAATGGCGTTGTCTACCTAATAGATGAAACGTTTGAAATCAGACTGTTAGAATAATCATAGATTAATATTGCCGCATAAACAAGCATAGATGCACGTTGAGGTTTCGACCAACGTTCACGTTATGATACCCCACCGTCAATACGGGCGGTGGGCAAGAAAAAAGAAATTATTAATCTGGTGAGGGTGGATTTAAAACACCCTATCCATAAATCACTAAAATATAATTATGGAAACGAAAAAGGATTTAACAAAAGAAGAAAAAGCTATGAAACTGTATGAAGCGATGAAATTTACACTCAAACAAATGGAAATGAGTGAATGGAAACGTGTTATAATGCAAATAATTAAAACGATTTCCGCAACTCCTGAACAGGATATACCAGCATTGGATATTTATTGGCTGACAATGCTTTATGATATGTTTGAAAAAATAGAAGAAGCCAAAATTTAGGAGGGTAGATATGAAACTGAAAATGTTGTATGTTTTTACGGTATTAATCTTTACACTTAATTACCTTATAAATATGGTTTGGCTCCCCCACCAATTGCCGATAGGTATACCTATCTTTTGCGCAGTAATAACAATTGCCTTTCTAATTTGGCTTTACATCGAAATATTTAGAAGAAACAGACGTCACAATAACAGATGAAGTATTTGTTTAGTCGTAGCCGGGCGGTCTGTGAAGATAGCCCGGTTTTTATTTGAAACCCATTAATAACAATTATATGAAAACATTACAATTAAG
>ERZ791837.1432-NODE-1432-length-15394-cov-3.141339_pt1 | contig 15394 bp, 5 predicted proteins | sample MGYA00510292_ERZ791837 | MGnify/ENA primary metagenome ERZ791837 (study PRJEB30046, sample SAMN00715259) | human gut metagenome | study: EMG produced TPA metagenomics assembly of the A metagenome-wide association study of gut microbiota in type 2...
AAATTTCCTTACGCAGACCTCATTGCTCCATTGTCCTACCGTTGCGGGAAAACGGAAGAGGAGGAAGGGGCCCTGGAGGACGGAGTTGAAAAGCCGGACAGGAAAAAAATAAAAATTCTGGTGGGGATCTGTTCTGCGCAAGGCTACTCTGAACGGAGGAATGCCGTGCGTGAAACCTGGCTGTCCCATCCCCACCCGGACGTGAAATGCATGTTCTTCCTGGGAGGGGATGTTCCGGAAAAGGAACGCAAGGACACGGTGGGCCTGGATGCGCCGGACTCCTACAATGCACTTCCCCGGAAAGTGCTCGCATTCTTCCGCCATGCGCTTGAACATGAGGACTTCGACTGGCTTTTCAAGTGTGACGACGATACATTCCTGGATTTATCGCGGCTGCCGGAATTGGTCGCCGACCGCTACGGCATCATCGGAGACGAGATGCTGGGCAGGCGGATGGCGCCCAGCGGAGGGGCCGGTTATCTGCTCTCCAGACGGACGGTGGAAAAGCTGGTTTCTCCCGCCTTTGCGGGCCGTGTGCCCTGCTCCGGGGCTGAGGATCTGATCTTCGGCAAGCTGGCGCTGGAAACCGGAGCGGTTCCACACGCCACTCCGCGCCTGTTCATGTCCAATACCCGGTATCCGGCTCCGGGCAACAGTACCGTTTCCGCGCACTGGTGTTCTCCGGAACTGCTGCATGCCCTGGAAACCCTGCGTCATGACAGTCCGGTCACGGCGTACCGGGGACGGCATGAACACTGGCAGGATGAGCTTTTATTTTACCGGAACGGCGTCTTCCGCAGGCGGCGTTCCGATTGCTATGGGTGGTGGAATCTGGGTGCGGATAACGTGCTGACGCTGCGCTGGAAAGTATGGAGAACCGAACAACTCTCCTGGAGGAACGGAGCCTTTGTCGGTTCCACCGTACGGCTGGAACGCATGGAAGGAATGCCCTCCCTGTGGGAACTGGCGCGGAAGGAAGGGGGAGACGGAATGGGGAAAGTGAAAAAGGCGGAGGCAAGGACGGAATACATCCATGCGGGGTGCGGGGACCGTTTTCTGGAAGGCTGGCTGAACGTGGACCTGCCTCATTACGATCTGACAGTCCCCCTGCCATGGGAGGATGGAACCGTCAAGGCGCTGTTCCTGGAGCATGTGGCTGAATACCTGTCTCCCGTGGGGCTGGTGGATTTTCTGAAGGAGGCGTGGCGCGTGCTGAAACCGGGTGGAGTGCTAAGGCTGGCATTTACGGATACGGGGAGGCTGGCAGCGGAAGCACCCATCGCCTGGAGACGGTTTCTGCGGGGGCGCTCCGGACTGTCCCCGCTGCCCGGTTATGAGCTGGAAGCCCTGATAGGCCGGGAGGGCCAGCAATCCTTCTGGTCGGAAGACTCCCTGTCCGGCATGCTGAAGCTGGCGGCGTTTTCCGTCAGTATTCATGAACCGGGGCAATCTGCCGTGACGGAACTATGCGGCCTGGAACGGAAAGAAGCGCGCCCGGAATTCCCCTTTGAGCTGCTGGGGCGCCGCTGCCTGGAGGCCCAAAAGCCACCGGGGAACGCTGCGCCGCTGGCCTGTCCGGCCTGCGCCGGGAGAAAATCCGTCTCTTCTTCCAGTGAACTCCGGGAGGAGGACATGGGCGTATTTGTCTCTCCGTACTTTTCCAAGGGGCAGCGTACGGGCAACCGTCTCTTCCAGATTGCCGCCGTGTATGCCCATGCGCTGCGGCACGGACTGGAATGCCGCATCCCCTGGCGGTATGAAGAGATAACCGGCCGTTTGTATGAAATGCTGGGCCCGGAAACCGCCGCCTGCCCTCCGGGCGGGGAGAAGGGGCCGGTTGCGTACCGGGAGAAGCGCTTTTCGTATGATCCCATTCCCGCCGCCGTAAGGCAGGGGCGCATGGCGGGCTACTTCCAAAGCGAGAAATATTTTTCCGACCAGGAGAAGGAAATCAGGAAACTGTACGCCCGGCTGGCTGCTCCGCGCCGGGAAGGGGAGGCGGGGGTGCACGTCAGGCTGGGGGACTATCAGAAGCTGTCTCACCAGTACCATTCTCCGGACGCCGGATTTCTGGAAGAGGCCTTCAGGCGGCTGTCTGACAATGTCAGGACGCTGCACATTTTTTCCGACTCTCCGCGCCAGGCTCTGGAGCTGGTGTACACCGTGCCTGGAGCTTCCCGGTTTGAGCTGGTACTCAATGAGGAAGATGTTTTGCCTGCGTTACGCACCATGAGCGGGATGCAGGAGCTGGTTGTTTCCTGTTCCTCCTACTCCTGGTGGGGGGCATGGCTGGGAAACCAGGAAAAAGTGATGATCCAGAAAAAATGGTTCATTGGGGAGATCAGTGATTATGAGGACGTGTACCGCCCCGGCTGGACGCGGCTATGAGAACAATAAACGTAAAAATTAACTCCTTGCATTCTTTACTGTTATGCCTCGTATTGCCTTGTTCACGCTGGCCCTTGGAGACCTTTACCATGACTTCCTGCGGGTGAGCCTGCCGTTCAACCAGAGATTCTTCCTGCCCGGGATGGAGGTGGACTTTCATTATTTCAGTGACCGGGATCTGGAACTGCCGGGAGCCCGGTTCCATCCGGAAAGAAAGACGGTCTGGCCGTTTACCGCCTTCAACAAAATGCTGTTCATCGACCGCTTTCTGACGGAACAGAGTCTGTACGGTTACTATGACTACATTTATTTCATTGATGCTGATACGTGTTTTGTGAACCGCGCCGGGGAGGAGCTGCTGGCTCAGGCGCTGTTCCTTGTCAATGTGCCGTGGATGGCGCATGTGGCGGGCGGTTTTTTTGGAGGAACTCCTGCGTTGATGCGTATGGCTGCCATCCTGACAAAAGCCTACATCCATGAAGGCCGCACCCGGAAACACTTTGACAGGACTGCGGATGAGTTTGTGCTGAAACGTCTGTACGACGCTCTGGAAGAAAAAACCGCGCTGGATTGTGAAAAGAAAAACCGGAGCCGCTATCTTCTCTTTTCTCCCCGTGTTCCGCCGGACCGGCTGGAAAAAGCGGGAAAGGAAGGCCATCTGCTGGTGAACGTCGGGTTGCCGGGAAGCCGGTACAAGGACAGCTCCCTCCTGTGCTTTCATCCGGACTGGACGGATAAGGTAGAACTGGATCTGGAACGGGGATGGATCAACCACCGGGGGCACCTGGGAGAGCTGGAAAAGGTGGGACCTGAGAAAAGGGGTATGGAAGAGTTGCCGGAGGCCGGAGGCATTCTGCGGATTCATTGGTGGGGATTCCCGGATGCGGAAGAATACCTGCACCTGGATAGTGGCATCATTACGGTTGGCAACGCATAGAGGGCCTTGGGAAGGTATAATTCCCCGTTTATTTTCAATGCATCATGGAAATTTTATTTCTGAAAATATGTAAAAAACATGATTCATTTAATATTTTAAATTGAATAATAAAAAAATGGTAAGATAATTAAAAATGATGAAGGATAAATTCCTTAATCAATTAATAATAAAACAATAACATCTAATCAAATTTCATTTTTATGAATAATTCTGAAAATCCTACTGATCCCCTTAATATTCCCTTCGTCGCCATGGGTGAGGGCAACGTACCCCTCGCCGGGGACGTATTTGAGGGACCGGACAATACACCGGCACGGCTGGAGATCGTGCCTCAGCCGCAGGATACCACCCATATCTGGCACGGCTATATCAAAGTCACCGTACCTGGGACGCACTATTTCCGCATAGATGCGGATTCCTCAATCACCCTTTCCATCCCGGCGAAAAATTTTACAATGATCAAATCGGCGGGAACTCTGAATACTGCCTTGAAATCAGTATACCTGGATCAAAAGGGATACTATTACTGTGAAATCACCCACCACCACTATGCTTCCATGGGCTACCCCTATGAAGGCTGTGTAGCTCTGGTATCCACGTCTGGTTATCCCCCGGCAGGAACCTACAGGACGAACAATACGGGCGCCTCCCGCCTCGCGACGGGTGCCGGCATGATTCTGAAGCGGCTCTACATCCAGCAACTCGTCCCGGACAGCAGTTCCTCATCCTCTGACGACAGGGAAAACCCGGAATGGGGCTTCAGCAGCTCCGAGGAAAAGCCGGATACTGATCCTAAACCTGATCCGGGACCTGATCCTTCCAGCAGCGCTGAACCCTGGTGGCCGTGGCCGGGACCGTCCTCCTCTGCACCGCCATCATCCAGTGCCCCCTCTTCCTCGGAATCTTCTTCCAGTTGTCCGCCAGTCAGTTCAAGTGAATCAAGCGCCCCTCCTGCGAGCTCCAGCGAGTCGAGCGCTCCGCCAGTCAGTTCAAGTGAATCGAGCGTTCCTCCTGCGAGTTCCAGCGAGTCGAGTGCTCCACCGGTCAGTTCAAGTGAATCAAGCGCTCCTCCGTCTTCTTCGGAATCAAGTAGCGAGTCTTCCTCTCTCAGTTCTGAACCTTCTGGGTCCGAGCCATCCGGAGAGAGCAGCAACAGCGAAGAATCCTCCTCCAGTGATCCTCCTTCGGATGAGGAAGAATGCCCAACCTGCACTGAATGTGACAAGGATTGCAGCCAGGGTGACGGTGAAGACGGTCAGCGTATTCCTTTTGGAGATGATCAGAATTCCGGAGAGTGTGAAGGAAGCGGCGGCGTAGGCGGTAATCCCGACCCGCCGCCCCCCACCCGTTCCCGGATGCGTGCGGCCGGCGAGCCGATACACTGCGGCATCCCTTTCCGTTATGACAGCCCGATGGAATGGACAATGACTTACCATGACCAGGCCCGGGAAACAGTCATCAAGCGCCCGTCCGGACGCTGCCAATACTATAAGGCGGCCGCCGGTTCCGCCACGGGAGAGCGCCAGGGCATGACCCGCAGGGACGGTTCCCTGGCCCAGTACCTGAACCGGGACCTGACGCCCTGCACAGAGGGAATGCCCGCCTATGTCAAGGTGGTGCGGGCGGACGGTTCCGCACAGCAGTTCTCTGTGGCAACGGGCAAGGTCGTGGAAGTTACGACAAAGACAGGGGCCACCATGTCTGCCGAGGCTTACGCCAACAGCGTGCAGGTGACGCGAGACAGCGCGGGGGAAGTCACCAGTGTCTGGAGCCTCACCCAGGGGCTGCTGCAGCTGACGCGGTCAACCGGCCATCTGGACATTGAGTGGTATGCTCCTAAGCAGGTCTCCGGCAATGCGCAGAGCGGCTGGATCACCCAGGGCGACCCGGTGAAGACCTATTCCTACACCTGCCGGTATGATGGAGCCGTAAAGGTGATGGACATCATCAACCAGCAGAACGGTCAGACGACCTTGTGTATTGAACGCCGGATCAAGGAGAACAACGTCACCATCATTGAGGGGGAAGGAGACGAGCGGATTGTTACCACCTACGAAAGGAACTATCTGCCGGATGGTAAGTGGGAGGAAATAAAAACGGTCAGAGGCATCAATGAAGAGACGCCCGCCTCGTGCACCCGCACGATCAAGAAAAGCACGGCGGGTGGATGGCTGGTTCTGAGTAAAACAGAGGGCTATGGCGCTCCGGAGGCGGAGACGACTACCTACACGTATAACGAACAGTACCGTGTCTCCCTGGAAATTAAACCGGACGGAGGTTATACCCGTTACGAGTACGATTCACAGGGGCGCGTGACTCTTGAGGCTTCCCCGTGGACGGACTCCACGATAGAACTGGTGACGCGGACAACCTATGCCAACCAGCGTTTTAATGACTGCCGGCCCGCACTGGTGAAAAAATCCTATCTGTATGAAGATGGAAGGGAAAACGGCCTTATTACCACATCGTACACCTATGAGAATTCGCCCCAGGTCAACCGGACGACGAAGGTGCATACGCCGGAATACTTTGCGTTGCCGCAGACAGAAGTCACGGAACTATATGGAGACGGTGCCACACCCTCCTATGCACAGGGCCGCACGAAGATGGAGCAGGCGGCAAACGGCGTGCAGCAGGTCTGGACCTATGAGGAAACAACCCTGTACGGAGCCGCCAACAAAGCCGTGCGGGAATCCCGTGTGAACGGTGTCATTGTGTCCGGAAGAAGCGAACGTACTATCCAGTACATTGCTCTGGACGGAACGGTGACACGGGAAGAAAATTACGTGCATACCGGGAATGGCTGGACTCTCACTGCCACAGCCGATTATGAATACGACGAACAGAGACGCCGGACGAAAACGACGGGTGGCAACGGACGTATCAGTACGACGGAATGGATGTGCTGCGGCCCCCTGCGCGAGGTTAACGAGGATGGCGTGATGACCTCCTATGGATACAATACCACTCGGCAGTTGGTGGAGACCATCCGCTCCGCAACAGACACCACCCCGGAGACCATCACCAGCTTTACACGGGACGCGGCAGGCCGCGTGCTGACGGAAGACACCTATATCGGTTCCATGCACCGGCAGGCATCCACCACTTATGACGTACTGGGAAGAGTCACACGAAAGATGGACGAGCTGGGCCGCGTGACCACTTTTACCTATGCCAACCGGGGACTGAAGGAAACGGTCACATTGCCTACAGGAGCGGAGCAATGGACGGAACGCAATTATGATGGCTCTTTGCACGCCCAATCCCTGCCGGGGGAATACCCGCTTATGTTCCATTACGGAACAAGCTCTGTCGGGAAAATCATGACCTCCCAAATCATCGGAACAGACCAGTGGAACAGTTATGAGGAATTTGATGCGTTCAATCGTCGGGGGGCCCTGATGGGAACCAGGATTGGAAGTAACAGAGATTACTTCATGAAGGTGATGACGGGGTACAACGGCAACGGGCAACTGGCCGAACGCGTAGAACGCGGCGTAAAGACGACCTACGAATATGACCTCATGGGAGCACTTTGCCGGGAAATTCGCCCTCTGTCCACATCCCCCACTCCCTACAACTCCCCGTACAGGGAATACGCCTATGAATATGAGGCAAAGACGGAGGGAGTGTACAGGAAAACGACTGTGACCGACTACAACGCACAGGGCTACCCCCTGACAAGTACACGGGAGGAACTGGTTTCCGAACTAAGTTCCACACTGGAAAGCAAGACGATAGAGACGGATATTTACGGCCATGTCACGACAACATGGACGGAATACAACGGAGCTACCAGGAGAAAAGTTCAGCAAAGCATTTCTACTTCCTCCATCACGGCGGAAACGCTGGTGATGGACGGCTTCACTGTTTCACAAAAGGATCATGCCGGAGTCACCACCACCTGGAGCCGTGCGTACACGGCCACAGGCAGCACGGTCATTCAGACGGATGGGCGCGGCAACGCCGTGACGGAAAAGAAGGACATTGCCGGTCGGACTATTCAGGTGACGGATGCCGCAGGGAATGCTGCGTCCATAGCCTACGATCGTTCTACCGGACAGCCCTCCGTCCTCACGGATGCCCTGGGCAAGACGACCTGCTACAAGTACGACATATACGGACGCAAGACGGCGGAATATGGAACAGCCATTCAGCCTGCCTGCTTCGCCTATGATGAGGCAGGTAACCTGATCAAGTTGACGACCTTCCGCAGTGCAGGAGAGATGATCACCACCGATCCTTCTTCCCGAACGGACGGGGACGTGACCGAATGGGAATACGCCTGGCAGGAAAAAGTGGTACTCAAGAAAACCTATGCGGACGGCAGTATCGTGACGACACAGTACGGAGACATGAACCGGGTTGCCTCCGTGACAGACGCCCAGGGGCAAACCGTCACCCATGCCTACTACGTAGATACGGGCCTGCTGAAATCGCAACTATACTCCGGAGGAAAAACGCCGAACATACACTACGACTACAACCATCTGGGAGGACTGGTGGAAATAAAAGACGGCTCCGGCACCAGGGAAATCACCTATGACTCCTACGGCAAACCGGATACTGAAAAGGTGACCATTGGGGGGGTAGAGTACAGTCTGAAGGAAAATTATGACTCCTGCGGACGAAGCTCCGGATATGAGCTGACCGGAGGAAGCGATACGTCCCTTCTCCATGCCGTGCAAGGCTATGGAACGGACGGACGCCTCGCCACCGCAGGGATTCAAACGGCGGCGGGGATGCAGGTCTTCGGCTACTCCTACTTGTCCGGTACACACTTGCCGGGCACGCTGACCATGCCGGGCGGAGTTAGCCGGGAGCTGGCCTATGAAGAGCACCGGGATTTGGCAACGCATATCTCCTACAAAAAAGACGGTACAAACATAGTTCACAGAACGCAGACCTATGACGCTCTGGGCAGGCCTGTCACCCGGAGCCAGCAACGTGGTACGGAAGCCGTGAGGAATGATGTCTTCACCTACAATGACCGGAGCGAACTGACCGGGGCAACCCTGGGAGGGCTGAACTACGCCTATGACTATGACAACATAGGCAACCGCAAAACAGCGCAGGAAATCGGCGGGGAAATCAGCTACGAAGCCAACAGCCTCAATCAATACACCGGAATCACCAACTCTAATCTCAACTCTCCACCTTCAACACTGGAACAACCCTTTCATCCCACATTTGACACGAACGGAAATCAAACCTTAATACACACGGAAACGGGTGTCTGGGAGGTAACGTATAATGCTGCCAACCGTCCTGTGAAGTTTAAGAGGGGAGATAATACGGAAATGGAATGCGGTTACGATTACATGGGCCGAAGATGGTTCAAAAAAATCACGCAAAATGGAACGGTTACAACACATGAATGTTATCTGTACCGGGGATACCTGCAAATTGCCGCGCTGGACATGTTGCAGAATGCTACTGTCAAACACGCGATCCTGTGGGACCCGCAGGAACCTGTCGCAACCCGTCCGCTGGCACTGTTGGCAGGAGGGAACATGTACATGTACGGCTTCGATTTTAACAAGAACGTTACCGAACTGTTAAACGATCAAGGACAAAGAATCGCTTCCTATGACTATGCTCCGTATGGGGCTGCTACGGCCGTCGGGGATGTAGCGGAGGTGAACCCGTTGCAATGGAGTAGTGAGATTTACGATCCGGAACTGAGACTGGCTTACTATAATTTCCGGCACTATTCTTCTGGTGATGGCAGATGGATCAACAGGGATCTTATGGGTGAATCAGGGGGGGTAAATTTATACGCTTTTGCTGATAATGGTCCTGTAAATTACTTTGATCAACTTGGTAAGTTTTCTTCAAAAAAAGAATGTGAACAAGCAGCTAAGGGGCGCAAGGCTGCTTTGGTGAAAGCTGAGCAGGATAGAAAAGATACGGGAGGTGTCTTTTTCTATTCTTGGGAATTAATCGTTGATCACGTCAGTGACAATATAAAATATAGTTGTACTTGTGATAAAAAAACGAAGGATTGGAGTTACAAGTTAAGTGGATCTATTGAAGTAAGTTATAGATATAAACATGGGGTTGCTGACATACCTGGTGATATCGAAGCCATGGGAGAGTGGACAGGTGATTCACGGAAAAAAATAATACCTGTTAACGAACCATGATTAAGATAAAAATGATTTGTTGATCAATAAGGTTTTTAATAACTGATATCATTCTGTTTCTTCTCCCAATTTTAGGTTATTGGGAGAAGAAACTCATAAATCCTTGCTCATGGCGGAAAAGAAGAAAATTCGAATTCTATGAGCTCTGTGGAGAGAATCCTGATAATTTTTTCTTTCCTTTATTTCCAAAAAACATGCAGTTCCGGAATGCCTCCGATGATATCGCTTTCCTTCTGACTGCATGAAACAAGCCTGGGTTCGGCAGGGGTGAGAATGATCTCTCCCTGCCGGGCCAAATGCTCCCAGATACGGTCCGTTTCCCCTCCCCACGGCAAGAGGGCTTTTGACATGGACAGGGCAAACGAAGGGCGCAGCACAAAAGCCGTCATGCTGCGCACATTGCCCGTGACGCGCGTCCAGCCGTCCACTTCCTTCACGCCGCTTCCCACGCGGTGCAGCAGCACGCATCCGGTTTCATCGGGAACGCGGTTGAGCAGTTCCTTGAGTTTGGCGTCAAAAGAATCCGCCAGTACGGCGTCATCCTGAAGGATAAGCGCCCAATCCTCCGCGCAGGTGGCGGCATGGTCAATGGCGCGGCGCATGGCCCGCTTGCACCCGATGGCCCGGCAAACGTATTCCGGAGCCTGCTTGAGACGGGGAATGCCGTAGGCCTCTAGGTCGTTTCTTTCCTCCCAGGGAATGTCCTCCATGGAAGCGACGCGCACCCCGTCCACCCATTCCCAGGAAAGCTCCTGGGCGGAAAGACGCTGGGACATGATTTCACGTTTGGGTGAACCGGGCAGACTCACGATGAGTATTTTGTAAAACATTCCCTACCGTATCAGGAAATAGGAGCCCCAAAAGAAGGAATCAGCGGGCCTTGGCTCTTCGGGAATCAGGAATGCCTCGGGAAAACGCCGGGAGGAATATCAAGGCCCGGAAAAGTAAAACCCTTGATCAATCAACGGCTTAAGGCACCGTAAAATAGGAAAAACTGGCGGAGAGAGTGGGATTCGAACCCACGGTGGGTTGCCCCACGGCGGTTTTCAAGACCGCTGCATTAAACCGCTCTGCCATCTCTCCATGCAACAAGCGCGGGCATAAGCTACCGTGAGGAGGGCGGTTCTGTAAAGTCCTATTCACGTCTGCCCGCAGGTTTGCGGAGATGGCATGAGTGCTTGTGCTTCATGAAATTTTGTGCTGCCGGGGGAGATGCTTTCTCCGTGACCAGCAGGGGAATGCGGAGACCGGTAGTGCATTTTACGCAGGGAATCAATGGGAATTTGGGCTGGGTATTGCTGTTGGGGGCTGTATAATGCCGGGCATGAAAGGTTCCCGCATTCTTGTTCTGACCGGACCCGGCAAGGGAAAGACTACTTCCGCCTTCGGCATGGCTCTGCGCGCTTTGGGGCATGGCGGCAAGGTGGCTGTGGTTCAGTTTATCAAGCATGACGGTTCCTATGGGGAGGTGGTGGCCCTCCGGCAGTTTCCGAATGCGGAGGTAGTGTGTTCCGGAGAAGGGTTTACGGGCCGCGCCAGGGATGAAGAGTCCCGCGAACGCCATGCTTCCGCCGCCCGGGACGGCTGGCGGCAGGCCCGGCAGAGGCTGGAGGACGATTCCGTGGGAACCGTGATTCTGGACGAGATTTTTTACCCCCTGAATTACGGCTTCATTCCCGTTGCGGAAGTCGTGGATGCTTTGAAAAAAATTGCCCCCGGAAAGGTCGTGGTCCTGACAGGCCGGGATGCTCCGGAGGAAATTATCGCCGTGGCTGATACCGTGAGCCGGATTGAATGCGTCAGGCATGCCTTTCAGCAGGGAGTCAAGGCTCAGAGGAATGTAGAGTTTTAAGATATTCTCTCTTGGAGGCTCTCGGGTAAGGTTGTTCTCCGCCGTCGGAACCCCTTTTCTTCATTCCTGCGTCGCCCTGAATTCCGGCGGAAGCTGCCCCATGAGTTCCAGGGCGCATTCCCGGGGCGTCGCTTCCGTGGTGTCTACGGAGAAGTCATGCGGAAAGTGCTGGTGAATGCTTCCGTGCTGACGCTCCGCATGGGCCGGATCCGGAGTCCGGTCGGTACGGTTCCGCTCGCGTTCCAGCAGAATGTCCTCCCGGCAGTCCACCTTGATGAGGGCGCAGGGAATGCCGCTCAGGCGGTTCAGCAGGTCCCGGATCCAGCGGGCGGATTCTCCGATGACGTGGTCCACGATGACCAGGGCGCCTTTCCGCGCGGCCTCCGCAATGGCGGCGTGGAAGGACTCGATGAAGGGGAGTCCGGTTTCCCGGACGGCGTCCAGGGCGTTTTCATGCCTTCCCCGGCTCATGGCCAGGTAGTCGTCCATGGAAAAAATCATGGAGTCCTCCTCCATGAGGCGGTGCAGGATCCGGGCCAGCGTGCTTTTCCCCGCGCTGGAGGCCCCGTTGAGCAGGATGACGCGTCCCTGCCGCGGCTGGGGCGTTTGCGGCTGGTCATGGTTTTCGTGCCCCCAGTACAGGTGGATGTAGCCGGCCTTCACGTTGCCTTCCGCCACGCCTTCCGCGCTCAGGCTTCCATCCTTTCCCCCGACCATGTAAAGGGGCGGGTAGGGGCGGTTCAGTGTAATGGAGGACCAGTGGAACTCATGGCCGCGGATGCGGGTGAAACGCAGCCCGAACGGGGCTTCCGTTTCCATCACGGCTTCCCGGTACCCCAGGGAACGGAGCTTTTCCCCCATCCGCGCCGTTCCGTCAATGACTCCGCACATATTCCTGCTTGTCCCGTCCGGAAGCGCCAGTTCCTTGCACAGGTACATGTACCCGCCGCATTCGGCAAAGATTTCTCCGCCGTTCCGGGCAAATTCCAGGATGGCGTTCCGCATGGCCTTATTGCTTTCCAGGCGGCTTGCGAAGGTTTCCGGATAGCCGCCTCCCAGGTAGAGGGCCCTGGTTCCTTCCGGCAGGGCGGTGTCTTCCAGCGGAGAAAAGCAGGTGATTTCCCAGCCCGCCTGCCTCAGCCGTTCCAGGTTGTCCTCATAGTAAAAGCAGAAGGCGTTGTCCCGTGCCACGGCCAGGCGGCCGCGGGCAGGGGCGTACGGCACGGAGGCTTTCAGGGGAGCGGGGCGGGGAATTTGCGTGATATCCATCAGCAGTTCCCAGTTGACGTGTTTTTCCACCGCTTCCGCCAGCCTGCGGAACCAGGATTGCTGCCGTGCTTCCTCTTCCGCGGGAACCAGGCCCAGCTGCCGTTCCGGGAGCGTCCATTCCGCGTTTCTGGGCAGCGCCGCCACCAGCGGCGGCATGCCGTGATGGGCCAGCGCCCGGCGCAGAAGGTCCGCGTGCGTGGCGCTCCCCACGCCGTTGGCAATCACTCCCGCTATGTTCAGGCCGGGATGGTGCTGGGAAAAGCCGCGGACGACGGCGGCAATGGACCCCGCCATGCCCCGCGCCTGAACCACCAGCAGGACGGGCAGGCCAAGCGTGAGGGCGCAGTCCGCCGTGCTTCCTTCCAGGCTTTCCGGCGTTCTGGCGTCAAAGAGGCCCATGACCCCCTCGCAGATGGCGATGTCCGCGCAGGAGGCGTGCCGCACCCATTGGGAACGGACTCCGTTTTTCCCCATCATCCACGTATCCAGATTGAAGGAAGGCAATCCCGTCGCTTGCCGGTGGAAGGAGGGGTCAATGTAGTCCGGGCCGCACTTGAAGGCCTGCACGCGTAATCCCCGGGCGGAGAGCGCCGCCATCAGGGCGAGGGATACCGTGGTCTTGCCTCCCCCGGACTGGGTGGAGGCGATGCAGAAGGCGTGAAAAGGCTTATTCATGGGAAACAGGCAAATTCTGCGGATGCTGTCTTTCCGGATCAGGTCAGGATATTCCGTACTTGTCGGCGTAGCCTCTCCGTTCAAAAAGGACGTCTCCGTCCCTGATGGTCCGGGGGCCTCCCAGGAGCACCAGCGTGGACATGTCCACGTCCTCCAGCGGGAATTCGTCCAGCGTCCCCACCCATTTTTGCTGGGCGGGGCGTCCAGCGTGTTTCACGTAGGCGCACAGGGTTTGGCCACCGCGTTTGTTCCGGAAGATACCCAGAGCCTCCTCCAGCAGATGGCGGCGTTTGCGTCCGGCGGGGTTGTAAAGGACCACGGGCAGCGCCGTTCCGGCGCTTTGCTCCAGGTTGGCACGGATTTCCTCCGCAGGGACCAGCAGGTCGGACAGGCTGAGCAGGCAGAAGCCGTTCTGGAGGGGCGCCCCCAGCGCGGAGGCGGAAATGCTGGCCGCCGTAATTCCCGGGAGCACTTCAATGCGGACCGGGGAAAAGCGTTCGTTTTCCTTCCTCATTTCGTAGAGCAGCCCGGCCATGGCCAGGATGCCGGGATCCCCGGAACAGACCATGCAGACGTTTTCCCCCGCCAGCGCCGCTTCCAGTGCGGCCATGCAGCGCGGCACTTCCCCCATCATCCCGGTCTGGATCATTTTTTTCCCGTGAATGCGTTCCCGGATGAAATCCAGGTATTTGGTGTAGCCGGCTATGCAGGTGCATTGCTCCATGGCAGCAGCCGCTTCCGGCGTAAGCTGGCCCGGAGACCCGGACCCCAGCCCGATGACGATGACGTTTCCGCCTTTTTGACGGGCCTTGTTCCGGCTGCCGTGAGGGCACGTTGCCAGGGCCAGCGTGACGTTCCCGCCCCAAACGGTTTTAGGAGTGTTGATTTTACCTCCGGAGGCCAGAATGGCGGAAGCCTCGGAAACGGAATGAGTCCCCGTTTTTTCAAAGACGGCGTCTGACGGCGTGGGAATTTCCACCGCGTCCAGCTCGGCGGGCTCAAAGACATGGAAAGGTACGTTCCATGTTGCGGCCAGGGCCAGGATGGCCGGTTCCTGCTCCTTGAGCGTGCAGGAGGCAAGGGCTTTGATACGGGACCGGGAGATTCCCTGCCGGGCAAGAAAGCCTTCCGCGTATTGCTGCAGCAGCCCGGGTTCCGTTCCTTTTTTGCAGCCTATTCCAAGCACGAAGGAGGATGACTGAATAAGCAGGGCGGCAGTTCCCCCTGCAGATTCCGGGGGCTCTTCATCCCAATAGACGGCGGGAACGTGCGGTTTTTCCGCGGCTTCCGCTCCATCCGCCCGCGCCGGAATGACCTGGGGACAGTCCTGCCAGTACCGTTCGTGGATTTCCTGCGGACCGTGAAAAGATACGGTGTCTCCGTCAAGCAGGGCCGCGTTCAGGGTTTTGATGGCGTCCGGGTTGAGAACGCGGGCCTTTTCCCTGGCCGCCGCTTCGTCAAAGGCGGTGATTCCCCGCGTGTCCGTGGCGGTGGTGATGACGGCCTCGCCGCCGCTGATGCGGGCCAGCCTGCGCGCCAGGCGGTTGCCGCCGCCCAGGTGGCCGGAAAGCAGGGGAATGAGGTGGGAGCCGGACTCCGAACAGCAGATTACCGCCGGGTCCGTGGCCTTGTCCCGGAGCAGGGGAGCCGTTTTCCTGACGGCAATTCCCGTGGCCCCGATGAAAACGTGCGCGTCAAACAGGTTCCACTGCCGGGCAAGCAACGGGTCGAAGTCCTCCGGGGAAACCCGCTTGACACCTTCCGTTTCCCCGGCCCTGCCTACGGAATGGATAACGGCTTTCCCCAAGGACTGGGAAATCTCCTGCGCCTTGCGGACTCCTTTTTCCGTGAAAGCGTAAAACGCGCAGCTTCCGTCGAACCGTTCGTCTTCCTTCTCATTCCGGTAGCCGTGGCTGAATTGGCCGTGGTAGAGCAGGGACTGCCCGCAGCCGTGCGCGCCGATGGCGGCACCCACCAGCAGGCGGCCCTTCTCGTCACGGGCGGAGTTGGGATACACCGTGGCCTTTTCGATGTCCTTGATGGTGATGAGCCCCTTGAGGTGGAATTCATCGTCCACAATGGGGAGCTTTTCAATCTTATGCCGCCGCAGGATCTCCTTGGCCTCCT
>ERZ791837.1446-NODE-1446-length-15304-cov-3.246377_pt1 | contig 15304 bp, 13 predicted proteins | sample MGYA00510292_ERZ791837 | MGnify/ENA primary metagenome ERZ791837 (study PRJEB30046, sample SAMN00715259) | human gut metagenome | study: EMG produced TPA metagenomics assembly of the A metagenome-wide association study of gut microbiota in type 2...
TTTCAGATGCTTCTCTGACTCTGAAGTACTATGCATATAGAATGGCAATGCTGGATATTTCATTCACAAAGGATCCTACATCTGACTATGAAACTTTGGCATACTTCCTGTCTGACGTAGATACAGAAAGCAAGCAGGGTAAGGATTCAAATGATGGTATAATCGATATTTCTGATGCAACCAACATTCTGAAGTATTATGCAAATGATGTGGCTATGCTTAATCCACAGTGGGAAGAAATTATCCCGTCACTGGTTGATATCCCGAATTCTCTTTGGGCATATAAGGCTGGCAAATAATTGCATATACAATTCAATAATGCAATAGCTTAAACATAAAACGTCGCAGCTTCGGTTGCGGCGTTTTTGTATTTTTATCTTTGTAATAATATTAAAAAATAGTCTAAAATAATTGAAGTATTTTTAATGAAACCATTGACATAATTAAAAATGCATGATATAATATAGATATATTATTTCGTAAAATGTAATAAAATATTCAGGAGTGTGAGATGATGTATTATGTTTAGGAGAATTGCATTAATATTTATTGTAATAACAGCGATTTTAATTATTACAGTAGGTGCTATAATACTGCATAATAAAAGCTTTTCATATGGAATGTTAATCCAGTAAAGTAGAAATCGTGTTATTAAATATGAATTATAAAATAAAAAAGCTGCTGCGGAATGATATGAAACGCTCAAACCGCAGCAGCTTTTTTATTTAAATTATTTACGAAACTATTTGATACAAATCAGATGCAGTTTCTTTTGTAACGTACTCAGTGACTTTTTCCACACGGATCTTTAAAGCTTTCTGCCCCATGTTTATCTCAATTACATCACCAACTTTCACATCATAAGATGCACGTGCTGTTTTTCCGTTTACAATTATTTTTTCGGCATCACACGCTTCATTAGCAACTGTTCTGCGCTTTATAAGACGTGATACTTTTAGATACTTGTCAAGTCTCATTTAGGTTTAATTCTCCTTTAAATGTTATGTTTTATACTATTCCAGATTCCATCAAGCTGTTCTGTGGAATAGTCGTCCATTGTATGACCTGAGATCCTTGTGATTTTTTCAACAGCTGAAAATCTGCGGATAAACTTATTTGTTGCAATAGTAAGGCATTCCTCAGCATTAAGTCCGAGTTTTCTTGCAGCATTTACACATGAAAATAAAACATCACCAAGTTTATCCGTCATAAGTTCCATGTTATCCGATGCAGCAGCTTCAGACAATTCATTAAGTTCACTATGAATATTTTTTATAGCGTCTTCTGCGTCAGAAAAATCCATGCCAGATTTTGCAGCACGTTTTCCAACTTTCTGGGCACGAAGCAGCGCAGGAAGTGAAACAGCTACACTTTCAAGCGTTTCACTGTAGGTTGTCTGTCCCTTTGTTTCCTGTTTTATCGTTTCCCAGTTATCAAGAACTTCTCCTGTATCGACAACCGTTACTTTGCCGAAAACATGAGGATGACGTACGATCATTTTCTTGCAGACTTCATCACATACGGCATCAAGATCAAAGTTACCCTTTTCACGTTCGATCTGTGTATGAAAAACGACCTGTAAAAGTACGTCACCCAGTTCTTCACGAAGAAGCTCAGCATCGTCATTGTCAATTGCTTCTATAGCCTCGTAAACCTCTTCAATAAAGTCCATACGTATAGAACTGTGTGTCTGCTCAATGTCCCATGGACAGCCTTCGGGGCTGCGCAGAAGCTTTACTATTTCCACAAGATCATCAATATTGTAGAAATCCTTGAATTTAAAATCAATCATTTTAACCTCCTATAAAACAGGCAGAGCCGAAACTCTGCCAATACTTTTATCTTGCGTCTACAAATCCGACCTTGCGGTAAACCTTGCTTACTATACGCTGTGAATATGAGAGAGCCTTCTGAGCATTGGTAGTGTAGCATTCTTTAAGATAAGCCTTATCAGCATACAGGCGCTTGAATTCTTCCTGCATAGGGCTGAGATGGTCTGCAATAGTTTCACCTACAGCGATCTTAAAGTCACCATAGCCTTTACCCTCGAATTCATTCTCAATGGCAGCATAGTCTTTGCCTGTAATGCTTGAATAGATGGTCATAAGGTTATTTATACCATCCTTACCATCTGCATAACGAACAACAGTATCGCTGTCAGTAACAGCTCTTTTGCACTTTCTGATGATAGTATCTTTATCATCAAGTATCAAAATGCAGGCATTGGGATTGTCATCAGACTTAGACATCTTCTTTGTAGGATCTTGGAGAGACATTACCTTAGCACCAACAGGCGGAATATATGGTTCTGGAAGAGTGAAGAATTCTCCGTATTTCTGATTGAAACGCTGTGCAATATTTCTTGCAAGTTCCAGGTGCTGTTTTTGGTCTACTCCTACAGGTACGAGGTCTGCATTATAGGCTAAAATATCAGCTGCCATAAGAACAGGATATGTAAAGAGCCCTGAGTTTACGTCATCTGCATGACGTGCACTTTTATCCTTGAACTGGGTCATACGTGAAAGCTCACCAAATTGGGTACTGCAACCCAGTACCCATGAAAGTTCTGCATGAGTTTTAACATGGCTCTGAATGAAGAGGATAGACTTGTTAAGGTCAATTCCGCAAGCCAGAAGCAGCGCATATGCCTGAAGTGAATTCTGACGAAGCTTAGCAGGCTCCTGACGTACTGTAATAGCGTGCATATCTACAACACAGTATACGCAGTTGTATTCGTCCTGAAGCGGTCCCCAGTTTCTTATAGCGCCTATATAATTTCCCAGCGTAAAAGTACCCGTAGGCTGAATTCCGCTGAAAATAAGTTTTTTCTTAGTAGTTTCTTCCATAAAAAAGATTTCCTCCTATGTGTTTAAGATAGTGGATCAAGGGCATGACCCAAACGGTTATAAACGATCTTTGCATCCGCAACGTTCAGACCGGAGTACTGAGCATTTGTAGTACAGAGTATGTATTCTTTTCCGTAAATTTCTGCAAAGCTGCAAAGACAGCTTCCTGCTTCATCAGTAGTACCTGTCTTGCCTCCTATAATTCTGCCGCCTATAACATCAGCGTTGCCGTATATATCATGTATTTTAGTAAACATTGTGCTTGAGAGGGCTTTGCCGTTAATGGCTCTGTGATAAAAGGTTGTATCTACCTGTTTGAATACCTCATTGCTATACGCATATCGCATAAGTTTTGCGATGTCATTTGGAGTAGAGTAGTGATTATCATTGTGAAGTCCTGTGGCATTTTCAAAATGTGTTCCTGTCATGCCAAGTTCCGCAGCCTTTTGATTCATAAGTTCAACGAAAGCTGATTCGGAGCCACTTATAATTATTCCTGCCGCAATACAGCATTCACAGCCTGACGGCAGCAATATTCCGTAAATAAGATCCAGTGCGGTAATAGTTTCTCCTGCCCAGAAGCCTGCTGTAGATCCGCCAAGGGCATGAGCAGATGAAACTGCCTCTTCAGGTATTGTAACATATGAATTCAGATCTTCAAAATTTTCTATGGCTACGATCGCTGTCATGATTTTAGTCATTGATGCCGGATATATTGTATCGTAGCCTGCCTTTTCCGCAATAACTTCACCTGATCCGGCATCTATAAGAATAGCGTGCAGGCTGTTGATATCAAAGAGATCGATAGTTATCTTTTCAGGGACTGTTGTCTGCACTGCCTGTTCTTCTGTGACAACAGGCTCTGTAGCAATTTCTTCAGCAGCGCTCTTATCAGATGAACTGCATGAAACACATGAAAGGGCAATTACTGAAAATACCGCTGCTGTAACGAGTGAAAAAAGCTGTTTTTTCATTTTATATGTTGTTTTCTGCACGATCTTTAAGCTGTGCAGAGTGAAGTGCCTGCATAAGCTGCTGATAAAGAACGTAAATAGTCTGAGCTTCCTTTGTATCCTGACGAACAGTCATTGGGTCTATAGGTCTCTTGTAGATTCCCTTTTTGGTGAGCATATGAACATAGTGCTGTCTGCCCATAGGAAGCGGGAATTTCTTTACAAGAGATGCCTCAGGCAGAAGATGATGAGCATTTGCGACCAGCAGTCTTGCAGGCTGTATAACTGTCTGGTGACGAAGTGCAGCACCTGTATATTCAGCGCCATTATTAAAGTGTAAGTTGCAGGCACCGTTTGCATAAACTGTTAGTGTACAGAGCAGAACCGGATTCATAGGCATATCTATTACCATGCCGTAAACATCGTCCTGTCCAAATTTTCCCAGTTCCTTTGCAGGATAGTGTAAAGCAGTATTTCTGATTGAAAGATATTTTTCAGTAACCATGTAGTTGTCAAATGAACCTTGTCTGTTGATAGCCATAATTATAATTTTCCTTTCTGTATATAACCGGGATTATTCTCCCAGTACTTCCTTTGTCATAGCTCCGAGTATTCTTGTACCCTTGGTGAGCTGTTCGTCTGTTGGCGTTGAGAAATTCATGCGGAATGAAGTGGTTTTTTCGTTTTCATCTATGAGAAATGCATTTCCCGGTACAAGAGCGATTTTATAATCCTCCACAGCCTTTTTGCAGAATGCGTTCATGTCGCAGTTTTGAGGAAGAGTACACCAGATAAAGAGTCCGCCTTCCGGCTTTGTATACTTTACCTGCTTGGAAAATGTACTGTCCATTTCGCTCAGCATGATGTCACGCTTTCTGCGGTAGATCTTTCTGAGATTCATAAAATGCTCATCAAGGTCAACAGTGCGCATGAAACGTTCGCATATAGCCTGTGCCCAGATGTTTGAGTGAACGTCGGAAACCTGCTTGCATACTATCATCTTTGAAATTATCTCTGCAGGACCGCTTACATAACCCGTACGGAAACCAGGAGCCAGTATCTTTGAAAATGTGCCTGAATATATAACACGATTTTCTGTGTCCATGCTCTTGATGTTAGGAATTGCATTGCCGTCGTATCTGAGATCGCCATATGGGTTATCCTCAAGAATAACTATATCATATTCGCAGGCAAGCTCATAAAGACGTTTTCTCTTTGCAAGTGACATAACACCGCCAGTTGGATTCTGGAAATTTGGTATAACGTAGATAAGCTTGCATGATGAAGCAGTTTTAATAGCTTCTTCTAAAGCATTCATATCCATTCCGTCAGTTTCAAGAGGAATACCAACGAGATTTACGCCATAGGATTTAAAAGCGTTAAGTGAACCGATAAAACTTGGTGATTCACAAATAAGTGTATCTCCTCGGTTCAGCAATACCTTGCAGGCAAGCTCGTTTGCCTGCTGTGCGCCTGATGTTATGATCAGATCGTCCTTACCTTCGCAATACGTATTATCCTTTGAAAGGCGCTCTTTCAGCAGTGTTCTTAGAGCAGGGTAACCCTCAGTAATGCTGTACTGCATTGCAAGAACAGGATCTTCATTAAGGAGTTGTTTTGATATTTCAGCTACGGTTTCAGTAGGAAATGCTTCAGCCGCAGGATTTCCTGCCGCAAATGAAATTACGCCGGGCATACTTGTAAACTTTAAGATCTCACGGATCGCCGACGGCTGGAGAGATGATACATTGTCAGAAAATTGAAAACGCATAGGTTTGTATATCCTTTCCTGTAGGCAAACCTTGCCTACTTACTATAATTTCTATTTACTTTATATTATAGCACATATTTTTCGTTTCAGCAACATAAATTTTAGAAAAATCTTCCTAAAAAATTATTTGCCTGATTTTTTATAATAAAAAGGAGGGATTCATCCTGAAAAAACAGACTTTTTTTAAAGGTTCGCTTATTCTCATGATATCCGCAGCAGTGGCAAAGGTGCTGGGTGCGCTTTTTAAAATACCACTTACAAATCGTCTGGGTGGAATTGGAATGGGATATTTCGGCTGTGCTTATGGGCTTTTTCTACCGATATATGCCGTATCAGCAACAGGCCTTTCCGCAGCAGTGGCAAAACTTACTGCTGAGGAGGCAGCTCGAGGCTGTTTTGGAAGTGTCCGAAGAATACGCAATACTGCCAGACTTTTGTTTTTTGGCTTTGGTGCGGCACTTACTCTTATAATAATATTTGCTGCCAAGCCTTTTGCAATATATACGACAGGAGACATGAGTTCGTGGTATGCCATACTTATGATCGCACCATCTGCACTTTTTGGTTGTATGAGTGCAGTGGAGAGAGGATATTATGAGGGTTTGCAAAATATGTATCCTACAGCAATGTCACAAGCTGTGGAGGCTATTATAAAAGTAATATGCGGACTGTGGCTTTCGGGATTTGTTCTGGAGCATGAAAAAGAGGTGCTGTTTTATTTTCCAAACGGCACGGATATTCTTTCAGTTGCCGCAGCTGCTGCCATTCTTGGTGTGACTGTATCAACGGCGGCAGGATGGCTGTATTTCTTTTTTAGAAATCTTTCAGGAGACGGAATACGCAAGGATTTTATTTGCAATGAGAAGGTCGATTCACGACGGCATATATCCAAAAAGCTTATGCTTACTATGCTGCCGATAACCTTGGGTTCTGTGGGAGCTACTCTTACATCTGTTATCGATTTATGTACTGTCATGAGATGCCTTGACTTTTCGCAGGAACACAGAGGAACAGAACTTGTAAAGCGGTTCGGTGATATGGCTTCGGATAATGCGTTTCCGGCTTTTGTATATGGAGCCTTTACAGGAATGGCACTGACCGTATTCAATCTTGTTCCGTCTGTTACAAATATGTTCGGCAGAAGTGCACTGCCCTGTGCAGCACGTGCATTTGCAAGAGGAAAAAAACAGGCTCTCTGTGAACAAGTTCGTTCTGTACTTCTTGCGGCAGGACTTATTGCGATCCCATCAGGGCTTGGACTTGTGCTTTTGTCTGAACCTATCATGCTCACTCTTTACAGCGGACATACTGATGAGACTTTTATTGCCTCACGTGCGCTGTCAGCTTTAGCCCCCGGAATGGTTTGCTTGTGTCTTGTATCGCCGCTGTTTAGTATAATGCAGGGGATAGGAAGAGCCGATCTTCCTGTAAAACTTATGCTGTCGGGAGTTGTGGTAAAGCTTATAGGAAATCTTTTGCTTATACCTATTCCAGCGTTTGCGGCAACGGGTGCAAGTATATCTACCAGTGTGTGCTATTTACTTATGTTTATGATAGCTGTTATTACTCTCAGGCGTGAGCTTGGCGGAAGCCTTGGGCTTATAAGAACTATACTGCCGGTTGTCTATGCTTCTGCCATGAGCGGAGCAGCGGTGTATCTTCTTAGATCTCTTCTACGTTCATATGGTACTGTTGTTCAGCTCGCAGGATGTATTCTAGGGGCTGTTTTGATGTATGCTTTGGTTTTATGGCTTATGGGAAATTCCAGACAAAATATCCTTGAAAAGCTTAGTTTAAGAATGTAGGAATCCATTAGTTCATTTTTTTATTATTTAGTTTTACAAAAATTTCAAAATTCAGCATTCAGACTTAATTTGTTAATTAAAAATTAAACAATATAAGAGGATTTCGTTTTATAATAAATGATATAGAATGCTGTGAAAGCAAATTGTGCATATTGCAGTAAACAGAGCGAAAAATTATTATTTTGAAAGGACGGAAAATCATGAAAAGTATAATGAAAAGACAGTGGACTCAGATAGCTGCGGTAGTCGCTGCTGCGGCTTGTGCTGTAACAGGAACAGTTGCAGGTGTAAGCGGCGCTTTTTCACCTATGGAAGCCTACGCTTTTGCAGAGGGTGATAAGCTTACAATGACAATAGAGCCTAATGATGATGGTGATGGAGAACATTTTGAGATCACATCGCCAATAACTGCGGCAGAGGTTGGACAAAAAATAACTGTGTCAATGAAAGCTGATGGCTTTGCCGGACAGAATGCAGTTGGTGCTATCGGATATGCAGACAGCACAAATGGATACAAGTGGGTTCAGAACGATTGGGAAATAGCAGTTGGATCTGACGATACAATTAACCTTGAGTTTGAAATTAAAGCGGGCATGGTTGGACAAAAGGTTCAGATACAGAGCTGGTATCCGACGGTTGATAAAATTACATCATACAGTGCTATATGCGGCGATGCAGGTGAAAATCCGGTAGTTACTACAACTACTAATACTCCTGTTGTAACAACAGTACCTCCGATAGGCGGCGAAGAAGCTGATTTTACAGTAGGCACACAGGAGGGTACTGATGGTGACATTCAGGCAGTTGCTGAATTCAAGCCGGGTAATGCGAAGTATGCTGTGATTACTTATAAGGTTCTGTCCAATGATCTTATGTCTTCCTGTGCTGTAGGCACATGGCACCCTGATACTGAATGGGTTCAGGTAGATTATAAGAATGAAAAGGTTGATGCAAACGGTCTTGTAACCGTAACATATCAGTTCCCTGAAAAGGTTGGCACAACAATCAAGGCTATGATTTTCTCTCCTGGTAATAAAGATGTAGAGTTCCAGAGTATTACTCTCTACGGCAGCCAGCCTGATGTTACGACAACAACAACTGTTACAACAAAGAAGGATGATCCCTCCAGTCTTGAATTTAAGACATATTATAATGGCGACAATAAAAACATCAATGTAACTTATATGTGCTATATGGTCGCTACATTCAAGTCACCTGTAAGCGGTACCTGCTATTATAACAATAAGAGCATACCTTGGACAGCAGTGGATAAGGGCAATGGCTATTATGTAGCAGAAGTTCCGCTGGATACTACATCTGGTGACAATATCATGAACCTGAATATTTCTTCAAATGGCTCTGTACAGGGTAATCTTAGATTCTATTATCCCGGTGATGCTTCTCTGAATGGCGTTGTAAACGGCAGTGACCTCAGAGCAATTGCAAAGTATCTCCAGGCATCAAGCAGTGAAAAAACAGATATCATGAATGCTGTATGTGATTATACACGTGACGGCAGCGTAAGTATGAATGATGCTGTATCACTGACAAAGGCTCTTGTTGGAAATGCTTCAGTTCCGGGCAGCAAGTAATCTTTTTAAGTAATAATACAGGACTGCACATGACATATGCCGTGTGCAGTCTTTTTTGTAACATTTGCTTGACAGAAAGACGAAAAAACGCTATAATGTTAAATGTATGTTGAAATAAACCGGATATAGCCGGAATGATAAAGAATAAGGATGGTGCTGTTATGAAGCTTGGTATGGTAGGTCTGCCGAATGTCGGTAAGAGTACACTTTTTAATGCGTTGACAAATGCCGGTGCTGAATCTGCGAATTATCCGTTCTGCACAATTGAAAAGAATATAGGAATAGTTTCTGTTCCTGATACACGCCTTGATAAACTGGCAGAAATGTATAATCCGGAGAAGTTTACCCCTGCAACACTGGAATTTGTTGATATTGCAGGACTTGTTAAGGGTGCATCTAAAGGCGAAGGCTTGGGCAATAAGTTTTTGGCGGATATTCGTGAGGTAGATGCTATAGTCCATGTTGTACGATGCTTTGAGGATATGAATATTATTCATGTTGACGGAAATATTAATCCTGCAAGGGATATTGAAACCATCAATTTAGAACTTATATTCTCCGATATTGATGTTGTGACGAGAAGAATCGACCGTACAAAGAAAGCTCTCAAGGGAGATAAGAAATTACAGGGACAGCTTGATTTTCTTGAGCGTCTGAAAGAACATCTTGAAGAGGGAAAATCCGCAAGAGGTTTTGATTTTACCGATGAAGAACGTCTCTGGATAAAGGAAACTCCGCTGCTTTCAGCAAAGCCTGTTATCTATGCAGCAAACATGAGTGAAGCTGACTTCACAGGCGGTATAGATTCAAATCCGCATTATAAGACAGTATGCGATATAGCTGCAGAGGAAAAGTCCGCAGTGCTGCCTATTTGTGCAAAGATCGAAGCTGAAATATCTGATATGGATGCAGAGGACAAGGCAATGTTCCTTGAGGAGATGAATCTTGAAGAGTCCGGTCTTAACAGAATTATACGTGAGGGATACAGTTTGCTTGGACTGATTTCATATTTGACAGCAGGAGCGCCTGAGGTAAGAGCATGGACTATTACACGTGGTACAAAGGCACCGCAGGCTGCCGGAAAGATCCATACTGATTTTGAAAAAGGCTTTATTCGTGCTGAGGTGGTATCATTTGATGATCTTATGGAATGCGGTTCTATGACAGCTGCAAAGGAAAAGGGTCTTGTGCGCCTTGAGGGTAAGGAATATGTTATGCAGGACGGAGATATAGTTCTGTTCAGATTTAATGTGTGAATACAAATACAGGAATAGTTTTACGGCGTATGCAGAATGTTCTTCATACGCCGTGTTTTTCTTTATTATGCAGCGCAGCTTTAAGATGTTATATCTTCCACCAGAGAACGCAGTTCCGCTTCCGTTTTAGCTGATATGCCTTCTTCAAGCAGCTTTCTGTCATGCTCTGTAAGAAGGTACAGAGGCATATCGATTTCGCTGTACGGAGTTTGACTGTCACCTCTGAAAAGCCCAAGATGATCATTCCATATGCGAAGAATAAAGCTGACTTCCGTTTGTGTTATGGAAGTTTCGGTGGATTCCTGCGCTTCAGGTTTCGGATGTGTAATTGCAGCAGCTGCTGAGCCGAAAACTATTACCACGGAGATCACAAATGCTGTAAGAACCATAAGCCAGATGCGTTTTTTTGTCATTTAATTATCCTCCTTTTTCAATAAGTAACATAATCAGTATTAACCATACCTTAAAGTTTATACATTATGTATATTTTTAAAGGAATTTTTTTGGAATCACTTAACATGAGCTGATTTTTGTGGTATAATAAAAAAGAATATATTGATGTCGGATCAGTGCAGTATTTTGATGCACTTACTTTACGGAAGGACAGATCATATGGAAAATAAAAAATCAAATAATAATAATTCACAAAAGAATAGAAAACCTGCGAATAAAAAACCTTTAAGAACTTCGGAAAAACATTCTTCCGAAGTGAAGCCTGCGCAGACAAAGAAACCAAGACCTGATGGCGAAAAAACACCCCGCAAAAAAAATAATAAACCGATACAAGAAAATAAAAAAGTTAAGAAACTACGTGATATAGAGCCAAGTCAGACTGCTTCTGCGCCTACACCGAAAAAGCCTGATCCGTCTACTGTGAATAATACATCTTTGCAGGGCGGATACAGAAATGAGACAGATGAGGAAATTAGAAGCAAACCTCCTACGGGTACCCCTGAGTATCCATATTACAAGGGCAGTCTTTCCTCAGCAAAGATACGTCGTCATCCGGGACTTAGAAATGCTTTTTCCATTCTCCTGACAACTATAATGTCACTATTTCTTATATGCGTTATTACCGGAACAATAGTTGTTACTGCATTGACTGTCTATGTCATGGACTTCAAGGACGAGGTTTCTGCTGTGACCATTGAGGAGTTGGAACTCCAATATAATACGTATGTTTATGCAACAAATGCCAAAGGAGAGGAAGTATGTCTTTATGAGGTGAATAACGCCTCTGAACGTGTTCCGGTCAAGATAGAGGATATTCCTCAGCACGTTCGTGATGCATTTGTTTATGCAGAGGACGGACGTTTTTATGTACACGATGGTGTTGACTATAAGAGAACATTCTATTCATTTGCAAATATGTTCCTGCATATTTACGATACGAATATCGGCGGTTCTACCATTACACAGCAGCTTGTAAAGAACATTACAGGTGACGATGTACAATCACCGTCACGTAAAATACGTGAAATATTCCGTGCTATGGAACTGGAAAAAAATTATTCCAAAGACGAAATACTTGAAAGTTATCTTAATTATATCGGTTTCGGCGGCGCTACCAATGGAATTCAAGGTGCGTCTCTGAAATATTTTGGAAAGAATGTTTCCGAACTGAGCGTTGCAGAGGCAGCTTGTCTTGCTGCGATCCCGAAAAGCCCGGAGGTACTCAATCCATTTGCAGAAACTCAGGACGAGGAAACAGGTGAATGGATAAACACAGGTGAAGCTGCAAATAAAAGCCGTCAGTATTATGTTCTTGAACAGATGTATGAAAATGGTGCGATCACCTATGACGAATATCAGGCAGCAGCTGCCGAAAAGCTTGTATTTACAAATTCTGATGAGTATAAAGAACAGCATCCCGACGAAGAGGAGAATCCGTATCTTTCAGCCTCCTCTACAAGCTGGATAGTTGATACTGCTATTTATGAGTTCGCAGAATATCTTGAGGATATGTACAACATATCTTCACAGGAAGCTATTGAGCGTATAAATGCAGGCGGATACCGTATCTATACAACGGTTGATATGGATATGCAGGAGCACGTTGAAGCAAAGTATAAGGATCTTGATAACCTGATGGATTCTGCCTCAGTGGCCTATTACGGAGATCCGAACGGCGATGGTCAGTATACAGTTGATGAGATAGAGTATCCTAAATCTGCATTTATAGCAATGAATTATGATGGCAGCATTCGTGCAATCGTAGGAAACATAGGTGAAAAGAAGTCACTTTGCTGGAATTATGCCACAATGGAACCACGTCAGCCGGGTTCTACTATAAAGCCCCTTGCAGCTTACGGTTTAGGCCTTGAAAATGATATTATTGCATGGGGTTCTATGATAGAGGATGCACCTCTCATGAAGATTGGTGATTCTGACTGGCCTATTAACTATGGTACTGATAACTACAGTGGAAATTACTCCTACGACAAGGTATTTGCCTCTGAAGCTCTGGCAAGATCACTTAATACTATCTCCGCAAAGATATGCAATAAGCTTACACCTCAGTCAGTGTTCAACTTTGCCTCTGAGAAAATGGGTCTGAAACTTGCCTCATCTTCTCCAGATGGGCTTACTGATAATGCGATCTCTCCTATGTCTGTAGGTGCTTTGACATACGGCATAACTCTTAAAAACCTTGTAAATGGTTATATCCCATACGGAAACGGTGGAACTTACTACAATGCTCATATTGTAAGCAAGGTTATACAGGGCACTGATACAGTTGTCTACGAGGATGACGGCAGTCCGAGAAGAGCAGTAAGCGAGGAAACCGCATATGTTATGAACCAGATGCTTCAGAATGTTATAAATACAGGTACGGGTTCTCCTGCAAAGCTTGAAAATAAGCACGTTGCAGGTAAGACGGGCACTTCCGAGGATTGGACAGACCTTACTTTTGTAGGACTTACGGAGGATTTTGTAAGCGGCGTATGGATCGGCTACACAGGTCGTTATTCTTTGCCAAGCAGTCTGAGATCTGCCGAGGTTTGGCAAAACATTATCGGTGAATATGCAAATCAGATCGAATCAGGAGCATCATATCCGAACTGCGATACTGTTGTTACAGGAAATGTCTGCAAGAGAACAGGTAAAATTGCAGGACCAAATTGTCCGACAGCAGGTGTAGGCTACTGGAAATCTTCCAATGCACCTAAATGTGAGGGCTGCTGGATGCTTACAACTACAGCAGCGACAACTACAGGAGCAGGGACTACCAGTGCTGGTGCCAATACAACCTATACCGAAACAGTTCCTGTAACAACTGAACCGCCTACTCAAAATACAGAAGCACCAACGGAACAACAATAATTATAGCAAAGGACGTATTTATAATGACACAGACATTTCTTATTTGCTGCCCATGCCATTTTGGTTTGGAAAGTACACTTCGCTTTGAACTTTCAAAAATCGGAGCGGAAAATATAACTGTTCAGGACGGACGTATTCTCTTTAGAGGAGATTATTCGGTTCTGGCTAAGGCTAATCTATGCCTTTCAACAGCTGAACGAGTTCTTGTACAGCTGGGAGAATTTCCGGCGTATTCTTTTGAAGATCTGTTTCAGGGTGTAAAAAAACTCCCATTGGAAAACTGGATAGGTAAAGATGACGCTTTTCCTGTAAAGGGTCACGCTCTTGACTCAAAGCTCCACAGTGTGCCTGATTGTCAATCAATTATTAAAAAGGCTGCTGTTGAGAGGCTTAAAATGCACTACCGTACAAGCTGGTTTTCTGAAACAGGAAGCATTCATCAGATACAGTTCTCCATTCGTAAAAATAGATGTGTTATCTATCTCGATACTTCAGGAGCAGGACTTCACAAGAGAGGTTATCGCAGAAATTCAAATGCCGCTCCTATCAAGGAAACTCTTGCGGCAGGAATCATTGATCTTGCAAGAGTACGCAGCAGCAGTCTGTTGGTTGATCCGTTTTGCGGAAGCGGAACATTTCTCATAGAAGCTGCTTTTAAGGCACTTCATATGGCTCCTGGTCTTAATCGTCATTTTGCTGCTGAAAGGTGGGGTGTTATTCCAGATGCAGTCTGGAGAAATGCACGTGCGGAAGCTATTGCAGCTATAAATCGTGACGCTGAGTTTGAAGCATACGGTTTTGACTGCGACCCTGAGGCAATAAGACTTACTGAGGAAAATGCACGCAAAGCAGGTGTAGGTGCAAGGATACACCTTGAACAGCGTGATATAACGGACTTTGAACCTATACAGAACAGCATAACAGTGTGCAATCCTCCGTATGGTGAGAGAATGCTTGATATTCAAGCGGCAGAAGCTCTTTACAGAATAATGGGCAGTGTTTTTCCTGCGGATAAGGAACATCCGTGCTATGTTATTTCACCGGACAGTGAATTTGAGACGTTTTTTGATAAAAAGGCATCAAAGCGCAGAAAGCTCTACAATGGCATGATGCAGTGCCAGCTTTATATGTATTTTTAAATAAAAAGGGCAGCTTTAAAAGGGCTGCCCAATTCTGTATTATGAGGAGAATCATTATGAAAAAATATAAATTTTTGTTATTCGATCTTGACGGTACTCTTACTGATTCTGAAGAGGGTATTCTGAATTGCGTACGATATGGACTTATATCCTGTGGATTTTCCGTACCGGGATATGATACGCTCAAAGCATTTATAGGACCTCCGCTTGTGATATCATATCAGGAGCTTTGCGGTCTTTCTTATGAGGACACGGAGGCTGCGATACTTAAATATCGTGAAAGATACAGTGAAAAGGGAATATTTGAAAACAGGTTATATGACGGAATATCTGAGCTTCTGTTTGATTTGAAAAATGAAGGCTATCGTCTTGCACTGGCAACATCTAAACCAGAGGTATTTGCAAGGCGAATACTGAGTCATTTTGGCATAGCAGAAGCATTTGACGCAGTAGCAGGTTCTTCAATCGAGCGTGAAGATGAAACTAAGGCCGATATGATACGTCTTGCTATGAAAAGGCTTGGACTTACAGAAGCGAATAAACCTGACGTACTTATGATAGGTGACAGAAAGCATGATATTTTAGGTGCAAAGGAATGCGGTGTAGATGTGGCAGGGG
>ERZ791837.1452-NODE-1452-length-15277-cov-2.865721_pt1 | contig 15277 bp, 10 predicted proteins | sample MGYA00510292_ERZ791837 | MGnify/ENA primary metagenome ERZ791837 (study PRJEB30046, sample SAMN00715259) | human gut metagenome | study: EMG produced TPA metagenomics assembly of the A metagenome-wide association study of gut microbiota in type 2...
TAACATTTGGCAAAATAAGAAGGGGAACTGAAACCGACTTCATAACCAATCTCCGACACTGTCATATCCGATGAAGCAAGCAGAGACGCGGCTTTCTTTAGACGGGCAATACGGAGTAATTCATTAGGAGAATAATTAGTCAAAGATTTTATCTTACGATAAAGCTGTACGCGGCTCAACCCCATATCTTTGCCCAAATCTTCTACGTTCAAACCGGAATCTCCCATCTTCTCATCAATCAAAGCTTTGAATTTCTCTACAAATTCCTTGTCCATATCACAAACATCTTCTTTCGCCAATGCCTGTCCGTCACCAAAGAATTGTTTCAGACGGCGATGCGAATCTATCAGATTACGAACACGTGCCAACAGTAATTGAGAACTGAAAGGTTTGGAGATATAAGAATCCGCACCACCGTCGTACCCTTGAATCCTCTGTTCATCTAAAGAACAGGCTGTTAATAAGATAACAGGAATATGGCATGTTTGCAGTTCGCTTTTCAGACGGCGGCAACATTCAACGCCGTCAATACCGGGCATCATTACATCGCTTAATACAATATCCGGTTGTTCCTTTATTGTAATTCTCAAGCCATCGTCCCCATTTGTTGCTTTGTATACCTGATAAAGTGGAGAAAATATCTCCGCAAGCAAATTCAGGAGTTCTACATTATCTTCAACAATAAGTATTCGTCTGACATCGGCTTCATCAGGATCATTTTTATGATAGACTATCTTATTATTCTCTTTTAGTGTTTTCATAAAATCACTGTCCGGTATTGAATTCTGCACAATAGACTTGCTTTCTTTTATATCATGCTGTATGTCTACAAGCGGGTCATTTATAAAATGTTCATTACCGGTTTTCAGCATGACGCTGAATATGCTGCCATAGCCGGGTTTGCTTTCCACTGTAATTTTACCATGATGCAGATTGATAATCTCCTTACATAAAGCTAGTCCTATGCCTGAACTGAATGTGTAGAATTTACCTTTAGATTGATAATAACGTTCAAATATCCTATCAATCTCTCCTGCTTCGATTCCTATGCCATTATCTATTAATCGTATGATAAACATTTCGTTGCTTTTAATCAAAGAAAGTTCAACGCTTCCATTGTCGTTGGTAAACTTTAAGGCATTAGAAATCAGATTCGAGAACACTTTTCTTAATTGTACACTGTCAAACCAGCAAAACGCCGATTCGCAGCTTGTTGTAAACAGGTATTTGATGTTATGTGCTTCTGCCTGTTCTTTAAATGACAAATACACTTCATCTAAGAAAGGAATAAGATTTTTTTCTTGGACAGATAAACGCATTTGTTTTTGATCTAGCTTATGAAAATCAAGTAATTCGCTAATCTGGTTCCGCATATCAGATGCATGTTTGTGTAATTTTAATATTTTATCATAAACAGGTTTGGAAATATCCTTGCTGTTACTCAAGAGTAGTTCAATCTGAGTAGTTATTAAAGTAAGCGGAGTACGAAGTTCATGGCTTACATTTGTAAAAAAGTCAAGTTTGAACCGATTGATTTTCTCTATATTTTCTTTTTCTCTTTTTTCATTATCCAATAAGAGTTTAAATTTGAAAGATGTTATCTTTTCCTTTGCTATAATGAATAGTATTGATAAAACTATTATAAAATAAATCAACCATGCCCACCAAGTGTTCCACCAAGGTAATTTTACAACAATATCGAGACTTATTCCTTCGTCCTGTTCATTACCATAAATATTGTTTTCTCTGATATGCAACGTATAATTGCCAGGAGGAATATTGGTATAGGTGATATGATGTCCATTAGTTTTTATCCATTTTTTATCCAATCCGTCTAATTTATATTCATAAAATGTCGGAAATATAGAATAATAAAAATCGTTGTCCGAGAAAGTAAATTCCAGATTGTTCTGATTGTGTTTCAATACAATTTTATCTGTATATGAAATAATACGCTTCAGAATTTTGTTACTGTCATTGGGTAACATTAATGCGTTATTTACAAATAATTTTGAAAGATACAAGGACTTTTTGTTAGCTGAATTCTTTAAATTATCCACAGAAAATGCAGCCAGCCCCTCCAAACTGCCCGCATATATATCCTTATTTTCGGAAACGTAAAGTCCGTTATCTACACCAAACGATGAAACTGGCAGTTTTTTCCCCGATATAGAATATTTCACTCTCTTTTCTTTTGTATCGAAAAAAGAAAGTCCGTTACTACACATAATTATCATAAATCTTTCATCGAGAGAAATACAATTAAAGCAATAATCATCCAATATTAGGGAATTCTTGGAATTATATATTTGAAAAGTATCTTCTTTAGCATTATATCCTAACATTCCACCACCTTCCGTACCTATATAAATCTCACCGTTACTTGTTTCACATATACATAAGAGTACATTGTGCTTTATGCCAAAATCACTCGATTGGTATCGTTTCATTGAATCTGGCACACCTATTTTCATACAAACTATATTTTTATTATATATCGCCCATATCTGGTCTGATTGATCGATAACAAACGCAAGTACTCCCTTAATACATAATAGCGGGGTAACTTCGTTGGTTTTTTCATTAAACACATAAATACCATCACTTGAAGAAAATACAATTTTATCGCCATACATATATACATGTGTCACAGTGTGATGTAACACTCTATCCTTTGGAGACTTAAAACACTTGGTGAATTTTCCGGAAGGTATGTCATAAGCTATCAATCCCGATAAATAGGTACCAATATATAATTTATCCTTATTCTTATCATAACAGATAGATTTCATATTATCTGCTACAAGACCGGAGTCTTTCGTACTGAGGTGACGGAATATTTCAGTCTTATGATTCATATAATTAAGTCCTCCGCCATCTGTACATATCCACAAATCATCCCGTTTGTCTTTTACAATTCCACTGACAAATGGAAAATTGAGACAATCAGAGCGTTCCTTGTTTGCGGGATAGTATTTAAAAATTCTACTCTCTGGGGAAAAGACACTGACCCCTCCATAATAAGTGCCGACCCATAATCCTCCCTCCTTGTCCAAATAGAGGGCGAATATGGATGAATGTTTCATGTCACCGGAAAAACCTCCTGAGGCATAGGACTCTATATTACCGGTTGAGATAGAGTATTTGTTCAGTCCTTCACGAGTTCCGATCCATAAATTACCGGACTGGTCTTCGGTTACCACCCTTACGTCATTGCTGCAAAGACTATTCGCTGTTCCGGGATTATTGACAATATGGTTTACACAAATATCATTGTCAAACTGATACAGCCCGTTTGAACGAGTTGCCATCCAAATAGAACCATCTTTACTTTCATAAAGCATTTCGATGGAAGGTATGTCCAATATACATTTCCATAATCCATTTTTATATTCTTTGTAACATCCTTTTGACGTGACGATATACCATTCACTACTTCTATTGCAAAATATAGAACTTATTCTTCCTGAAGAGATTTCTATTTTTTTGAAGAAATCCCAACGATTATCGCCTTCATTCCATTCCAAAATTGAATCTTTAGCAGCTATATAAATTTTGCCACCAATAGAATTAACAGCGTTTATATCTCTTTCTCTGATACACTGAAAACGGTCTTCAGTCAATTTATAACAAACCAAAGAATTGTCAGCACGCAAAAATATATTGTGATTTGAATCTTCAACGATTCGATAAATTGTATTATTTTTAATATAGTTGTCAAAACGTTCTTCACCTCCTTTCAAGGTTATCATTTCATTTCCGTCATAGATACTCAAACCTTGCAATGTTCCGAACCACATCCTTCCCAATTCATCCTGATGAATACTTAGTATTGAAGGTTGCGAGAGTCCGTCTTTTACTCCTATATTTTTAAAATAATATCCGTATAAAGGAAAATGTATGAAGTTTATGCACAAAAACAAAATAATACGAATAAGACTTTTTTCATATAAGCCGGATTTCTGTTTCTTCATGATTGATTAGACTTTATGAGGTTCACGCAATTAAATAAATTGCGTATACAAATATCCTATTTAATTTAGAAATATCAAAAAAATATATGTCTTTTGAGGATATAGGAATAGATTTTCATTTATTTATTGTCTGCGTTAGCCTGTATACTTTCCCGTTCTCATCTATACCCTCAATAATAATGTCCTCCGGTGCGGTGCTGTCTGGAGTGTAATATTCTATTATTGCATTTCCTTCTTCATCCAATTGCAGTGCCGGATTCCAATAGATAGTACTCCTTAAATCTGAACGCCGGGCATCTTTCTTTTCGGGAGTATCATAGGTTGGGTGATAAAATTCCACCGAGTCACTGTACCCGAGTGGAGAGTAAGTGATGATTCCTTGTGCCGGTCTGGCCGGAAGATCTCTTCCGTCTTTTAATGTGATAACAATGGCACCGGCAGCACCACAGCCTACCAAAAGCATCAAAGTGCGATGTTCCATTTTGAAGACACTTCCCAGATTGGAACCAATAGCAGAGCCTGTCAGTACAATAGGTGCCTCGGCTCCTACCGAACCACCAAAACCAATGGTTATGGAACTGGCAATCACAGACGACCATGTATTGTGCCGCTTAATCCGCCCTTGCCGACGAGAAATGGCATAAAGGATTTTTGTAACTCCATGACTGATGTCATCCTTCACGACATAGCGCACAAACAAGCCTGCCAGAAAAATTCCCACTACCGGATAAACCAAATAAAGGTAATTGGCCTCCGTTGTATTGAAATTATTCGTCAGGAAATTTTGTATCCAGTGTATCAGCATCTTCAATATCAAAGCTGTAATAGCCGTAAAGATACCTACCAGAAAACTGAGTATCAGGATAAACTGTTTTTCCTTTATATTCTTTTCACGCCATAAAAGGAAACGCTGAAACAAACTTCTCTTCTCTTTTTCCATATACCTATATTTACCATTCTAAACGAAATAAAGAATTTACTCTCATATCTATTTAATAAGAGAGAAAATTCTTCGACAAGCTCAGAGCATAAGTGAACTTATAGAGATAAGACCAACAATAGCTTATAGCCCGTTATCTTATTCCCGAATAATTTTTATAACGCCACCTTTATCCAGTTTTATAATGCTGGATGGTTTCGGATGTCCCATTTCTTCCTGTCGATAGCCTACCACATAGTCGACCATGGACTTAAGTTCTTCTGTGATCTCACTATAATTTGCCGGTGAAGGTTGCCCGCTGATATTAGCTGACGTAGAAACAATCGCCTTACGAAACTGTTGACAGAGACGTTTTGAGAATTCTTCATTCGTCACCCGGATACCTACGCTGCCATCTTCGGCAATCAGGTTGGATGCCAGGTTTCGTGCACCGGAATAAATGATTGTCAGCGGTTTGTCTGCCACCTCAATCAAATCCCAGGCTACTTCCGGCACATCCTGCACATAGAAGTCCACCTTTACAGGAGAATCGACTAACACAAGCATCGCTTTACTGTCCGAACGCTGTTTTATCTGATACACTCGCCGCACAGCTTCTTCGTTGGTAGCGTCACAACCTATGCCCCAAATGGTGTCGGTGGGGTACAGAATGACTCCGCCTTCGTTCATCACTTGACAGGCTTTTTTAATATCTTCTATCATTTCTTGGTGTATAAATACAGTGATTAACACGCAAAAGTAGTATTTTTGCACGGATTAATAGAAAAGTTTAAGAGAAAACAATGGAAGAAATTCAATTTAACCACACCCTGCCCATACAACTACGATTTAATGATGTCGATAAGTTCGGCCACGTGAACAATACGGTTTATTTCTCTTTCTATGATTTGGGGAAAACCGAGTACTTTGCTTCCGTATGCCCGGACGTCGATTGGGAGAAAGACGGCATTGTCGTCGTACATATAGAAGCGAACTTCCTTGCACAGATTTATGGTTCGGATCATATCGCTGTACAAACAGCCGTTACTGAAATCGGCACCAAAAGTTTTCACCTCGCACAGCGGGTGATTGATACGGAAACACAGGAGATCAAGTGCATATGCACCTCCATTATGGTAGCTTTCAATCTTGAAAAGCATGAATCTAAACCTCTGGAGGAAGAATGGATTCGGGCAATCTGTAAATATGAAGGAAGGGATTTAAGAAAGAAAAAATAAAAAAATAGAATACAAGAAGTCCCCTTCTACTGCACCATTCCTTTATACATAAGGGCTGCATGTGAAGGGGATTTCTTATACATAGCGACAAGCTCCTGTTTTCTAATAAAACACTATTAGTCAATCCCATACAAATCATTAATTTGGATAACACAAATATATTGTATAGTTTTGTTGTACGCATACTGCATATGACATAAAAGCGACTAATATTATGAAAAAACAAAAACTTTCCTTTCCCACACTGCTGCAAGCTGGTTGCTCTGCTATTTTATTTATCAGTTGCCTACTGCCTTGGCTAAACATCACATCACCACAAGAGTTTTTAAGAGGAGAATTCAGTCTTATCAATATGCCTGTACAAACAGTGAGTGATACAGGAATAATGACTAACACATTCCCGCCGGTAGGTTCAATTTTCGACTATTACCGAATAGTGCTCTATGTTATTCTCTTCTTTATCTTCATCAACATATTTATTCAACTCATAAAAAAGATTCCCCTTTTTACATGTTACTCATGTCTGCTTCCAACATGTTTCAGCTATCTCTTTTGGGCAAGAGTAGCAGACTGTGGAAATTATCTTGAATGTGCAGGAATCGGCCTTTATCTGACTAACATATTTGGTACAATTGCCATTGCAGCCGCATGGACGGATCTTGGAAGAAATTATGAAATCCATAGAAAATTGTTCAGTTTCTGTTGGAAATGGAGTATGCTATGCTTCGTGCTTCCAATCATTCTAATTCCCCTTTCCGGTTTTCTTAGAATTCAGACTTTCGATATTCATATAATCCAGCAAATAGTATTCGCATTTACTACAGTTTGCTTCATTATCTGGGCAATAGGAATCATGCAAATACCATTTTTAATATATGTAAAAATCGTAAATCAAATATCAAAACAAAAAAATCATCAAGTGAGACACTTTTGATTAAAAAGTCATTAAATCATTCACTTTGTATAACCATAGAGTTAACCCCACACGGTAACTCCATTTACACACCAAGGTAAAGGTCGTTACATACCGAGGTAAATGGCGTTACAATAAGGGGTAAAGGCCGTTACATGCGGCAGTAAATGCTTTTACACCTTGAAGTAAACAACTGGTAAATGTTATCAATCGATTATCAACAAACTATAAAAATCTCATCAGTAATATTTAATTTAGTCCTATACAGATACGAATACACAGGCAATAATCGAACATATTGCTACAGTAAGTTTAATACTCGTATACAGCCTTAATCTGCCTCTTTTTTCATAAATTTGCCCCCATTATGGAACAGCAACAATCATCTTTCAAAGAAAAGGAACGTACAGATCTACGCGAACCACAGCACTTCAAGGTGATCATCTATAACGATGACTTCACCACGATGGAGTTTGTCGTCAAGATACTTACTACCATATTCTTTAAATCGGCAGCAGAAGCAGAAACGCTGATGCTACAGGTACACAAGAGTCAATCAGCAGTGGTAGGCATCTATACATACGACATTGCACAATCGAAAGTACAGAAAGCCACCCGCATGGCACGCGAAGAAAATTTTCCACTACGGCTCACCGTTGCACCGGAAGAAGAATAAGAATTAGGAGAAGATTATGGATATACAAAATACAGTGCATGTGAACAGCGCATTCACCTATGCACAAAAAAAAGCGATATCTTATCGCCATGAATTTATCACACCTGAGCATTTGCTGAGTGCATTTCTGGAACAGAGTCCCTTTGCCAATGCTTTAAATATGTGTTTCTGTGATACCCAGGAACTTGCTTTCTCTTTAGAGAATTATTTCACGGAAGAACTGGAAAGCGTTCCCGCAGACATGGATTATGAACTGGAAGTTTCAACCCAGCTCAACGAACTGATACAACATGCCTATCTGATGATAGACTATTCAAGTGCTGAAGCATTGAACGTCCCCCATTTAGTGCAAAGCATGCTCCAGCTCAAGGACTCCTGGGCATGCCATATCCTGAAAGAAGCTCTTGAAGAAGATCTACCCGAATTTATCAGCCAACTCATCTCCCGATATGAAGAAGTGGAGGAAGAAGACAATCTGCAAACCTCTCCACAGGAAAAAAGCGAGCCCTGGCGAAACTTTGTAACCTGTCTGAATGACTGTCTGCAAGACCATAATCCACTCATCGGACGGGAAGCAGAACTGGAACGAACCATCCAGGTGCTCTGTCGCAAAGAGAAAAATAATCCGCTGCATGTAGGCGAACCGGGCGTTGGCAAAACCTCCCTCGCTTACGGGCTCGCTGCCCGCATCGAAGCACGTGAGGTCCCCGAACGACTCCTCGACTGCCGTATCTATGAACTGGATTTAGGTACTCTACTGGCAGGTACGCAATACCGGGGTGACTTTGAAAAACGCCTGAAAACCATTATGGAAGGTGTCCGCAATGAAGGACGTGCCATCATCTATATCGACGAGATACACAATCTGATAGGTGCCGGACGTACAGGAGACGGCTCCATGGATGCATCCAATATGCTGAAACCTTATCTGGAAAGCGGAGACATCCGTTTCATCGGTTCTACTACTTACGAGGAATACAACCGTTACTTTGCCCGCAGCAAGGGGTTGGTGCGCCGCTTCCAACAAATAGATATACATGAACCGAGCATTGAGGAAACCATCCATATTGTAGAAGGACTGAAAGAAAAATATGAAGAATTTCATGGAGTAACCTATCAACCTGATGTAATCCCTTACGCCGTCAAAGCAAGTGTCCGCTATATCAGCGACCGCTTTCTGCCCGACAAGGCTATCGACTTGGTGGATGAAGCAGGAGCTTACCGCGAAATTCACCCTATACCTTCCGGAGAGCAAATTGTGGACAAGACATTGATAACCGATGTACTCGCCCGTATCTGTAAAGTAGATGCACTCGCCATGAAAGAAGAAGATACCACCTCACTGGAAACTTTGCATGCACGTATCAGTGCCAAAATTTACGGTCAGGAAGAGGCAGTGCGTCAAGTAGTGGAAGCCGTACAAATGTCCAAAGCCGGACTGCTGGACGAAAACAAACCGCTGGCAAGCCTGCTCTTCGTCGGTCCTACCGGAGTAGGTAAAACCGAAGTAGCCAAAGTGCTGGCCTCCGAACTGGGTATTTCCTTGCAACGTTTCGATATGAGCGAATATACCGAGAAGCATACCGTAGCCAAATTAATCGGTTCACCCGCCGGATATGTAGGCTATGAAGACGGTGGTTTATTAACCGACGCCATCCGCAAAACTCCCAACTGCGTACTGCTGCTTGATGAAATTGAGAAAGCCCATCCCGATGTATTCAACATCCTGCTACAAGTAATGGACTATGCTGTTCTTACGGATAATAAGGGACGAAAAGCCGACTGCCGCCACGTTGTACTTATCATGACTTCAAATGCCGGTGCACAATTTGCCCGTCAGGCATCTATTGGATTCAGCAGTCAGATTACAGCCGGGGAAGCCATGTTGAAACAAGTCAAGAAGACCTTCAAGCCGGAGTTTATCAACCGTCTGTCCGCTACTGTCGTTTTCCACGATATGAATCGGGATATGGCCTCACTTATCCTCAACAAGAAGCTTGGAGAACTGAGCAACAAGCTTGCCACACGTCAGATAGAGATGGAACTGAGTCCGGAAGCCCGCAACTGGTTATTGCAACGTGGATTCCTGCCCGAATATGGCGCCCGCGAAATGGACCGTGTGATAGCTTCGCATCTGAAGCCACTACTGATGCGCGAAATCTTATTCGGTTCCTTAAAGTCCGGTGGTAAAACTTGCATACGGGTAGACAAAGATCAGTTAATCCTGCAACTCTCAAAAAAGTGATACTATGGTCTTTGCACTAACTGACGAAATTACATTTCCCGATCCGCACTACGGCGATCCGGACGGATTACTGGCAGTGGGCGGTGATCTGTCGACCGACCGCCTCATCCAGGCTTACTCCAACGGGATATTCCCCTGGTACACTTTTCAGGAGGGAATGATACAATGGTGGTGCCCGCTGGAACGCTTCGTCATTTTCCCTGACGAAGTCCATATCTCCCACTCCATGCGTACGCTCATGAACAAGGGGAAATACGACGTCACCATCAATCAGGCTTTTGATGAAGTCATCCGTAAGTGCGGAGAACTGAGGATGGATATGGAAGGTGCCTGGCTCGGTCCGGAGATGATAGAGGCTTACACACTTCTGCATGAACAGGGCTTTGCCGCCAGCGTAGAAATATGGGAAGAGGAACAGTTAGTAGGCGGACTCTACGGAGTAACCTTGGGGCGCTGCTTTTTCGGTGAAAGTATGTTTTCACTGGTTCCCAGTGCATCCAAGTTAGCCCTTATCCACTTGGCACAATTCTTCGGAGAGCATGGCGGTGTACTGATAGACTGTCAGTTCGAAACTCCCCATCTGAAATCAATGGGAGGAAGATATATCAGCTACGAAGAATATATGGAGCTTTTGCAATCATAACTACCTTCGCTGGTCACACCAGCGTAAATTGCAAATGCTCATCCGTACTGCGTCCCTCATCGTAAGCGAAGCCCTCCCACGTAAACGCCTTCAAGTCTTCGGGATTTTCAATGCGATTTTTAATAATATAGCGTAGCATTTCCCCGCGACACATCTTGGCATATATCACAATTGTCTTTAGCTGCCCGCCTTTCCATACCTGAAATTCGGGAGTAATGACACGGACTTCTTCTTCTACTCGCTTCCAGTCGAACAAATCTCTCATCTCACCACTGGCAAGATTAACGAGTATGCCACCCTGCCGTTTGATATCCGCTATAAAATAATCTGTTAGCAAAGGTTTCCAGTAATCAAACATAGTCACCCCTCCCCTTTCGGGCAAGCGTACATCTCCTTCCAGACGATAAGGTTTTATCCCGTCCAGCGGACGAAGCAGTCCATACAGAAAGGAAGTGATGCGCATGTGTTCTTGAGCATAACGAAAATCATCTTCAGAAAAATCTTTCGGTACTATACGCTTGAACACCGCACCGGTATAGGCACAGATAGCGGGCATCGCAGAATTTGCCTCCGAAAAGAAATCCTGATAGCGCAGATAATTCTCAGCGGCAATCTTGGAATTTATACGTAGCAGACGTTCCAGGTCAGCAGCTGAAAATTGCCCCATATCCAAGGCATTCTGTACTGCTTCCGCCTGAAAATACGGAACGGTTATTTCAGGGACTCCTACAGATATACGTGCCGTCATCGTTTTGGCACAAGAGATGAATGTCAACATATCACGTTCAAAGTTTTTTGGGAAACAAAGATAATGCAAATCGAATGCAGAACTTTCATATTCGTATGAAAAAGTTTTGCGCAAAGTTTTTCCGCATAATCGTCCTCTATTTCCATACTTTTTCGTACTTTTACGCCTTGTTGGAAAAATATAGGCTTTTCCCGAGAGAAACGAAACCTGTTCCAACCACGAGACTGAAAAAAGGAAAAAACAATATATAAAATGACTCACAAATGGAATTATCAACCCATTACACCCGAACAGGTAGAGACAAGCCAAAAGTTGGCCCAAGAATTAGGGATTAGCCCGATTCTTAGCGGATTATTGGTGCAGCGGGGAATAACGAAGGCACAGGATGCCAAGAAGTTTTTCCGCCCGCAATTGCCCGACTTGCACGACCCATTCCTGATGAAAGACATGGATGTGGCCGTGGAACGCCTTAATAAGGCAATGGGAAAGAAAGAGCGTATTCTGATTTATGGTGACTATGATGTAGACGGTACTACTGCAGTGGCATTGGTCTACAAGTTTATTCAACAGTTCTATTCGAACATTGACTATTACATCCCCGACCGCTACAACGAAGGCTACGGGGTATCTACCAAAGGGGTAGACTATGCCGCGGAAACCGGTGTAGGATTGATTATCGTACTGGATTGCGGCATCAAAGCTGTAGAGGAGATCACCTATGCCAAAGAAAAAGGCATTGACTTCATCATCTGCGACCATCATGTGCCCGACGATGTACTTCCACCTGCCGCCGCCATCCTGAACGCCAAGCGTTTAGATAATACGTATCCTTACGAGCACCTTTCCGGTTGCGGCGTAGGCTTTAAATTTATGCAGGCATTTGCCATCAGCAATGGCATTGAGTTCCATCACCTCATTCCACTGCTCGACTTGGTTGCCGTAAGCATCGCCTCGGACATTGTTCCCATCATGGGAGAAAACCGGATACTTGCTTTCCATGGATTGAAGCAATTGAACAGTAATCCCAGTGTAGGCTTGAAAGCGATCATCGACGTATGCGGACTGACGGAAAAGGATATTACCGTCAGCGACATCGTGTTCAAGATAGGCCCACGCATCAATGCCTCCGGACGTATCCAAAACGGAAAAGAAGCTGTCGACCTGCTGACAGAGAAAGATTTCTCCATGGCTTTGGAAAAAGCCAATCAAATCAATCAATACAATGAAACCCGGAAAGACCTCGATAAGACCATGACCGAGGAAGCCAACCAGATTGTAGCTGACCTGGAAGGACTGGCAGACCGCCGCTCCATCGTGTTATACAACGAGGATTGGCACAAAGGTGTTATCGGTATCGTTGCCTCCCGCCTGACGGAGATTTATTATCGCCCCGCGGTAGTACTGACCCGTACGGATGATATGGCAACAGGTTCCGCCCGTTCCGTATCTGGTTTTGACGTGTATAAGGCGATTGAATATTGTCGTGATCTGCTGGAAAATTTCGGTGGCCATACCTATGCAGCCGGTCTTTCGATGAAAGTGGAGAATGTTCCCGCCTTTACCGAACGCTTCGAGGAATTCGTTTCACAGAACATCCTACCGGAACAGACAAGTGCGGTCATAAATATCGATGCAGAGATAGATTTCAGGGATATTTCTCCGAAATTCTTTAATGACCTGAAGAAATTCAATCCTTATGGTCCGGATAATCCGAAACCGATATTCTGTACGCATAATGTCTATGATTACGGTACCAGTAAAGTAGTGGGGCGTGATCAGGAGCATATCAAGCTGGAACTGGTAGACAACAAATCGAATAATGTAATGAACGGCATCGCCTTCGGACAAAGTTCGCATGTACGTTTCATCAAAACCAAGCGTTCGTTTGATATCTGCTACACCATTGAAGAGAATACCCATAAACGGGGCGAGGTACAGTTGCAGATAGAGGATATTCAACCTAATTAGTTTGAGAAGTTGAGAGTTGAGAATGGAGAGTTGAGAGTTACCATACGGTTTGACTACTCACTTTCCACCTTCAACTCTCAACTTCCCATAATACCACACCCTATGACTGCGCAGCCTAACTCTCAACTCTCCATTCTCAACTCTCAACTTCTCAAAGAGTACTGGGGATATGATAACTTCCGGGGCATACAGGAAGACATCATCAATAGCATTGGCGAAGGCAAAGACACCCTAGGGCTGATGCCTACGGGCGGCGGAAAGTCCATCACATTCCAGGTGCCTGCACTTGCCAAAGAGGGGCTTTGCATAGTTATTACTCCTCTGATTTCTCTGATGAAAGACCAAGTACAGAACCTGAAAAAAAGAGGAATCAAAGCACTTGCCATCTACTCCGGAATGTCCAGGCAAGAGATTATCGTCACGCTGGAAAACTGTATTTTCGGCAATTATAAATTCCTGTATATATCGCCCGAACGGTTGGATACGGAAATCTTCCGCACCAAGCTACGGAAAATGAACGTTAGCATGATAACCGTTGACGAAAGCCATTGCATTTCACAATGGGGATATGATTTCCGTCCTGCCTATCTGAAGATAGCCGAAATACGTGATCTCCTACCCGGTGTCCCTGTGCTGGCACTGACTGCAACCGCTACTCCGGAAGTCGTGAAGGACATCCAGGCGCGGCTGTGCTTCCGGCAGGAAAATGTTTTTCGCATGAGTTTTGAACGAAAGAACCTTGCCTACATAGTCCGCAAAACAGAAAATAAGACCGGAGAACTTCTTCACATCCTACGCCGTATGCCGGGTAGTGCCATTATTTACGTACGCAATCGTCGGCGAACCAAAGAAATCACCGAACTTTTAATTAACGAAGAGATTACCGCCGACTTCTACCATGCCGGTCTGGATGATGCCACCAAGGATATACGTCAGCATCGCTGGCAGACAGGAGAAAGTCGTGTAATGGTTGCCACCAATGCTTTCGGCATGGGTATCGACAAACCCGATGTACGTATCGTAATCCACCTCGATTTGCCGGACTCTCCCGAAGCTTATTTCCAGGAAGCAGGACGTGCAGGACGTGACGGCAACAAAGCGTATGCCGTAATACTCTATGCCAAATCGGACAAAGTCACCCTTCATAAACGTATCCCGGACACCTTTCCGGAGAAAGACTACATCAAACAGGTATACGAACATCTGCAATATTATTATCAGATGGCAATGGGAGACGGTTTGGGATGTGTCAGAGAGTTCAATCTGGAAGACTTTTGCCGGAAGTTCAAATACTTCCCTGTACCTGCCGACAGTGCATTGAAGATTCTGACGCAAGCAGGATATCTGGAATATACCGACGAACAGGACAATGCCTCCCGTCTTTACTTCACCGTCCGCCGTGATGAACTGTATAAATTACGCGAACTGGGAGAGGATATGGACAAACTTATTCAAATCGTTCTGCGCTCTTACACCGGAGTATTCACGGATTACACCTTTATCAACGAGAATTCACTTGCGGTACGTAGCGGATTAACGCGACAACGGGTGTACGACTTGCTGATACGTCTATCCAAGATGCGTGTCATCGACTATATTCCACATAAAAAGACACCTTATATCATATACACACGCGAACGCGTAGACAGGCAACATCTGCAAATCTCCCGCAGCATATACGAGGAGCGTAAGGAGCGTTATGAAGCCCGCATTCAGGCAATGGTAGATTATGTAACGACCGAAACCGTTTGCCGCAGCCGTATGCTTCTACGCTATTTCGGAGAGAAGAATGAGCATAACTGCGGAATATGCGATGTCTGCCTCAGCCACCGTGCCGAGACTCCCGAGCTTTCCTCCCAACAAATAAAAGAAGAAATTAAAGAATTGCTTCGCAAGCAACCTCTGACACCTGCCGATATTGCCTCACAAATAGAAGCAGATAAAGAAATTATC
>ERZ791837.1460-NODE-1460-length-15218-cov-2.715228_pt1 | contig 15218 bp, 8 predicted proteins | sample MGYA00510292_ERZ791837 | MGnify/ENA primary metagenome ERZ791837 (study PRJEB30046, sample SAMN00715259) | human gut metagenome | study: EMG produced TPA metagenomics assembly of the A metagenome-wide association study of gut microbiota in type 2...
TGTACGTAATTGACGGTGTGCCCATCATGAACCCGATGGGAGAAGATGGAGACTTGGACTATGGTAATCCTGCTTCTGCTATCAGCCCGGACGATATTGAATCAATCGAAGTTTTGAAAGGTGCCAATGCGGCTGCCTTGTATGGATCTGATGCTGCCAATGGCGTTATTCTGATCACTACCCGTAAGGCTACAAAGAAATCTGGACTCGGTGTTTCTTATGGCTAAAATATGCAGTTTACTTTCTTGCGTGAATTTCCTGCCTATCAGAATGTTTATGGTTCGGCCAGCCTTCCGGCTGTCGGTGTGGGTGACGGATTCAACTATTATGGTTCCAACTCAAAGAACGGTTATGCTTATGACCCCAGCCTGCCTTATGGTATTTTTGTATTTAACTGGGCGAATCCGAATCAACGCTCATGGGGGTTGCCGATGTTAGGCTTTGACCTGGTGGGACGTAATAATCAGATACGTTCTTATGTACCTAATAAGGATGGTATCACGGATATGTACGAAATGGGTGTAGCCATGACTCATAGTGTTTCGGTCAATAAAGTGTTTAATGGAGCAGGTATCCGTTTCAACTATACGGGTATCGACTACGACGGAATGCTGAAGAACTTCGATAACATGAAGCGTCACACATTTGACCTGCGTGTGAATATGGATCTGGCTAAATGGCTGTCCAGTGAAATCTCCGTTAACTATCAGCTGGAAACAGCCGATAACCGTGATTATAAAGGTGACAGTAACCGTAACCCGATGCGTGCCATCATGAATATGCCGCGTGACGTTGTTATGGAGGAATTACTGCCGTGGAAGCGCGAGACAGGTGAAGCCTTCACGCGTGGTAACGGATTCTACAATCCTTACTGGCTGCTGAACGAAATCAGCAATGGTGACGGCCGTAATAACTTCCGTGGTAACCTGACTCTTAATATCAAACCGATTCAGGGAATGAATATCCGTTTGCGTGCCAGTGTAGAAAAGGCAAACAAGAACGGTTGGAAGTTCGATAATTATTATACCATGTGGGATATCGATGGACAGTACGAAACTTTCCGTGAGGCCTCCAACAACTACAACTATGAAGGAGTTATTTCTTATAACCGCAATATCAAGAAGGTCAGCCTCAGTGCTAACTTGGGTACTTCCATGCAAAAGAATGACTGGTATAAACTCTGGAATCAGGTTTCTCAATTGGCAGCTCCGGATGTGAAGTCATTGTCCAACAATGCCTCAATATTGAGTGGGACGGAAAGTGTGAACGCGAAAGAGAAGCAGTCCGTATTCGGTATGTTGTCTTTGGGATATCATGGTTTGTTTGTAGACGGAACTTTCCGTAACGACTGGTCAAGTTCTTTGCCGAAAGCTAACAATTCTTACTTCTATGCCTCCGGTAGTGCCAGTGCCGTGTTGACGGAAATCTTCCCCAAACTGAAGAGCAAGACATTCTCATTCGCCAAGTTGCGTGGTTCTATTGCCCGCGTGGGTAACGATGCCGGTTTCGACCGTTTGATTAACAGTTACAGTTACGGAGGTCTGTTCCGTAATGACATGGCATGGTTCCAGGGCGACGCCGTACGTAAGAATCCGAACTTGAAACCGGAAACAACCATCTCAAAAGAAATCGGTGCGGAAGTCCGTTTGCTGGACGGACGCCTGACAGCAGATGTTACTTACTATGACAAATACACTCGTGATCAGATTGTCGAGTCGGAACTTTCTTATTTATCCAATTATCAGCGTGTAATCATCAACTCCGGTAAAATATCCAATAAGGGTTGGGAAATCTCCGTGAGCGGTGTACCGGTGAAGGTGAAGAACTTCGAGTGGAAAACTATTTTCAACTGGTCAAAGAACAATTCCATGGTAGAATCATTGCCCGAAGGTATCGACAAGATACAGATTGGTAGCGGTGTGTACAACGTGAAGTCTTATGCGGAAGTAGGCAAGCCCTACGGTGCTATCTATGCGAAGACATTTAAGCGCGATGCCGAAGGATACATCCTTTGTCAGCTCGACGGGTCGCCGAAAGAAGGACAGGACTATGAATATTTAGGCTGTGTACAAGCTGACTGGCGAGGTGGCTGGAACAACGTGTTCCGTTTGGGTAATTTCTCCTTCTCTGTCATGTTCGACTTCCAGAAGGGTGGTAAGTTCTTCTCTCAGACATCCATCCAGAGTTCTGTAGACGGACAATCCGTCAAATCATTGGAAGGTCGTGACGCGGATTTCTTCTCCAGAAAGATTTTGGGTGAGTCGGACGAAGAACGATATGGCTTCATGCGTCCTCAGAACGCCAACACACCGACTGCAAACGGACAGATTTATCCTGACTGGGGACGTCCTAAAGGGGTAGTTCTTCCTAACTGCCGTTATGACGAAGACGTAGAAGGGCTGGCTGGACAACAAGTATTGGGTTATTGTACCCCCGAACGCTATTGGATGCACTATACCTCTCGTGATATTTCCCGTTTCATCTACGATGCTTCTTATGTGAAGTTGCGTGAAATCACTGTCAGCTACGATTTACCGAAAAAATGGCTGAGAAAGACTCCGTTCCAGACATTCCGTGTGGCGGCTGTCGGACGAAATATTGCTACCCTGTTTGCCAATACACCGCACGGGCTGGATCCGCAGGCAACGAGTACAACAGGAAATGCACAAGGTTTCGAACGTGGTTTCAACCTGCCTTCCGCAACCTATGGATTTGATATTAAAGTTTCTTTTTAAATTCGTAAAGCATGAAATTGAAAAACAAAATATTACCGTTACTCCTGCTGGCATCGACTGCCGAGGGGAGTACGGACGGTTTCGAAACCATCAACTCGGACCCGAACAAATTGTATGAGGTAAATCTACAGAGTATTTTCCCCGGTACGGTTTACAAAACAATGAATGCGATCAGTGAATTGAATAATAACCGTATGTGGAGTTATTCACGTTACATTACTAACGTCGCTTTCCAGACACCGTGGAACGAAAGGGGAGACGGATTCTACCGTAAGTTTTATGTAGAGATTCTGCGCGACCTGGAAGAGCTGGCAAAAGCATACGATGATGGCTCTTTGCCTAACAGTCTGGCTGTTGTAAAGACATGGAAAGCATTCACTTACTACCAGTTACTGTCACTCTATGGTCCGGTCGGACTAAGCCATGCCGGTATGGACGGAGGAACGGACAAGCGTATCTTTGATTATGATTCGGAAGCCGATGCTTACTATTCCATTTTGGGTTGGCTGGATCAGGCAGTCGATGAGTTCGACGAATCATCCACTGATAAGATTCTGAAAGACCCTGTTTATAACGGAGATGTGCAGAAATGGCGTAAACTGGCTAATACATTACGTCTGGAAATAGCCATGAATATCCAGAACATCAGCGAAGAGAAAGCACGCGAATATGCTGCGAAATCTATGGGACATGAAGAATGGCTGTTCAGTTCTCTGGACGATGCGTTTGCTCCCAAATATGGAACGGTGATCGACAAAGACTGTTCCTGGTATTACACTCGTTTGTATAAAGAAGAAATTCAGACGAAAGCAAACTGGGGACTGATCCCTTCCATGAACGAATATTTCGCCATTTATCTGTTCTCATACAACGATCCGCGTATGGAGACTTACTTCGACGGCTCCAACGTTTATTGGCCGGAACGCCAGCCTTATCGTATGACGGATGTGCTGACTCGTTCACACGACTGTGATGTGAGCGGTTGTTCTGCCAGCGATCAGCAGGAACATCTGCAATGGATGATAGATGGATATGAAGTGCGTGATTCATTGCGTGTACGTTACTCCATTCCATACGTTCCTACACCGGACAATCCGGGTGCCCGTACACCGTTCGGCTGGAGAAGACCGATCGACCCGACCGACCCGAATGGTACAAGAGAAATCCCTGATCCGTTGTCAATGAACGAAGACAACAGATGCTACATCAACCCGAGATATTATGCAATGGACGCTACGATGCCTTTACTGCGCTGGGCAGATGCTTGTTTCCTTTGCGCTGAGGCGAAAGTGAAGTTCGACTTGGGATCCAAGGATGCACAGACCTATTATGAAGAAGGCATCCGTGCTTCGTTCGAAGAGAACGGCTTGTCTGCTTCTGCTGCTGCCTATATGGCTCAGGAAGGAATCGCCTGGGGAACCAGTCATAAAGGATTCTATGATACCCGTAAACTGATGACTGCCGACATCAACGGAGCAGACGGTAAAGAAGGACAGTTGGAACAAATCTACAAACAACGCTGGTTTGCCGACTTCCTGGATGGAATGTCTGCCTGGCGTATGGAACGCCGCACACGTGCATTGAACCTTCCGCCTCTGTTTCTGAACGGATCTCAGGCTTATGAAGAAGGCGGAAATATGTACTACGGCTGGCCCGAACGCCTTTACTTCCCGGATGCGGAACGTCAGACAAATGCAGAGGCTTATTACAGAGCTATCGATTTGTTACAGAAGAATAGCCCGAAGCCTAATGCCGCCCGTTGGGGAGACAATATCTTCACAATGCTTCAGTTCGCAAAACCTGTACCTAATCAGGAAGAAATGATAGCCAGCTGGGAGAATATTGATTATGTACAGTTCAACATGGATTTCCAAGCCAAGAAGTATGGACAGACTTATGAAGAGTTCTTGAAGAATGCCCGTGAGCTGACTGGTATCAAGGATGCCGAAGAGGCTTTGGACAAGGCTTATAACTTCTTGATAGAAGCTACACTTTTAGTTTATAAGGTAGAAAAGTAGTAATTAAGTAATGACTGAAAAATGAAAAAGTATAAGATTTTTAATAAGACAGGTCTTGCAATATGCCTGACGTTGGGACTGGTAGTCGGATCGGCCTGTTCACCGACAGATGACGGTCCTTCCATCGATGATCATTTCTTGAACTATGAGATTCCGCAAATCAGACCGAGCAGCGATATTCCGGTAGGAGCCTTTATTGGAACTTGGGTAGTACGGGTGTGGATGAAAAGAAGTATGCGCGGTTGATTGGTGAATATAATCAAGGCGGACAGTATCCACAGCTTTGTCCGAATGTGCGTCCGGTGCTGGGACGTTATTCGATGGATATCAATAAAGCCGAAACTGCTGACTTGATTCAGCAGCACCTTACCTGGGCAAATAATGCCGGTATCAATTTCCTTATCTTGCCGAACATCGGTCTGGATACCAGTAAGGGAGATTTGCTGAACGAAGGTAACGTGAATTTCGTGAACTATATGGCGGGACTGAATCCCAACTCGGAAGGTATTGAGTGGGGAGGTTTGCGTTATGCGGTTTCTATGGATATGAATAATTTTGCAAGCGGACTGAATAATACCGCCATGATAGAAGATGATGCCGATGAAAATGGTGTCTCTGCACGTTGTGAGCAACTTTATAGCTTTTTTGTCAACCTGACAAGCCGTTTCTGTACGAACAACGATCTTTACTATACTGTAGACGGCAAACCGATGATTGTAGTCTGGAATGCTGATAAGTTGTATGCACGCGATTCTGAGAAACTTTATAATACGATCCGTGAAAGAGTACGTGAAAATGTAAAAGACGGCAATGGCAATGGGCTTGAGATCTATATCTTAGCACGTCAGGAACGCTGGACGCCTCCCGCACGCTGGCATAACTTCTTCCTGAGCGGGAAAGTGGATGCTGTGTACATGGATAATATGTACAATCAGACCGACTGGTTCCGTCCTACCTGCTATCCGCAGTGCATCGACCAGAACTTTAAGTACAACCGCGAATATGAGTGGGCTAATTACGGAGTAGACTTCGTACCTAGCGTTTCACCTTCGTTCAATCAGTGGATAGATGGTGATGGAACTCAGTTCTATAACTTCCCGGTGGTATTTAAGGATGAAGATATGTTCCGTAAGATGTGTAATGTTGCCAAGATGAACTTGGGAAAGCGTCCGATGGTCATCATCGATTCTTTTAACCGTTGGAATGTGGATCAGGCTATCGAACCGACTGACCCGAATTACGGGAATGGATACGGTATGAAATACCTTAATATTGTAAAAGAAGAATTTAAAGTGAAATAAGCATGAAAGCGATAAATTTTATCAATTGGAAATATATCGGCTTGACCGGATGTTTGGTGGCATCGTTACTGACTGCATGTGGTGACGATGAAACCGGTCCGGAAGTGGTGACGCCGCTAGAGCCTAAATTGGAGATCGTGAACGAAGCGTCCACCTTCAGTTTTTCTTCTGCGGGAAATTCCGCTCAAGTGTTGACATTCAATGCCAATCAGGATTGGCATATCGTACTGGATGATTCGGAAGGTGCGGATAATAGCTGGGTAGTGCTGTTTGAACGCGAAGGAACGGCCGGCGAAGGCAACAAAGTATGGGTAGCTGCAGCCGAAAATGTGGAACCGGATGCACGCCGTGCTAATTTTTCTCTCGTGTCCGGTGGCTTTAAGTTTGATTTCGTTATCTATCAGGCACAGAAGGATGCGGTGGTAATCACCGACCCGAAGGCCTACGAAAACCTGGATGCCGGTGAGCATATTATTTCCGTAGAGTTTGGAATTAACACAGGAGAGTATAAAACCAGTTTCCTCTATTCCGGTGACACGGGCTGGATCATGCCGACGGACGAACGCCCCGCAGGTGAACCGGAGACACGTGCGATGGAGAACCATACACTGTACTTTAAGGTGTTGCCGAATCAGAAGTTTGATATTCGTAGAGGTACCATTGAAATCTCTTCGAAAGATAATGATAATGTAAAGGCTACGATGAATATCTTCCAGACCGGTCTGCCCAAACCTGTCATTACGGTCGATAACAAGGAAATGTTCACTAACCTGGCATCGAAAGAAGATTCGATTCTGTTGAAATATAAGGCAACCAATACCAACGGACCAAGGGATTTGACGATTGATATTGATAAGAACGATCAGGATTGGATTTCGTTTAAGCCTGCTATAGACGCCAAGGGCGATTCTACCTTCCTCGTTTCCGTGAAAGAAAATACCGGTGGCGAACGTACGGCAACGATCGCGCTTTGTGCCGCTGCCGATAAGAAGGTGAGAGAAGAGTTTACCGTGACTCAGGCTCAGGCAAGCGATGTGGAACTGGTTATTACCAACAAGAGCGATTTCAGAACAAGTTTGGATAAGCTGGGCAGTGCCGCTACCGTGAAGTATAGCGTACAGTCTACGTTGACCGATCCGAAGAACGAGATTTTGGTGGATATCGTATATCCGGAAGAAAGTGGCTATACGGCAGAGAATGGTTGGCTGCACATGGCAAACAACTCGATGCCCGAACGTGTCATCTTCACGTACGATGTGAATAAGGTACTGAGAGAACGTCAGGCTACCGTTTACATCTATCGCAAGGGTTATGAAAACAAGAAAGACTATATGGTTATCCGTCAGGCTGCGGCCACTCAGATTGAAATTCCGGCTCCGGGAGGTTTGACGAATGTATTGCAGGGTCTTATTGATGACGAAATCTATAAAGATTGGGAATCCATCACTAGCCTGGAATTGAAGGGCAGACTCAACGATACCGATTTGAACTTACTGAAGAACATGATGACAGCGGGTAAGGGCTACAACCTGAAAACTCTGGATATGACGGAAGTGGAGAATGAAACGCTGAAGAATGGTGTATTCAACGGATGTAACCTTCTGGAGAATATTTCATTCCCGACAGGATTGCAATACGTACCGAGAGAAGCTTGTCGTAACTGTACCAAGCTGAGAACGGTAGTGGTGAACGAAGGTCCGACTTATATCGGTCGTCACGCGTTCGGTAACTCAGTAGTAAATGAAGCTTGGTTCCCGAGTACCATGACTTATGTTTACGGATACATCTTTGATAATGTGACGGCACTCAAGACTTTGCACTTAAAGTCATTACCGTTCCAGTGTAAGGAAGTTGCCCGTAGTGATGCCGACGAAGGTGCTACCCAACCGACAACCTGGTGTACTGTCTTTAAGACATGGCCGAGCACGGTATATGTACCGATGGAATATCTGGAATATTACAAGAATCCGGACCCGAAACACGTAGTTTCCATGCACTTCCAAGACCTGTTGAATACATTGACATCCGAATCGGAAGAATGGACGAAGGGACCGAAGGTTCAGCAACCGTACTTGAAGTCCAATTCGGCATTGAAGAGCAACTTTACTTGGGGATCATCTGCCACTACTATCATGGGAGAATCCAATTGATATAGAGTCAAGTAGGTATATACTATAAAAAGAGCGGACTATCAATGGCGGGAATCTTCCCGCCGACTGATAGTCCGCTTTTCTTTTGAGTCAGTAGTAAAGTCATGCATTGTTTCCTTGTCGATTTATTCGTAATGGTACAGTGAGGTTTTTAGTCCTATGACATAAAAAAAGAAAAGAATCATTGTCGCAATAATTCATTTACTTATTTAAAGGATAAAGAACTTTTCAAGGTCAGCATCCATATCTATACGAAAGATATTGACCGATTATGCAGTAACTTCCAATCGTTTATTAATAAATTCCTTCATCGTTTATTATAAACGTCCCCCAAGTTTATTATAAACCCGAGCATCGTTATTTCAGCAACAAATATTAATTTTAAGCAACAAAAAGGGCTGCAATTCCCATAAAGAATCGCAGCCCTTAGCTTGTATCAGACTATCCGGCAAGCATTATCCGAAATGGAAACGCTTGCAATCTGTTATTATATTGTACTTATTATTACTCATTTTTCGTCTATATTATCAATGTTATCGAATTTACTTCCGGTTCTCACTTACAAATATACAACATAAAAAACGGTTTGTCAAGCCCTGCATGCTTCTTTCATACATCTGATGACAAATCAAATGGTAGAATCAGCATCCGGAGTGCTTTCTGCCGCTGTATCGGAAGCAGACAACTGATTGACATATTCCTTCGGGAGAACTCCATATTGTGCCTTGAAACACTTGGCAAAATAAGAGGAGGAAGTGAATCCAACCTGTGCCGCAACCTCGGAAATACGTGTACCGCCCTGAATTAACTCAGCTGCCTTATTCATACGGAGGGCCTTCAGATAATCATTGGGCGACATTCCCGACAATGCTTTTATCTTCCGATAGAAGTTGGAACGGCTCATGTTCATCTGCTCTGCAAGAGTATCGATGGAGAAATTCTCGTCTGCCAACTGGTCGGCAATCACTTCCTGTATCTTGGCAACAAACTCACAATCTCTCTGAGTCATCGCAAGTTCTGCCGAGGCCTGATTGGCATTCCCGGACAAACTAACCATCAGCTTATGGAAAGACTGCCTCAACCGGAGCAGGTTCTCGATCTGCTTATGCAGTTGTTTGATAGAGAATGGCTTCTCAATATACACATCGGCTCCGCATTCCAGTCCTTCCACCTTAGATTCCAGCGTCGTTTTTGCCGTCAGTAAGATGACCGGAATATGTGAATAGTCGATTTCCGATTTCACTTTGCTACAGAGTTCCAGCCCGTTCATTTCCGGCATCATCACATCACTGACGATGACGTCTACACTCTCCTGTTCGAGTATCTCAAGTGCCGCACGACCATTCGGAGCTTTCAGCACACGGAACCAGGCAACCAACGAGTCACGCGTCAGATTCAACAGTTCGACATTATCTTCTACCAGCAATACGGTGAATTTCTTTCCGGAGAACTCTGAAGGAATATTCTCTGCCGAACCTTCGTTTTCGGAATGAACCTCAACGATATCAGCAGCTTCTTCTGCCTTCTTTTCGCTTAAAGGAAGAGATAATATAAACGAGGAGCCTTGCGGTTCGTTATCTTCAAGGCGCAGGCTGCCTTGATGGGCTTCTGCCAGAGATTTCGCAAAAGCCAGTCCGATACCGGTACCTGTGGCGGTAGCGACTTTATCATCCGGCATTTGGTAGAAGGCTTCAAATATCTTTCCCTTTTGGGCATCCGGTACTCCACGACCGTCATCACTCACATATATCTCATATCCCGCATCAGTTGTCACGAGTTTCAAATCGATACGCGTACGGGCATATTTTATCGCATTGCCCATCAGATTCACCAGTATCTTACTCAACTTTTCCCGATCGACCATTGATACCAGTTTCTGCTCGGGCAGAGTCAATACCAGTTCAATTCCCTTTAACTCGGCAGGACTGGTGAACTGACTATATACATCATTCACTATTTCCTTAATATCGCAACTTACCAGATTCAGTTGCAAAGCTCCGTTTTCCATCTTCTGGAAGTCGAGCAGCTGATTGGTAATCCCTAAAAGATAGTTTACATTCTTATCTATTACAGACAGATACTTAGCTTCTTTTCCTTCATGTTCTATCTCTTGCAACTTTTCAAGAGGCAATCGGATCAGACTGAGAGGGGTACGTATCTCATGTACCAGATTAATGAAGAAGCCGATCTTTGATTTATAAACTTCCTGTTCTTTAGCAATCTGATATTTCTCCATCCGACGTTTGTACTTATGCTTCACGCGAAGATTCCAGCGCCATGCAATCCAGACAATCCAGCCCATCAACAGGAGAATATAAATAAAATAGGCGAAAGAACTACGCCACCAAGGGGGAGTAATCACTACCCGCAGAGTAGTCGTTTTCTCGTTCCACTGATGGTCATTATTGGAGCCACGCACTTCGAACTCGTATTCTCCGGGAGGCAGATTGGTATAAGAAGCAGAGTTGTTCTCGGAGTTGGTAATCCACTCTTTATCTACTCCTTTTAATATATAGGAATATCTGTTTCGTGCCGGGTCTTCATAGCTTAACGCCACAAAACGAATCGTGAAACTATTATTTTCATAAGACAAGGTTATCTTGTCAGCCATATAAATCGGTTTCCCCAGTTGAAGCAGCTTCTTCACTTCCTGTTCGTCATTCAGATAGGATAAACGGATATCAGTCACATATACCGGAGGAATGTAGGAATTATCCACAAAACGTTCCGGCTGGAAAACATTAAAGCCGTTGATTCCGCCAAAATATAGTTTACCTTCAGAAGATTTTAAAGAAGAACGTGCCATAAACTGATTTCCCTGCAAACCATCATTAATCGTAAACTGTCGGAAATGAGCTTTAGAAATCGGATTAATCTTAAATATCCCTGCATTGCTGGATATCCAAAAATCTCCTGTCTGATCTTGTTCAATAGAATAGATCACCTTATTGGGAAGCGCAGAATCAAACTCAATAAATGCCTCTGTTTTGGGATCGAAGGAGCATAATCCTCCCCCATTCGTGCCAAACCACATCACGCCTTTGTTATCTTCAAATACCGTGATCACCGAATTACTGGTAATGGTGGTCGAATCTTCCCGTTCGTGCTGGAAATGTTTCCAGTGTCCGCTCAGGGTATTGTAGGAGAACACGCCGCTGTTGGTCGTTGCAATCCACAGGTTGTTATACATATCCTCATATATATCGCCCACGGAAATCATGGAGCCGATACTGGTAATCGTCATGAAATTATCGGCATCAGGATTATACCGGCATAAGCCCCAGCTTGTTCCAACGAAGATTTCCCCCTTCCGGTCTTTATATATGCATAGTACGTCATTGCTGCAAATGGTATTGGGGATTCCGCGCGAGTGTGTATATTCCTTTATCGAACCGGTACGCAGATTAAGCACACGTATTCCTTCCGCATAAGTACCGATCCAAAGACAATCGCCGTCTAACATCAAAGAGCGAATATCATATTTCTGACTCTTTACACCACCGATATGATATTCCGAAAGCTCCCGTGTAACGGTATTGAAGAAATATAAGCCACTCTGAGTACCAATCCAGATATTTCCGTCTTTATTTTCACAGAATGGCCCTACCACCTCTCCTGCTCCCGCTATCCCCGACAGATAGGCGGGTGAATAGTAATCGAAACGCTTGGTCTGCTTGGACATATAGTTGATACCTCCCAAGTTCGTCAATACCCACAGAGCACCTTCCGCATCCCACATCATGCCGTTTATGGTCTGATCACTCAGACTTCGCGGATCAGCCGGATTATCTGCACGGAGGAAGGTTTTCGACTCGCGGTTGAATAGATAGAGTCCATTATCGGTTCCTACCAGCAGTTCATTTTCCGTATATTTCAGCAGGCTGCGAACTGCCCCGAAGTTCAATGAAGGAGCCATGTAATTCTCAACCGTTCCAGTCTGCCGGTTCAATCTCCCCAACAAATTGTTGCCTGCTCCCAGCCATACTTCTCCCTCTACATCCAGTACACAGTTTATTTTGTAACTATCGGAAGACGTCCGATGAGACCTTATATGATTGCAGAAATTTGCCGTTTTCATCGAAACAAAGCAGTCCTTCCTGTAGCGAAGAAACATACACCTTCTTCTTATCGTAACTCTGACAGACGTCCCAGACAAAAGAGGTCTGAATACTATTCTGAGTCAACACTTCGGTCTTGGGATCATAAATAAAAAGTCCCTGCCCTAAGGTGGCAATCCAGAGAAGTCCGTTATCCGTCTTTACAATCTTCTTGATTTCACTGCTGACGTATACGCCATACTGAGTAGTCTTGTCAAAATAGGAGAAACGGTCCGTTGCCCGGTCATAGATATACAGTCCGGAGTTCGTTCCAACCCATATATTCTGATCTTCTTCAATCAGTGCCTCAACGAAGTTGTTCTCCAATGAGAATTTATCGTTCAATACATTCCGATAAACTTTATTGCCCCGACCGTCATAACGATTCAGTCCGTCACTGGTGCCCAGCCAGATAAATCCATAGCTATCCTGTATAGCACACCATACCGTATTATGTGACAAGCCATCTTCCACCTGATATTTCTTGAAGGAGAAATAGGGAGATGCAGACAATGGTTCGAGCCAGAAGGCCAGTAAAAGTATCAGTATCTTTGTTAACTTCATACCAAGTGTGTCTTATGTTTAGATTAACGATTCAACCAGGGTTCCGGATTCAACTTTTCTTTCTCTCTGCGTAACTGGAAATGCAGTACCGTTCGTCCGTTATCCGCGCCATCAGAGAATATCTGTCCGATAGACTGCTTCGTACTCACCGTATCGCCGGATTTCACCGAAGCGGAAGACAGATTACAGTAAACGGAAATATAATTACCATGCCGGATGAGGACGTTAAATAGTCCGTTCAACTGGAACACGGCTGCTACCTTACCATCAAAGATGGCACGGGCTTGTGCTCCCGGCTTTCCTTGTATATCAATTCCTTTATTGTCCAGCTTCACATTACGGAGTCCTTCAACGGAATACTGTCCATAGCGGCTGGTTATGATATAAGGTCCGGATATAGGCATCGGAAGTTTCCCACGGTTGGCAACAAAGCTACCGGACAGTTCACGATCTGCCTTGCTCATCGTAAAAGCGTCCAATGGCTCCGACTTCGGTTTGGCAGCCGTTCCGGTTTCGGAGGCACCTTTGTCATTTGTATCCGCCTTCTTGCGGGCTGCCGCTTCGCGGTGGGCTTCTTCCGCGGCACGTTTGCGGGCACGTTCTATTTCTTCTGCGATCAACCGGTCGATACGGGCATTCAGTTGATTGGCTTCCCGTCTCTTCTTGTTCACTTCGCTTTGCAGACCTTTCTGTTTCTTTTGCAGATTAGCCACCAGTGTGCGCTTCTCTTTCTCCTGAGCTTCCAGTTTCGCCTTTTCGTTCTCACGTTCTTTCAGCAGTCCCTCTTTGGCGGCTTTCACTTGCTGACGTTCTGCTTTTTTCTTCCGTATCTGCTCCTGCTTCTTTAATATTTCCTCTCCCTGCAGACGCTGGTAGGTGGCATATTCACGCACATAACGCATACGACGATACGTTTGTCCCAGGTTCTTGGCGGAGAAGATAAACATCAGTTTCTCTTCAATCGATTTATTCTTATAGAGGTACTGGACAGATGCTTCGTACTTCTTCTTTTTCTCTTTCAGGTCTTTTTCAAGACTATTCAGCTGGCGGTTCAATGACACTAATTCGCGTTCGATAGTCTCCACATCGTTATTGATCGCAAGGATATACCGTTTTCGTTCTTCAATCTGTCCCGTCAGTGCCGCCAGTCCGTTCAACTGACTGCCTACGTCCTTCTTTGTATTCTGTAAAATCGACTCCGTCTCGGCGATCTGCTTCTGCAGAGCACCGCGCTTACCTTCCAGCTCACGAATCAGCTTGTTCGATTGAGCAGAAAGCGGAATTGCCAGCCAAAGGCTGCTTACCAGAATTACAAAGAGACGTTTTATCATAATAAAGCTACCAGCATTTTCATTAATTCTTCCAAAGAGACCTGACGGTATCTGGAAGTAACTTCTGTCGGAGTGATTGAAAGTTCTTTGGTCGAAAAATCATAAAGTTGTACTTTCGCTTTCTCCAGTTTGGGGATTCCCAGGTCTTTCCCGGATAGTTCAGTCTTTCCTCCGGGTTTAGAAGCGTCAGTCAGCAATTTCTCCAATTGGGAGAACTCTACATTCTTCGATAATATTTCTTTCAATTCATTTTTGGTTGCGCGTACAAACCGCTTGTTCATCCGGTCGACGAATAATACTTCAGTAGGAGTCACCTCGATGCGTGCCAATTCCGTACGGAGAATAGGCATCAGCAAGGAAATCTGTACCCGTTCACGGCTCTTCATCTTCATGGTACCGCCCACTGACATACTTCCGCCTTTACCCGGAATCGTCAGCTGAAGTCTGGAAGCCAGATAGCTGGGAATAGCTGCTTCGGAAGCAGTAACTTCCGGCACCTTTGTCGCCGTCAGACGCTTTGAACTCTTACAACCTACCAATACGACTGCAATCAACAAAAAATAAGCGATTCTTTTCATTCTGCAATGTATTTTTTCTTTTCTATTTTCTGTTTCAATGTTTTCGACTCACTGCCCATTTCCAGTGCTTTCTTCCAGTAGGTAAGCGCGCCGTCCACATCTCCGGTCATATAATAGATATCTCCGCAATGTTCTACAATCACATCACTCTTATCGCCGCCCTCACTTTTCATGGCGTTATCGATGTAAATACGAGCTTCCGCATAGTTCCCCTTTTCAAAGAGAATCCAGGCATACGTATCCAGATAAGTAGCATTATCCGGCTCGGCCTTAACGGTCTGTGCACTCATTCGCTCGGCTTTATCCAAATCCCGTCCCTCCATAGCGAGAAAATAGCTGTAATTATTCAACACCGGAATATTCGATGCATTGTAAGACAAGGCTTTCTCATACATTTCATACGACTTCTCCTTATCTCCTGCCGAATGGTACACATCGCCCATC
>ERZ791837.1465-NODE-1465-length-15162-cov-6.121732_pt1 | contig 15162 bp, 10 predicted proteins | sample MGYA00510292_ERZ791837 | MGnify/ENA primary metagenome ERZ791837 (study PRJEB30046, sample SAMN00715259) | human gut metagenome | study: EMG produced TPA metagenomics assembly of the A metagenome-wide association study of gut microbiota in type 2...
CAGGCATGTATTCATCAGAGACTTAACAAAATAAGAAATCACGCAAAAACTCTGCATCCTGCGGCAATTATCTTAGCTCTCTGACGGCAGAACAAGTTAGCTTGTGGGCTGCAAAATATCATATTTATTGCTGACATAATAAGCAATATGTGGTTCGAAGAATAACTTTCGGTATGGGAAGTTTGAGTAAATAATTAGAGGGAGAGAAAGTGATGGATAGAATGACAGACGGCAGTAGTAACGGCACAATGACAGACAATGCAGTGATTTTGGAAAAGTTATCAGAGATCCTGCGTCGATATGTAGAACCGGATCCGGAGACCGGAGATCCTATAGTGATCACGGAAGAAACCGACATTTTCGAAGATCTGGGGGCGGATTCGCTGATGGTGATGCAGATCATTGCTGATGTGGAGGAGTGTTTTGGTATTACGTTTGATGATGTGGATCTGTTGAGTGAAAATTTCAGCAATACAGGCAGTTTTTGTGAAATGATAGCCAGACAGGTGCGGGAGGGATGACGGATGGGCAGGATGGTCACAACAGAGAATATCATATCGTTGATCCGGACAATACCGATATCCGTACACAAAGGACAGCATGCACTTTTGCTGGCAGATAATTCGGCAGAATCCATTGCGTTGTATGGCTTTTTCCTGAAAAATAATGTCCCGCTGATCCTGCTGAATGCGTCAATGCGGGATGAGCAGGTGCAGGAATATATGGATGAGTACCGGCCACAGTGGTTTATGTATCCGAAGAACCGGAATCTGCCACAATATTCCGGTGGGCAGACCGAGTGTTCCGAAAACAGAAAGAGGTATCAATGCTATGAAACTGCCTGTGAGTGGAACGGGTATGTGATCGCAAGCCGGGGCAATGCCGGCTTTGAACTTACTTATCATTGGCTTGAGGATCTGGCGTTACTAATACCAACATCGGGGAGTACCGTCGGGCGAAGACTGGTGATGCTTACGAAAGCAAATCTGGCGGCCAATGCCAAGTCGATCGCCGAGTCTCTGCGTATGGATTGTACAGAGCGGTCAGCTGTGCTTATGCCAGTCTCATACTCTTATGGTCTTTCTGTGGTCAATTCCACGATCTATGCCGGAGGCCGTCTGCTTATCCCGGAAACCGATATTTTTCATAAGGAATGCTGGGACTATCTGGAAGAAAACAGAGTAACCGCTATCAGCGGTGTGCCATATGCATACGAATGGTACCGTAAGCTGCATGTGTTTGACAGGACGTTTGAGGCATTAAGGCTGATGACAACAGCAGGGGGAGCGATGAGCCGCAGTATGAAGGAATATCTGCTGCAGGAGGCTGAACGTAGAAATGTGGATCTGGCGGTTATGTATGGGCAGACTGAGGCAACAGCCAGGATCAGCAGCTTTTTTCTTAATGAACATCCGGATAAGATCGATAGTGTCGGTACGGTCATACCCGGAGGAAAACTGACAATCTCACTCGCAGATGAGAACGGATGTGGAGAAATTGTTTATGAGGGAAAGAATGTTTTTCTGGGATATGCACACAGTCTGAACCAATTGTTTATTACAGAGCAGGAATCATATAAATATACGGTGCTTCGCTATACGGGGGATGCAGGGTATATAGATGGGGATGGCTATCTGTATATCACCGGACGTATGAACCGTTATGCGAAGATATGCGGTCAGCGTGTGGGGCTGGATGAACTGCAGACAGAGATTGGAAAAATGTTTGGACAGAAGGTTGCAGCGGTCATGACTGCGGACGGAGAGCGGGAAATGATTGGAATATTTGGAACGAAAGAACCGGATGCAGCATGGGAACGACGTGTGCTGCAACGCTATCCGATCCTGCGTGGCAGTGTGAAGTATATTCAGATAGAGGAGCTGCCACGTACGATGAATGGAAAGTTGGATTATAAGAAACTGCAGGAATACATCTGAAATCCTTGATTTTATGTCTTAGGTGATTGACTTTTCCCCACCAAGAAAGGATAATAGAATAGATGCATATGCTTGCTTTTTGGCGATGGGCATACGGCATGGAAAATGGGAAAGGCAGGACGTGAAATATGGGTAATAAATATGATGTGATTATTGTGGGGGCAGGACCGGGAGGCATTTTTTCAGCATATGAGCTGGTGCAAAAAGCACCCAATCTTAAAGTGGCAGTATTTGAGGCAGGTCATGCTTTGGAGAAACGTCACTGTCCGATCGATGGTGATAAGATAAAGAGTTGTATTAATTGTAAGAGCTGCTCCATCATGAGTGGTTTTGGTGGTGCTGGTGCATTTTCCGATGGTAAATATAATATTACGAATGATTTTGGTGGAACTTTATACGAATATGTTGGCAAGCAAAAGGCAACAGAATTAATGAAATATGTGGATGAGATCAATATGCAGTATGGTGGCGAGGGCACGAAAATGTATTCTACAGCAGGAACACATTTTAAGAAGCTTTGTCTCCAAAATAAATTGAACTTATTAGATGCATCCGTACGGCATTTGGGTACAGATATCAATTATGTTGTATTAGAAAATCTCTATGCGTTCTTAAAGGATAAAGTGGATTTCTACTTTGATACGTTAGTAAATCGTGTAGAACGACAGGGCGAGGCATATCGTGTATGTTGTGATGATGCGGATTATGATTGCGCAAAATGTATTATTTCCGTAGGACGCAGTGGAAGCAAATGGATGGAAAAAGTATGTAATGAATTGGATATCAGCACAAAATCCAATCGTGTAGATATTGGTGTGCGCGTGGAACTGCCGGCAGTTATCTTCTCGCATTTAACGGATGAACTTTATGAGAGTAAGATTGTATATCGCACTGAGAAGTTTGAAGATCGTGTGCGCACGTTTTGTATGAACCCTTATGGCATTGTGGTCAATGAAAATACAAATGGCATTGTTACGGTGAATGGACATAGTTATGAAGATGCGGATAAACAGACCGACAATACAAACTTTGCGCTGCTGGTCGCAAAGCATTTTTCAGAGCCGTTCAAGGACAGCAATGGATATGGCGAGAGCATTGCAAGACTGTCGAATATGCTGGGTGGAGGCGTGATCGTACAGCGTTTTGGAGACTTGGTGCGTGGAAGACGAAGCAACGCAAAGCGTATTGCAGAGGGATTGGTAGAGCCGACATTGGCAGCAACGCCGGGTGATTTGAGTTTGGTACTTCCGAAACGCATTCTAGATGGGATTATTGAAATGATCTATGCCTTAGATAAGATTGCACCGGGAACTGCCAATGATGATACACTGTTATACGGTGTTGAGGTGAAGTTTTACAATATGGAAGTCGAATTGGATCACAATCTGGAGACAAAATATAAGGGACTGTATATTATTGGAGATGGCAGTGGAGTGACCCATTCCTTGTCGCATGCATCGGCAAGTGGTGTCTATGTTGCACGTCAGATCGTGGAAGGAACCGGGGTAGATCGATGAAGCTTAAAATAGCAGTATGTGACGATGATCTGCAATGGAGCGAACGGATCCGCCGAAGTATTTCTGAGTATATGTGCCATGTGAATCAACAGTGCGACATTCAGGTGTTTGAAAGCGGAGAGGAGCTTTGCAGTGCATTTCATGGATCTCACTCGTTTGATATTGTTTTTTTGGATGTTGATATGGATGAGATGGATGGAATGGAAACTGCAGAAATGATTCGTTCCAGAAGCGATCAGGTAACGATAGTATTTATTACCGGAGTTGTGGAAGCTGCACCGCGAGGCTATCAATATGGTGCGATGCGCTACATTATGAAGCAGGATATCGAGGAATTGCTGCCGGAATGTTTAGGGAGCTTTTTGAAGCAATATTCCGGTATGGATGTGTCTTTCAACATTAAATTTCTTACCGGAATGGAGAACGTTAATTTATCACAATTGGTTTATGTGGAGAGTAAGGCTCGTAAATTATGTTATGTGTTTGCGGATAAAGTGTTGGAACTGTATGATAATATTACAACGGCACAGAAACAATTGGAGCCATATGGTTTTGTTAGGATTCATCAGAGTTTTTTGGTGAATATGAAGTATATCCAGAAGATCAGTAGTTATCGCGTATATCTTACAACGCACAAAGATTTGCCGGCTACGAAAGCGAGATATCAAGAGGTAAAAGATCAATTCTTTGAGTACATAGAATATGATAGCGAGGGGTAGTGTACTATGGTAGATTACATACAAGGAGTGATATTGGTACTATTTGAAGCGTTAATATGTAGTGCGTTTTTGAGTAGTTTCCTACAACGTAAGCATAGAGAAATCCGTTGGCAAATGCTTGAGGTAGCATCTTTGGCGGGCTTGTATTTGATAAGTGCAGCCACCACATATTATTCAAAATCGCTCCTGATAAGGGGCGGTGGACAGGTGCTTGCAGTGATACTGGTTGCCGTCATATTTTATCAATGTAAGCTGGTTCATGTTTTAGTGTTAGATCTGGCTTTTTATGGTATTATGATTGCGGTTGATGGGGGAGGCATTGTAATCTCTGAGGCTTTGTTTCGACGAAACCTATTAGAGAATCCAATGTTTCAGGTGATGATATCATTGCTTTTTAAGATGGTTACTTTGGTGATTGTCGTGATGATCCGTTATATATGGTCACGAAAAAAACATGTTATGGAAATGCAGAGAGTAGAGTGGATAATGTTGTTTCTTTTTCCACTTATGACAGTATGCATCATGATTATTTTGATGACAAGTTATGGAAACGGGACGATGCTTGCCGGTTATGTCGGGATATCTTTAGGGATGATTGTTGTTGACAGTGTGTTGTTTGTGCTGCTTAGTTATATTTCTGACCGCGAGCGGAAATTGCGTTTGCTTCAGCTGCAGCAGACGCGGGCTCAGGAACGCTTAAAAATGTATCAGGAACTAAATGTTACCAATACATATCACAAAAAGATATTGCATGATTACAGTAATCAGCTGCATTGCATTCAGGGGTTGATGGCGGATCAACAATACGAGAAGGCAAAAGAATATGCACAGAAATTGACAAATGACCTTTGTCAAGGCAGTGATTTTATTGATGTCCATAATACGATTGTGAATGTTGTCTTAAATCAAAAGTATCGTTTGGCAACACAGAAAGGCATCAAAATAATATTTGATATCATGGACTTTTCGGAGATTAAATTAGACGATCAGGATGTTGTGATCTTGCTGTCCAATTTGTTGGACAATGCGATAGAAGCGACTGCGAAAGAAACAGCGCACAAGGTGATCAAGATCAAATTATTAAATAAAAACGATACCGTCATCATTAGTATTAGTAATCGAATAAGTAAACCGGTTAAAATCGTTAATGGAATGATTCAGACATCGAAATCTGATAAAGAAAATCATGGTATTGGACTGAATAATATTATGACAATCGTGAAAAAGTATGATGGCGATGCGAGAATGCGATATAAGGATGGATGGTTTTATTATACGGCTATACTATAATGAAAAGACAGAAGGAGGATAATGATGGCAGAAAGCATGAAAGATTTTGAAACGGAGTTAGAACAATCTTTTCAGGTGATCAAAGAAGGTGATGTGCTGGAGGTAGAGGTCATTGGTATTTCAGAGACAGAACTTACCGTCGATCTGAATTACTATACGGAGGGAATCATTCCGCTTGAGGAATGCAGTGATGATCCTGCATTTTCGATAAAAAATGACTGCAATATAGGCGATCGCATTCAGGCGATGGTCATTGATGCGGAGAATGAAAATGGTGTTGTGATCCTGTCCAAAAAGGCGGCGCACAACCTAATGATATGGGATGAATTGGAAGAAGATTATCAAAATCGTACAGTATTTCAGGTTAAGATCACCGATACGACATCCGGTGGAATTATTGGATATGTGAAAGGGGTACGTGCGTTTATTCCGGCTTCCAAGATCGAGCTGAATTACGTAGAAGATACCTCTGGTTATTTGGGGATGACATTGGAGGCAATGATCATTACTGTGGATAAAGAGGCAAAGAGATTGGTCTTGTCGGCGAAAGAAATTCAAAAAGAGCGTAAGGCAAAAGAATATGTCCAAAAAGTTCGACAGCTTACGGTGGGAGATGTAGTGACCGGAACGGTGGACCGCATCGAATCTTATGGTATATTTATTACGATTGGAGAGGATCTGACCGGCTTATGTCATATATCGCAGATTACCAATAAGTTTATTAAGTCACCAAAAGAGATTGTCAAACTGGGCGATACGGTTACTGCGCAGATCATTAAGTTAGAGGGAGACCGCGTTTCGTTGAGCATGAAGGCGCTGACAGAGGACGAAGTCCCAAAGGAAGAAGATGACTATGAGATCCCTAAGGAATTTCAGGCAGATCATGAAGAGGATGCTGATGCCAGTCCGTTTGCAGCACTTTTGAAAGGAATCGAATTGTAACCATAATATGTCAACGAAGAAGGGAAGTGAAACTTGATGAGCATACCACAGAATTTTGAGAATACAGCAATGTTGCATGAGAATACGATGCCGGCAAGAGCCTATTATATTCCGGCATCTGTTCGAATGGATCAATTGGTGAAACATAGAGAAGAATCGGATCGTTTTCAATTGTTAAATGGTAAATGGAAGTTCCGGTTCTTTTCTGATATAGGAGATTTTGAGGCGTTGCTGCCGGAAGAAACGAGTTTGACAGACGTGGCTGCCGGTACGGCTTGGGGCCGTGTCGGGGATCTATTTGAGGAAGGTGGACAGATCGATGTGCCGGGAATGTGGCAGATGGCAGGATTTGACAGACATCAGTATACAAACGTCCGTTACCCGTTCCCATTTGATCCACCCTATGTACCACAGGAGAATCCATGCGGTTTGTATGAGCATACATTTGAGTATGAGGTGGATCAGAATGTGCCCGAAGTTTTTCTTAACTTTGAAGGGGTAGATAGTTGCTTTTATGTATGGCTGAATGGTGCTTATGTTGGATACAGCCAAGTATCGCATTCTACAAGTGAATTTGATGTAACGTCCTATGTGAAGTCTGGTGAAAACACAATGCGAGTGCTTGTGTTAAAGTGGTGTGACGGTTCTTATTTGGAGGATCAGGATAAATTTCGGATGAGTGGCATTTTTCGAGATGTATATTTGTTGAAACGGCCACAGCGGCATATATGGGATTACCGCATTACTACCCACGTAGAAGGAGCCGCAGCGGCGGTAGATGTACATTGTTTGTTGGCAGGTGGGGATCTTCCGATATATGCACGTATTGAAAATGCGGAAGGTCAGGTCGTCGCAGAGGGAAGCTTGCGTTCGTCAGCCAACAAAGGACAAAAATCAGGTTTGGCAGAAAGCAGTAAAGAGCAGGAAATGTCATTGGATAATCTGGCGATGAAGTATAAAGCACAAGTGCAGTTTTGCATTGAGAATCCGGTGTTTTGGAATACAGAGAATCCGTATCTTTACACGTTGATCTTGGAGACAGAGCAGGAGACGATCGTAGATCGGATCGGTATCCGCACGATAGAAATACGTGATCGTGTGATTTATTTGAATGGACAAAACATTAAGTTTCGTGGTGTGAATCGCCATGATTCTGACCCGGAGACGGGTTATGTGATCGGATTGGAACAGATGGAACGGGATCTGATATTAATGAAGCAGCACAACGTGAATGCGATTCGAACCAGTCATTATCCAAACGCACCAATGTTTTATCAATTGTGTGATGAGTATGGATTTATGGTGATCGATGAGGCAGATATTGAAGCGCATGGACCATTTTTGCTGTACCGAAAAGTGGACAATGAATTTCAGCGGAACGGACGTTGGAGTGAAAAAATTGCGGATGATCCGATGTGGGAGCAGGCAATCGCAGATCGTGTCCGTCTTTTGGTGCATCGAGACGTGAATCGTCCTTGTGTTGTAATTTGGTCTATGGGAAATGAAAGTGCCTATGGATGTAACTTTGAGAAAACATTGGCATGGACGAAGTCCTTTGATGACAGCCGATTGACGCAGTATGAGAGTGCAAGATATCGTAATTATCATAAAACATACGATTATTCTAATCTGGATCTTTATAGCCGGATGTACCCGTCTCTGGAAGAAATAAAGCAGTATCTCGAGCAAGATGGCAGTAAACCGTATTTGCTGGTCGAATATTCGCACAGCATGGGAAATGGACCGGGAGATTTCGAGGATTATTTCCAGATGATTCAGGATAATGATCTCATGTGTGGAGGTTTTGTGTGGGAATGGTGTGACCATGCGGTACGCCATGACGGAAATAGATATTATTACGGAGGAGATCACGGGGAGACGATCCACGATGACAATTTCTGTGTCGATGGGTTAGTTTATCCGGATCGCACACCGCATACGGGATTGCTGGAATATAAAAATGTATATCGACCGGTTCGTGTTGTGTCCTGTAATACGGACAGTGGAGAGTTGATCCTGCATAATTATCTGGATTTTGATGATCTGCGGGATATGCTTACCATTCGATATGAGATGACTTGCGATGGAGAGCTGATCCGGTCTGGGGAGTTGGAACCGGTATCGGTGCAGCCGCATTGCGATGGTAGAGTTTGTCTGCCGGAAGATTGTACTACATCAGCGAGTGGTGCGATTCCGACACAGGGTAAGGTTTATATTAAGTTGATCTATCAGCTTAATAAAGAACTGCCGCTATTGCAGAAAGGGCATGTGATGGGCTTTGATGAGATCGCGGTAAATAACGCAGAACCGGTGAATCAGTATGTCAAACGGCTTCTTTCTGGTCCGCAAAGTGGGACAAGTAAAGCTGTCGGCGAAGGCTGCTTGGAAAGTTCGCAAAGTGGGATAGGAAAATCTGTTGGTGAGAGCGGCTTAGACAGTCTGCAAAATGGGACAGGAAATATATGCGTAGCTGAGAATGCGAGGGAGCTTGTTTTGTCTGCTAGCGTCTTTCGGTTTGTTTATGACAAGAGAACAGGAATGTTTTCTTCCCTGCAGTATAACGGCAAGGAGTACTTAAATCGACCTATGGAAGTAACGATTTGGCGCGCACCGACTGACAACGACCGAACGATACAGCATCGTTGGAAAGCGGCACATTATCATGAAACTTATACAAGGGCGTATGAAACTCGTGTCGAGCAACAGGAACATTTAATTTGCCTTAAGAGTCATGTGGCACTGCTGGCTCCGACCGTACAGCGGATCTTGGACATGCAGATAGAGTGGCAGATCGATGAGGCCGGAGGCATTGCGGTACATTTTGCTGTTCAAAAAGATCCGGATTTCTTAGAGCTTCCACGGTTCGGCGTACGGCTCTGTTTGGATCATGCGCTGGAACAAGTAGTATACAGCGGTATGGGACCTCAGGAAAGTTATCGCGACAAGCATCGGGGCAGCAGTCATGGGCGTTATGAAAGCACAGTTACAGCGATGCATGAGGATTATATTTTCCCGCAGGAAAATGGCAGCCATTATGACTGTGACTATGTAGAAGTTCGCTATGGGCAAGCATTACCGGGATTGGTGGTGGCGTCCGCTACACCGTTTTCTTTTAATGTATCGCATTATTCAGCAGAAGAGCTTACGCGAGCGGCACACAATTATGAGTTGCAGGATAGTGGCAGTACCATATTGTGTATTGATTATGCGCAGAATGGAATTGGTTCAAATAGTTGTGGTCCGGAGGTGTTACCACAGTATCGTTTTGAGGAGACGGAATTTACGTTTTCCTTTAAGCTGCTACCTCTGACTGCGGACAAACCACACAAAAGACGAGTGCGGTATAAGGGGAAATATCCTAAAAAGTTTGAGGAGAAATATAAAGAGCTGCAGCCGGAAAAATATGGGGATATGGTACAACACGTGATAGATAAAGGAAATACTCCGGCGGGAATGCACATTTCTATCATGGTGGAGGAGATCCTTCAGTTCCTCGATATTAAGCCGGGACAGATTGGTTTCGATGCAACGTTAGGGTATGGGGGACATACCAGAGCTATGTTAGAGCGTTTGCAGGGGCAGGGACATATGTATGCGACAGATGTAGACCCGGAAGAATCTGCTAAGACCCGAAAGCGATTGGAAGATCTTGGATTTGGAGAAGATCTGCTTACGATCAAGCTGCAAAATTTTTGCACAATTGATGAGATCGCAGAGGAAGTCGGTGGGTTTGATTTTATTTTGGCAGATCTGGGAGTGTCTTCTATGCAAATCGACAACCCTAAAAGAGGCTTTTCCTTTAAGGTGGATGGACCACTTGATCTGCGGTTAAATCAGCAGAAAGGGATTAGCGCAGCAGAACGTTTGGAGACAATTGGCCGGGATGAACTTGCCGGGATGCTGTACGAAAATTCGGACGAGCCGTATTGTGATGAAATCGCAAAGGCAATCACCGATGTTGTCCGAAAAGGCGGACACATAGACACAACGACAAAGCTGCGTGCATTGATCGAGGAGACGCTGCAGTTTATTCCGGAGAAGGAGCGCAAAGAAACGGTCAAAAAAACTTGTCAGCGAGTTTTTCAGGCACTTCGTATTGATGTCAATAATGAATTCGAAGTGCTGTACGAATTTATGGACAAGCTTCCAGGAGCATTGAAACCGGGTGGACGTGCAGCAATCTTAACATTTCATTCCGGTGAGGACAAGCTTGTTAAGAAAGCCTTGAAACAGGGATATAAAGCAGGAATTTATGCAGAGTATGCACGGGATGTGATCCGTCCAACGGCACAGGAATGTACGAGAAATCCGCGGGCACGGTCAACCAAGATGCGCTGGGCGGTGAAGGCAGATCACTTACTCCAGTGAAGAAATGTCAACAGAAATCAATAAGGTAATGCAAAGCGTGGAGGTTCTGCAGAACACGATGAATGAATTTCAGGTGTAGGCTGAATTGCATTATGTTATAAAGGAAGGATGGTATATTGCTATGTTACATCAAATGTTTAAGAGTGTGATTGATCAAGATCGTGCAGCAGTAGTAATCTGCGATACAGAGCATACGATCGTGTATATGAATCCGGCAGCAGTGCAGAATTATGCAAATCGTGGTGGAGCGGAATTGGTTGGAAAGAGTCTGCTTGCCTGCCACAACGAGCAATCAAATGAAATGATCCGTAAAATAGTATCTTGGTTTGCGGACAGCAAAGAACACAATATGATCCATACATTTTACAATGAAAAGCAAAATAAAGACGTGTATATGGTGGCATTGCGGGATGAGGACGGAGAGTTGCTCGGCTATTATGAAAAGCATGAATTTCGTAATAAAGAAACAGCGAAAATGTATGATTTTGAGCAGTCGTTAGTGTGAAAACCTGTCTTTAATTTATAGGATACAAGCAAACATGTCTTTAATTTATTATAGGGTATAGGAAGGACATCTCTGAAAGAGATCAGAAGCTGAACAGACCCTCAGAAGATAATGCTATCTATCTTTTGATACTTACTATGACGACATGTTTAACAGACAGAAATGTCTATGTTTAGAGAAAAAAGGCTTGCCTTATACAAGAAAAGCACCTCCGAAGAGATGCTTAACTTTCGCCATATAGCCATTATACCGATATCAACCAGTCAATTAAATTAATGGACTTGATACCATCATAAGAGGAATCCATTCCGGGATCTAGGGACAAAACAATTTTCTCATAGTTGTCACTGATCTTTTGGAGTGGAGCCAGTTCTCGTTTGCGGACATCTTCGCTTGTCATGGCTTCTGTGACTTGAACATACATTTTGTCGTTAGTATTCGTTGCGATAAAATCCACCTCAGAGTTATCAATTTTACCAATAGAGACATCGTAGCCGCGTCGAAGCAGCTCAAAATAAACCACATTTTCTATTGCATGGCCGCTATCGCGGTCTCTGAAACCGAGCAAATAATTTCTAAGTCCGATATCTACGATATAATATTTTCCCAAGGTCCGCAAAAATTCTTTACCTTTAATATCAAATCTTTTGATGTCATAGAAAAAATAAGATTCCAGAAGTGCATTTACATATGCCTGTACCGTATGGGCACTAGGTGTTCCTTTTCGGCGACCGTCTTCGAGCAAACCTTCGTTTACAAGAGTGTTTCCGATAGAGGAGACCGATATGTTACTGCCAATGTTATCTGCAAGAAACATTACAATTTTTTTTAGGAGAACAGGGTCAGTGATCCTTTTTTGTCCTTTGCGATTTTCTCGTTCCAATATATCTCTCATGATCACAGTAGAGTAAATACCTTCAAGCAATACCAATGCTTTTTCCTGATCCAGTCCAACATCGGCAATGCCGGGCATTCCGCCAAACCGCATATAGGCATCAAACACTTCGCGAAGCTCATAATGTTCCCCTGTTTGATCGAAGACTTGTTTACGAGTGCCGCCTAATGCACTTTTTGTTTCTTTGATTTCAAAATCATAAAAAGCGAGAAATTCAGAGAAAGACAAAGGCAGCATTTTTATCTCTACGCATCTGCCGGACAGGTAGGTCGCATATTCGGAGGAAAGCATATAGGCGTTGGAACCAGTGACATAAATATCACAGTTGAAATCCACCCGAAAAGAATTGATGGCATCTTCCCATTTTGGGACGCGTTGGACCTCATCGAAGAAAAGGTACATTCGTTTATTTGGTATAATATGCTCCCGAACATACTGATAGAAAGAGTCGCTGTTCATGTTTTTAAAAGCGTAGGATTCAAAATTCATTTCGAGAATCTGGTCCTCTGCAATGCCGTTTTCCTTTAGATGTAGGGTCATTAGCTTAAGCAGACTGGATTTGCCACATCTACGGATTCCGGTAACAACTTTTACCGGCTCGGTATCTTGAAATGCTAAAATTTTATTCAAATATAAATCTCTTTTTTTGAGTTGATGTGTATCGATCATTTGCCATACCCCCTCTTAAATGTTATTTGCGTTTGCTCCGTGTATTATGCAAGAATTATAGCATAAATATCATTTTTTAGGCAAGTTTATGCACTGAAATGCAAAAACTATATAAAATTATTTTTTTATGCACCGTAAAGGGGAATGGTTTTATATTAAAGATCTACATGAAAAAAATAGAGGTATCGGATTGTATAAAATAGGGAATGCTAATATAGTGACTATCGTTGTGCAATCTAGAGCGTTGCTGAGATAATTGCAACACGCAAAGAATTGGGGTTGTGAAAAAAATAAATAGTGTTTTTTTGCAAATCGAATGTCATCAATGTGCATTTGATTTGGAGTTTGTAGAAAGGAAGGTAAATTAGTATGGGAAATCAAGTAGAATCATTAAAAAAATATTTAAGGCGTTTGGGCGCTGGGGAGGATTTAGAAAAAGTAAGAAAGGATTTTGCAGTCGAGTTTCAAGATGTCGATGCAACTGTAATCATGAAAGCAGAACAGGAAATGTTGGCAGAGGGAACACCTTTGAGTGAAGTACAAAAATTATGCGATGTCCATGCCGCATTGTTTCATGGAGCAACCCGCGAGGAAAAGATTGCTAATGCAGAAAGGGAAGTAAATGCAGCGATGATCCGAGAAGAGCGCACAACGAAAACACAAAAATTGATAGAACAAAAAGGTCATCCGCTGTACACCTTTACCAAGGAAAATGAGGCGTTGGCAGGCTTGCTGGATCAGATAAAAACAGCTGCCTGTGCTGGAGATGTTACGCAAGATCTGCTTGGGTCTCTTCGTGAGATTTCAATACATTATGCCAAAAAAGGCGATCTGCTTTACCCTCATTTGAATGTACAATATGGAATATCCGGGCCATCTAATGTTATGTGGACAGTTGATGATGAGATTCGCGATGAGATTTCTGCGTTGTTAAAGGATAAACAGTACGACAAAAAATGGTACGAGAGATTGTTGGCAGTTGTCCAGCGGGCTGAGGAAATGATTTACAAAGAAGCCAATATCTTGTTCCCAAACTGTGCTGCAAATTTTACCGAGGAAGAGTGGATCGGTATTTATCACGATCAAAAAGATTATGCCGATTGCCTTGGTGTAAAGGCTGAAATTTGGGAAGATGCAGAGAGCAATAAAAAAATATCGGAGGCCTCTTTTTCAGATTCAGAAATCATTATGCCAGGTGGACATCTGACCGTAGAACAATTAACAGCACTTTTAAACACTATTCCGTTGGAGATCACATTTGTTGATGTTCATAACATCAATCGTTTCTTCAATGAGGGACCAAAGGATTTTAAGCGACCTGCAATGGCAATCGACCGAGAAGTATTTTCGTGCCATCCACCAAAAGTGGAAACCAAAGTACGCAGGATCATTGAGGAATTTCGTACAGGAACACTGGACGAGGTACCGATTTGGATGGAAAAGAACGGTAAATGTATGCTGGTACGATACATCGCAGTTAGAGACACCCAAAATAATTATCTGGGAACTTTGGAACTTGTACAGGATATGGATTTTGCAAAAGAACATTTCTCATCTAAAAAGAAGGAATAAACTTGCATGGATGAAAAAACAAACCTTGTTGAGGTTAAATTGAGATTGACTTTGTATTGTATAAGTATGAAATAAAAAGGAATCAGGTGATGTACAATGAAAAAGTATAAAATATGTAAAATCCTTCTTGTTATACTGGCAATTTTTTTATGTGTGGCTTTTTATGAATTGCTCGGAATCTGCGTTGCATATAAAAAGCAGCCGGAAGTGTCCAATACAACCAAAAAAGAAACAAAAAATGGGTCATGGAACGAATGCAGTGAAAATACAGAACGGGCAGTAATCATAGAAAAGAATCCAGAAGCGCTTTTACAAAGAGTGCGTTTGATCAAGAATGCAAAAAAGGAAATTATTCTTTCTACTTTTGCATTTCAATCCGATGAAAGTGGAAAATTGATTTTAGGAGCACTGCATGATGCGGCAGACAGAGGTGTACATATTCGTCTGTTAGTAGATGGAATGGAGAGCTGGATTGATATGGAAGGAAATCCGTATTTCTATGGATTATCTTCCCATGAGAATGTTGAAATTAAACTATATAATAAGGCCAATCCGTTGAAACCGTGGAAAATGATGGGTAGAATGCATGATAAATATTTGATTGCAGATGGAAAGAGATATATTCTTGGGGGAAGAAATACATACAATTATTTCCTGGGTGATTTTCCGGGACATAAGAACTATGACAGAGACGTGTTAGTGGTTTGCGATGAACCTGAGAAAGAAAATTCAGTTAACCAGTTGTTAG
>ERZ791837.1480-NODE-1480-length-15077-cov-3.102649_pt1 | contig 15077 bp, 16 predicted proteins | sample MGYA00510292_ERZ791837 | MGnify/ENA primary metagenome ERZ791837 (study PRJEB30046, sample SAMN00715259) | human gut metagenome | study: EMG produced TPA metagenomics assembly of the A metagenome-wide association study of gut microbiota in type 2...
TGGTCTTTAATTTCCTACGCTTACAAACTGCGTTGCACTTTTGTTCATAATTTACAATATATACATTTAAAATACATTTAGTGTTTACAAACCGTTTGAATGCACATGATACAATAAAGATATAAGTTTATAAATATAAACAAAGTATTTTTACTTTAAGTTTTTAGAGAAGAAAAGAGGAGAATTACTATGGCACTGGAAAAAGTTTTAGTAGTTGATGACGACCCTAGTATTTGTGACGTACTCAAAATGTATCTTGAAAATGAAGGCTACAGCGTTATTTTATCTTACGATGGCGAAGAAGCTCTTGTAAAGTTTAATGCGCTAAAGCCCGACATTATTCTGCTCGATGTTATGCTGCCGAGCATGGACGGTTGGCAGGTGTGCCGTGAAGTCAGAAAGAAGTCCTCTGTTCCGATTATTATGATCACAGCCAAGGGCGATACATTCGATAAAGTACTTGGTCTTGAACTTGGTGCAGATGACTACATTGTAAAACCCTTTGATGCAAAGGAAGTAGTGGCACGAATTAAGGCTATTTCCCGCAGAATCACATCTACTCCATCAGATGCTGAGATAAAAGAAGTACGTTACGACAAGCTCTCTGTAAACATGACTCGTTATGAACTGCGTGTTGACAACAAGGTAGTTGATACACCGCCTAAGGAACTGGAACTGCTGTTCTATCTTGCATCCAACCCTAATCGTGTATATACACGTGATCAGCTTCTTGACGAAGTATGGGGCTTTGAGTACTATGGTGACTCACGTACTATCGACGTTCACATCAAGCGTCTCCGTGAAAAGCTTGAGGGTGTTTCTGACCGCTGGTCTCTTAAAACTGTATGGGGCGTAGGCTATAAGTTTGAATCACTGGATGATGAATAAAAATGGCTGATTCAAGTCATTCTGTGCTACTCAAGCACCGCAGGTTAATTATTTCCAGAATACTTTCAATACAATTTGTTGCAATGATCATTGTTGCTTTAACTACGAGCTTGACAGGCATAAGCCTTTTCCGTGAATCAATCTACGAAAAGATCTCTTCAAACACGCTGACTGTTGCTGAGTTAGTGGAAAATCATGTCAGTACGCACTCTATTGAAGATCCCAAACATTCCAAAGAGATTCTGTCGGATGAGTTTGTACAGAATTATGTTGACAATTTCGGGAACGTCATGAATATATCCATATATATCTTTGACAGTGATAACAGGTGTCTGGTATGCTCAGAAAATTCGGGCACATCCGTATCCGAAGTTTCCGTTCCGTATTCTGTCATCAAGGATATAAGGAACAGTTCAAAACCTGTATATGATGATATACACGCTGCCTTTAATCCAAAGGATAAAAGACCTGCTATAACTCATGGTGTACATTTCTTTGTTGAAGAATCAGATGGTTCTGAATCGGAATACTTCCTATTCACGAACTCATACACCAACAAGGTCGAAAGCTATATTCGTACTATATTATTCGTAGGTTGTATCGTTGTAATTATATTCACGGTGCTGTTTAGTATATTTATATACAAATTTACTATGCGGCATCATATAGATCCACAGATCACTTTCAGCAGTGCTATCCGAAGATATGCACAGGGAGATTATTCCAAACTGCTGGATCTAGATAAATTCGACGATTCTTACTACCGTGAAAATGCAAGTGTGATAAACCAAATCGTTAGCAATCTTAAAACTTCCGGCGAACAGCAGTCCCAGTTTATCTCAAATGTATCTCACGAATTAAGGACGCCTATGACGATCATAAGCGGCTATGTAAACGGTATACTTGACGGTACTGTTCCAAAAGAGAAACGTACTGAATACCTTTACATAGTTTCTCAGGAAATGCAGCGTCTGAAAATACTGGTTTCATCAATGCTGAATCTTACAAAGTATGACAACGGTACTATCCAGATAAATCGTGAGCTTTTTCCTATAAATGACCTTGTTTTCAAAACACTTCTTATGTTTGAAAACCGTCTTGAAAAACGTAACATCACAGTTGAGGGGCTTGACTGCGATACCGTTTATGTTTACGGAGACAATGGGCTTATCGGTCAGGTAGTGTATAATCTTACAGAAAATGCAGTGAAATTTGTCAATACAGGCGGTACCATTTCTGTACGTATGGAAGAGACAAAGGATGCTTCTGTATTTGCTATACGCAATACAGGTCCTGGAATACCTAAAGACGAGCTTCCGAAGATATTTGGAAGGTTTTATAAGTCAGACTTCTCTAGAAGCCAGGATAAAACAGGCTTAGGTTTGGGTCTTGATATTATCAAGAAAATCCTTCGTCTTCACGATGCACAGATAAGCGTAAGCAGTGAAGAGAATGTTTTCACAGAGTTTTCGGTATCTTTCCCTAAAAAGCCCGAAACTAATGACTAAAATGACTTAATGGCGAAGCGCATGGGGGCAATGTCTGCTTGTGTTTCGCCTTTTTGATATTATAAGGAGATTCTTTTAACTATGGACAAAAATATTATACATGAAGATCCCGATATGCAAAGCGGCAGCATTATCCCTGACGAAGAAAACATTCCTTCGGAAAACGAGTCTGTCATTTGCACAGAGAACAATAATATTCCAAATGATGAATTTGTTTCTAATACGGATAGTTCTGCTCAAGAGGTTCAGAAACAGTTTACAGACAACACAGATACGGACAGTGTTCCGCAGGAATATCCCAATTATCAGAATGCACAGAACCAATCCGCACCAACTAACCCATATGAGCAGTTCAGACAGCAGCAAATGCAGTATCAGCAATATCCTCAGCAGCAAGGACAATATCAACAATACCAACAACAATACCAGCAATACTATCAGTCTCCTGTACCAGAATCGGCACCTATTAAGAAAAAAGGTTCTTCGCTACCGCTGACAGCCGGTCAGAAAAAGATCGCATGGCTTCTCAGAATAGGTATTATACTCACTGCTCTTATATTTGTGTACTGCATAGTAAGTGATGTTGTACTTTTCAGATTTTATACCCCGGATTACGATACGCCATCAAGCTATGACACAGATGAAAAAGATAGTCCTGTAATATACCGTGAGGGAAAACCTTCTTCATATGACGAATACAGCGATAATACAGACGGAGACCGTTATACGGTGAAGGAAATCGCTGATATGGTAAGCCCGTCAATTGTACAGATACAGGCATCATCAACAAGTTCAGGAGGCAGCACTGGTTCAGGAATAATCCTTACAGAAACCGGCTATATTCTCACAAATGCCCACGTTGTAAACGGATATGATAAAATAACTGTAACGCTCTATGACAGCGATGAAACCTTACCTGCTGACGTAGTGGGATATGACAGTAAATCCGATCTGGCTATTCTTCACACAGAATCAGACGATCTCAAACCGGCAGTGATCGGTTATGCAAGCGAACTCAGCGTAGGCGAAGAAGTTGTTGCTATAGGAAATCCGGCTGGTCTTAAAGGTTCTGTTACAAAGGGCATAGTGTCCGCTCTTGGCAGACAGATACGCAGCGGTTCTACAGGCTTTTACATGGACTGCATTCAAACTGACGCTGCTATCAGTCCCGGCAATTCCGGCGGTGCACTGATAAATATGTACGGTCAGGTAGTAGGTGTTACCTCTTCAAAATATGCGAACGCTTATTTTGGTGGAACATACGAGGGTCTTGGATTTGCAATATCAATTGACCAAGCTCTGCCGATTGCAGAAGAAATCATGACTCAAGGCTACGTAAGCGGAAGAGTACGCATAGGTATTACCTTTGCATCGATGACAGAACCAACTATTCAGGAAGAGTTTGCAGCTAACTTCAACCTCACTGAATCACCATGCAAGGAAGGTATCTGGATAACAGATATAAGCCCTGATTGCGACATTGCAAATACTGAGCTTGATGTAAATGATATAATTCTTTCTGTAAATGGCAAAAAGGTTGATAACTACGATCAGCTTCAGGAGATCATCAAAGACTTCAAGGCAGATGATGTGTTGACTGCTCAGTGCAGAAGATACACATTCGGTGACACAAAAGATGATCTGAAACACAAGGATTTCACCATTAAATTTAAGCTTATGGAAGATACCTCCGGCGATTTTTAAGGAGTCAGTCTATGAAACGTCTTATACCAATTTTATGCTTTGCACTACTTCTCTCAGGCTGTGGAAAAGATGACGAGATTTCAACAGAAAAAACTTTCTTCACAGAGGGCAGATTTCTTCAAAGTAACGTTGACACAGCACTTATCATCATAGAAAATCAAGGTCCATGCACAATGTATTCAGATAACAAAGAAATGTTTGCAGGATTCACAGACGGCGACCTTATAGAAATAGAGTTTGACGGAGATATTGCTGAAACGTATCCTGCACAGATCGGAACTATTTACAGTGCTAAACTTAAAGAAAACGGTGAAATAACAGACATTGACCAAAATGTTATTGAAGATCTTAAATCAATGGGCTGGATCGAATAAAAGGAGATTATTATTATGAAAATGATAGCAAGCTTTACAGTAGACCACGACAAATTAGAACCGGGAGTTTACGTATCACGTACAGATGGAGATGCAGTAACATATGACCTGAGAATGAAAAAGCCTAATGCAGGCAGCTATATTTCACCGAAATCCATCCATACAATAGAGCACCTATTTGCAACATATGTGAGAAATTCAAAATATTCCGATAATGTTATTTATGCAGGTCCTATGGGATGCAGAACCGGCTTTTATCTGATAATGCGTGATAGTGTGTCGAAGGAAGAACTGATAGAGCTGCTCCGTGATGCGTTTGAATTTACAGCATCTTTTGAGGGTGAAATTCCGGGCAGCAAAAAGCATGAATGCGGAAACTATCTGGAACACGATCTTGAAGCCGCTAAGGCTGACGCAAGAGAGTACTGTGAGGTACTGAAAAACGTCACAGCAGACAGCATGATGTACGATAAATAAAAGTTTTTAGGTGCAGCTATTTTTGAAAAACAGCTGCACCCAAATTTTTTTCTTATGCAAAATCTCTTATAATAATATACGTCAGATACACTGCATAACAAAGCAGGAATACTATTCCCTTTACCCTGCCGATCTTCTTCGTTGCTGCAAAAGCATAACAAAGTATCGAAACAGCAAGTACCGCAAGTGCATCAATGATATTATTCATCGTAACTGCGAACGGTGATATAATCATGGTCAGTCCCAGTACCATAAGCACATTGAAAAGATTCGATCCGATTATATTGCCAAGCGCAAGGTCACTATTGCCCTTTCTCGCTGCCACAACAGATGTTATAAGCTCAGGCAGTGATGTTCCAAGCGCTACTACTGTAAGTCCTATAAGGGATTCACTTATTCCCATTCCACGTGCTATATACTTTGCACAAAAAACAGCAAGCTGTCCTCCGCCTATAACTACCGCAAGTCCGCAGACTGCATAGAGGATACTCTTTAAATTTGACATGGGAGCTTCATCAGCTGAAAATTCATCATTTCCACTGTCAATAACTTTTGAATTCTTTCGGCTTGAAAGTGCGTTCATTATAGTCCATATCATGAATACTGCAAAAAATGCAAGAATAATAACACCGCCCAAGCGTGTTCCCTTAAATCCGGATACCCAAAAGAGCAGCGGTACAATTACTGCTGAACCTAAAAGCAGCGGAAAATCCTTCTTCAAAAGAGACTTGTCCACACTCATAGGAACGATAACCGCAGAAATTCCAAGTATTATAAGAATGTTCAGAAGATTTGATCCAAGCAGATTTCCCAGTGTGATACCTGCATTTGTCGGGTCTGTTATGGCACCGGAAATACTTACCGCAGCCTCAGGCGCACTGGTTCCCATAGCAACAATAGTAAGCCCTATGATAAGACTTGGAACACGCAGAAGCTTTGCAATAGATACACAGCCATCTACAAAATAATCTGCTCCCTTTACAAGAAGCACAAAGCTCACAACAAGCCCTAAAACTGCAAGAAGCATATAAAGAATCATCATGTCAATTTCCTCTTTCATTATAAATTATAGAGTTTACATCCGTTTTCAAATGTCTGCTCTAATATTTTCTCTGTAGTTTTACCGAGAACATTTGCAGCTGCCTGTGCCGTATGAACTATCATGCTGCTGTCACAGCGTTTTCCTCTGTATGGTACAGGTGCCATATACGGACAATCAGTTTCTAAAACCAGTCTGTTCTCGGGCACGACCTCTAAAGCTCTCAGTGCTTTCTTTGCATTCTTGAATGTAAGCACTCCTGTGAAGCCGATATACATTCCCAATGCGATAACCTCTTTTGCAGTTTCCGCACTTCCGCTGAAACAGTGCATAACACCCCTGGGCTTATATTCACGAAGAATATTCATACAGTCCTCTGTTGCATCACGGCTGTGAATGATAACCGGCAGCGATAATTCACCTGCAAGCTCAAGCTGCATTCTGAAAAGCTCGATTTGTGCCTGTCTGTCATATCCTTCGTAATGATAATCAAGTCCTATTTCTCCAATGGCAAGAACCTTTTTATGTGCTGCAAGTTTTTTAAGTCCGCCATACACGTCCTTCGGAATTCCGTCCGCTATGTTTTCAGGATGAACACCTGCCGAAGCATACATAAAATCGTATTTATCCGATAACTTCTGTATTTTTTCAGCATCCTCAAGGTCTGTACACGCCTGCATTATAAGACCTACATTTTTTTCTGGAAGAGACGCTATAAGATCATCTCTGTCCTCATCAAATGCAGCATCCGTATAGTGTGCATGAGTATCAAAAATCTTATCCATATAAATCTCCTATATTATGTTGATATGGAAATAATTATATCACACGGACAATCAATTTGCAATACTTAAATATCTCTTTAAAAAAATTATATAAAATTAGCCGCAATACGCCTTGACAATTTGGCTAAAAAAGTGTACAATATAAGAGCTGTATTAAATTACAAGAGGTACGGTATGCCTTCTAAAGGGGTTAGAAGGCTGCCGCTTTTCATTAAGAGCAGTATGTGAAGCTGACTTAATTCATAGATTTGTACCCGTAACGTACTTTTAGCAAAGATGTCTCATATAAAAAAATGCGTCCGGCTGTGAGCCGACTAAAATTTTTCTATAAACGTCCACCCTGCGGGCGGGAAGTGAGGAACATACAAAAAAAGACTGCCTGTTTTTTGACTTGGAACAGGTTTACATCACAATGAAAATGAAATAAGAATAGCGGCACATACCGCCTGAATGCTTGTACGATGATATACTATGCAATATTATAAGGAGGTTGTGCACAAAAATGATTGAACTTTGGATTGCCATTGCAATTGGCGCAATTGCTTTGATCATCGGCTTTGCCATGGGCGCCTACATATTTAAAAAGAGCGCATTCAATAAGGGCGTTGAAGCCGGAATCGAACAGCGCAAGCAGCAAGCAGAAGCTGCGATCGGTTCAGCTGAAAAGGAAGCTGATAGAATACGCTCTGATGCTAAAAGAGACGCAGAATCAAAGAAGAAGGGGGCTCTCGTAGAAGCTAAGGACGAAATCCACAAGCTTCGTACAGAAGCAGAAAAAGAAATCAAGGAACGCAGAAGTGAAATCGGCAGACAGGAAAGACGTATCCAGCAGAAGGAAGAAACTCTTGACAAGAAAACCGATAACCTTGAACGCAAAGAAGAAAATCTTCAGAGAAAAATCAAAGCTGCCGACGAAAAGTTAGCGGAAGCGGAAGCTCTCAAAAATGATCAGATGAACGTTCTGGAACGTATATCCGAATTTACTCGTGATCAGGCTAAAGAATATATTCTGAATACTTTAGAAAATGAGCTTGTTCATGAAAAAGCGATGAAGGTTACTGCATATGAGCAGAACCTCAAGGATGAATGCGAAGAAAAAGCAAGAAATTATATTTCACTTGCCATTGCAAAATGCGCTGCGGATCAGGTTTCAGAAACAGCTGTTTCCGTTGTTGCTCTGCCAAATGATGAAATGAAGGGCAGAATCATAGGCCGTGAAGGACGTAATATCCGTACACTTGAAACGCTCACAGGAGTTGATCTTATTATTGATGATACTCCTGAAGCTATCACTCTTTCATGCTTTGACCATGTTCGCCGTGAGATCGCTCGTATTGCACTTGAAAAGCTTATATCTGACGGCAGAATACATCCTACTAAGATCGAAGAAATGGTTGAAAAGGCTAAACGTGAGGTTGAGCACCGTATACGTCAGGAAGGCGAACGTGCTGTTCTGGAAACAAATGTACATGGTATCAACAACGAACTTGTAAAGCTGCTTGGTCGTTTGTATTTCCGTACAAGCTACCGTCAGAATGTACTTAACCACTCCATTGAAGTTGCCAAGCTGTCAGGTATTTTAGCTTCTGAGCTTGGTGTGGATGCAAATCTTGCACGCCGTGCAGGTCTTCTCCACGATATTGGTAAGGCTCTTACTGCTGAAATCGAAGGTTCTCACGTACAAATCGGTGTGGATGTATGTAAACGCTACAATGAAAGTGCAGATGTTATCCACGCAGTTGAAGCTCACCATAATGATGTCGAGCCTAAGACGGCGGTTGCCTGTATCGTACAAGCAGCTGATGCTATTTCTGCTGCAAGACCTGCTGCAAGAAGTGAAAACTACGAAAATTATATCAAGCGTTTACAGAAGCTTGAAAGCATCTGTTCAGCTTACGAGGGTGTTGAAAAATGTTACGCTCTTCAGGCTGGACGTGAAATACGCATCATGGTAGTTCCGGAGGCAATCAACGATGAAAAGATGGTTCTGGTTGCACGTCAGATAGCAAAGCAGATCGAAACCGAAATGGATTATCCGGGTCAGATCAAGATAAACCTGATTCGTGAAAGCCGTGTAGTTGATTACGCTAAATAAACATTAAGGGAGGCTTAAACGTCTCCCTTTTCTGTCTTCAATACCAAAAGGCACTTGTTTCCTTAAAATCATTTCCTAACACATTGAAATTTCCTCTTTACAAATTTCCCGATTTATGATATAATACAATTGACCTTGTGAAAATTATAAAAATGGAGGAGCGTTATGTCAAATATATTATTTTGCCCAAACTGCGGGGCGTCTATAGAAGGAAACAAAAGCTGCTGTCCTTGCTGCGGCGCTGCTATGAACAGCTCTCAAAATGTACATAATTCACAAACAGTTGCGCCTCAGCAGCAAAATCCCTTTATGCAGCAACCACCATTCGGACAAATACCTCCCCATCCGCTGCAATATGAAAACTATAATCAATATCAAAAAAATGACGGCGTATATCAGGGCTGTGCAGTTACCGGTATGATACTCGGCATATTATCTATTATAATGTGCTGTACATTCTGGTTTGATATAATCCTTGGAATTGCCGGCTTAGTGCTTTCTATTATAGGTCTGAAAAGTACAAAATACAATGGCTTCTCTATTGCAGGTATTATCTGCTCTATTGCAGGTACGCTTTTTGCACTTGTCATGACAGCTTCAATATGGTTAGATTAACAGCTATATGCTGGAAATATCCGTTTTTTCATGCCGTTTGAAAATGCCGGATATATAATAAATAAAATTTTTATAACGGCAGAATGGAGATTATTATGGCTATCAAATCAGTATGCGATGCTTGCGGAATGACTCTCAATGAAAAAGCATCATTTTGTCCTACCTGCGGCGGTCGTATGAATGTTATCGACGATGCTACAACAAATACAGCAAATACAAATGACGCTATGAATCAGACGGAAGCTCCTACAATGGAGAATCCTATAGCAGATAATCCTGCTTTAAATGCTGCAATGAATAACGGTTCACCTTCTGCTGAATCTAATGACGTTCCGCCTGTAGGCGGCAATATTCCTCCGATACCGCCGGTAAATAACATTCCTCCTATGGGAAATAACATTCCGCCTATAGCACCAAATAATACATACGGATACCAGGTCCCTCAACCTGAAGCACCTAAAAGTGCTAAGGATACAATGGCTCTTGTGGGTATGATACTTGGTATCGTTGCACTGGCACTTTGCTGCCTGAATCTTCTCATGCTGCCTGTTGCAATTGCAGGTTTGGTACTGAGCATAATCGGTGTTAAAAGTGTTAGAAGAAAAGGTATGTCTATTGCAGGTATCATCTGTTCCGCTCTTGCTTTTATCCTCTGTATTGTTATATTCTGCGAAGGAATGTCAGAAGTTAAGAAGCAGAGCAGCATTTACAGCGATATTTACGAGGACATTTTAGGCGATGATTTGGACGATTTAGACGACCTGCTTGATGATTACGATTATAAATACAATTATAACTGGGATTAAGGTAATATAATGCAAGGCTGCCGCACTAAAAGTGCAGCAGCCTTTTTACATGATTAAAAAATTCTCACTTATGATACTTACTTCCGCTTTGAATCTGATAGCTTCTGTATATTTGCTCATAAAGCATAACTCTTGCAAGCTGATGAGGGAAAGTCATAGGTGACATGGAAAGTTTTAAGTCAGCTCTGCGTTTTACCCCATCCGACAGTCCGTATGAACTGCCTATCAGAAATGTTATAGTACTGTCACCGGAAACTCCCACAGCTCCTATTTTTTCTGAAAGTGCCGTGCTGTCAATAAGCTTTCCTTCTATACACATAGCTATTGTGTAACCTTTCATATGTTTCAAAAGCTGCTGTCCTTCTTTTTCAAGGGCGGCAGCGATCTCCTTTTCAGATGCTTTTTCAGACAGCTGCACAGGTTCAAGCTCGATACATTTAAAAGTACAGTAACGTGATAGTCTTTTTTCATATTCCGCCGCAGCGTCACGGAAGTATTTTTCTTTAAGTTTGCCGTATGCGAGTATTTGTATTGTCTGCATTAAAAAATCACCGTCTCCTTTAATCCGTCCTGTTCTGCAACATATAGAAGATAATCTATGCCGCACTCATATTTTCCGTCAATATACTCCTTTGTGGTTTTCCTTGCAAGATATGGTGTGTTATTTTCCTGACTTAGATGAGCAAGTACAAGACGTGACGTACCCTCTTCTAAAAGTCTCAATGCTTCCTCAGCACAGTTTATATTTGACAAATGTCCATCTTTACCTGAAATTCTTGCTTTCAGACTAAAAGGATACGGTCCATTTTTCAACATAACAGGATCATAATTGGACTCTAAAAGAACAAGATCACTGCCCTTTACGGCATTATGTACAGTATCCGTTACATTGCCCAAATCCGTACATATGGAACAAATTCTTTCCTCGGAAGTTTCTATACGAAAGCCGCAGCTGCCGTCTGCATCATGATCTGTGTAAAATGCGCTTACGCTAAAATCTCCTATGCTTTCAGAACTATCGGAAATTATTCCGCCGAACTTCTCATATGTAATGTGCCCCTCTTTCAGCAGGGTTTGCATCGTTTCTTCTGTAGCGTAAACCTTAACATTCATATTTTTGCACAACACACGCAAACCTCTTATATGGTCAATATGAGTATGTGTGATAAGTATACCGGAAACAGAGTTTTCTTCTATCTTCCTTAAGGACATTGCAAGCCTTATCTGTTTACAGGACATACCTGCATCTATAAGAAGAGATTGTCCTCCTGAACGTACTACGGAAGCATTTCCACGGCTTCCGCTGAAAAGCGAATAAAATTTTGCCAATATATCACCCCCATATATTATACAATAAATAAAGAATTAAATCAATAAAAGTTTTTTTTGATCCGGTACCCCAAGGGCACTTCCGTTGGGCGCATTTTTGAAAAATTGCTGGACCAAAAAACTTTTATTGATTTGTGCATTTTTTATTAAACGTAAGACTCTACTTTAATCTTAGAACGCTCTTTTTTTGTTTTGTAGATTTTCCTCTGACGAACACAGTTTTTAACGCCCATGTAGGACAATACTCTTACAGTAGCTGCCAAAACTCCACACGCTATAAATATCCATAAAAGTCTCATGTTATCACCAAATACATCAATTGAATGATCTTGTATAAGAACTAATACTGCAATATAAAATACTGCACATATTGCATAGACCATAAAACACACTATCGCACTCAGCACCTTACCTATAGTACCATAAAATTTAAATCCTGTTCTTACACTTACATAAAACAGTATACAAGACGCAGCATAGATAGCAAACATAACAGACACTTTAAGCAAAACTGCATATCCATATCCACTAACTGCCATTACTATAACATCAATGAGCGTTATTATCAGGAAAGTAAAATCCAGAAGCATCATCATTTGCACAGGCGTCTTATCAAGTTTCATTGGCATCGCAATAAGAAGCTTATAGTGATTTACATAATTCATAGCAATCATAGTAGTCATCACCAACAAAGCCATTACAAATATCATACTTACCGGGCTCCATAATCCACTAAGAAAATCCATATTATAATCTATACGGATATTAATTATATTGATAAAAGTGGTCAGCAATATCATAAATGGAAACATACTTTCTATTCCCATAAGCTTTATGCTTTGCAGCATTGATTTTATATTCTTAAACATTTCTTTCCTCCTTGAAAGACCATGATGCATTTATTTCATGCTTTTCAACATAGAGCTTTTCTATTAAAATAACAGAAACAATCCCGATAACGGCAAAACAAATACACGGAATACCTGCTAATACACAAAGCGGCTCTGCCATGACAAACTCATCAAAGAATCCGAACATACACCCCATCCATAATATGTAAAACACCACAAGCGCACCTGTGTAAAACTTACCTATAGAAGTCTTATTTTTTCCTAATATACCAAAAACAGCGCCGTACATTATTACTGAGAATACAACTGATGCTATAGTTATAACAGTCACCATTCCTCCTGCAAAACTAAGCTCAGGATTCATAAGTATTGTAATATTAAGTATAATACTGGGTACTGTTTCCATAAAAAGCATAAAACAGTAATACCTAAAGCTCTGCTTAAAGAGAGATACCTTTCTTATTGGCATATGGGCGAATGTCTCGTAAATATTGACACAGCCACCAAGCATTGCCTTCTGCTTCTCGAACCCCTTTGCCATTCTCATAAACGGCAGCGTACTGTTAAGTGCAAAAATGAAAAATGCTATAAATGTTCCGCTGAACGCCATTGATGCAACACCCTGAAAACCATCCTCAAAAAATTCTTTGTCATCCATAAATACACTGCAAATCATGACTCCCGACATAAGCAGTGAAACAATACCAAAAATTATTGTAAGAACTATACTTGTACGTCCAACAATATCCATTCGTGCCGCATTTACCCGCTTTACGTCAGACCATTTCGGATCATATTTAACCTGCTCTTTAACCTTAGCCATTATTATCCTCTCCTCCGAACTCAACTATCTCATCACGATGTCCCCAGATACTGAATGTAAGCACATTTTCAATATTAGGCGTACGGACATTTACACCCTTGAATCTGTCAAGATTCTTTCTCTCAGTAAGTGCTTCAAAGTTCTGAGTACCTCTGCGAATTCCTATGCAAAGGTCTGTATTTGATGAATCAAGAGCATTAAGGCTTCCGCTGATAACTGCGTACTTATCCTCTATCTGGTCAATAGCCATGCTCTCTGTTACCTTGCCATCAATGAGCACTGTTACACTGTCGGCTATTTTATCAAGATCTCCTGTTATATGTGTTGAAAACAAAACTGCACGTTCGCCCTCTGCTACTATATCACGAAGAATATCAAGAACCTCGATTCGTGCAACCGGGTCAAGACCTGCCGTAGGTTCATCAAGGATAAGCATATCCGGATGATGTGCCAGAGCAAGGGCAAGCATTGCTTTTGTTTTCATACCCTTTGAATATTCAGAAAATTTCTTCTTTGCAGGAAGCTTCCACATTCTTGCATACTTCTCAAAAAGCTCCTGATCCCAGTTCTTGTAGACATGAGCAAAAGCTCTTGCGTATTTCTTTATATTGGAACTTACCAAAAGAAAATCATCATCGGAAACATAACCGATCCTTTCCTTTGCTTCCACCTCTTCCTTTATATTATCCATGCCCAGAATACGTATATCTCCTGAGGTTCTTTCCATAGCATTCAAGATAAGTTTGATTATAGTTGTCTTACCTGCACCATTTTCACCTACCAGACCCATTACCATTCCCTTTTCAATACGGAACGACACATTATCAAGGCTGAAATCAGCGTAATTTTTGCATACATTCTCCACTTCCAAAGCATAATTAGTATTCATCATTTTTTTAGTTCCTTTCTCTCGTCATTATAAACGTTTTCTATTATTTCCATGAGCTTATCTTTTTCGGCACCTGCTTTTTTACACTCCTCAGTGCAGGTTCTGAGCTTATCAAGAGCATCAAGAATTCTGTTATCCTGAAGCTGTGAGAGTTTATCCAGTCTGACAAATGTACCTTTGCCGGAAACTGTATATACAAAGCCCTCATGCTCAAGGTCTATGTATGCTCTTTTGGTAGTAATTGCACTGACATTCAGATCTTTGGCAAGCTGTCTTACACTGGGCAGCATATCACCATTTTTAAACTCGCCATCATATATTGCTCTACGAATTCCCTCTTCTATCTGCTCATACATTGGCCTTTCGCTTGTATGGCTAATTATTATGTTCATTCTGCATCTCCCTTCATGCGATATACCGTGTATACTCGATATATACAGTATATCACCTATACACACGCTTGTCAAGTACTTTTGCAAAAAAATTTTAAATCAATAAAAGTTTTTTTGAGCCGGAAATTTTTTCAAAAAATGCCGATCGCCCTTCGCAGAGGGCAAAATACTCCATAGTAAAAAAATTATGCATCTTATAAACTCAGTGTAAAAACAAAATTTCGCATACTAATAAAGGCTTTCTGTCTAAAGCAATGTAAGAAATAGAAAGTCATGCAAAAGTAAGCATCAAGAAAAATATGCGAAATTTTTTAACATAACAAAAAGCGGAGTGAAGCGACAATTTTTTGTGGACGATTTAAAACTTGCTAAATTTAGGATAATTGCTTTTTGCTTTTATCCATAAGCAAGACATTCTATTTAAAGAATACTTAAACTATCCGCAAGATTTGTCGCTTTGCTCCGCTCTTGCTAAGCACTAAAATTTCGCATTTTTTCTTTT
>ERZ791837.1481-NODE-1481-length-15072-cov-3.308384_pt1 | contig 15072 bp, 9 predicted proteins | sample MGYA00510292_ERZ791837 | MGnify/ENA primary metagenome ERZ791837 (study PRJEB30046, sample SAMN00715259) | human gut metagenome | study: EMG produced TPA metagenomics assembly of the A metagenome-wide association study of gut microbiota in type 2...
TATGCATGCATAGGCTGACCATATTCTTCCATAACATAGTTAGTTATATCTACTATATTGTTAATAGGTCTGATTCCTGCTGTCATAAGTCTGTGCTGCATCCACTTTGGAGATGGCGCAAGTTTGATATTTTTCACAACTCTTGCAACATAACGAGGACAAAGTTCTTTTGCTTCAATATCCACACTTATGTAATCGTTAACATCCTCTGAATTGCCTGTCTTAGATGGCATTGGAGGATTAAATGGTTTGTTGAATGTAGCTGCTGCTTCTCTTGCAATACCGATTACACTATAGCAGTCAACACGGTTATTTGTAATCTCATATTCAAATACAGTATCATTAAGACCAAGATACTCTACGGCATCAGAACCTACAACTGCATCATCACCAAGAATATATATACCATTTTCCGGTGCATCAGGATAAAACTCTCTTGATGAACCAAGTTCTTCAATTGCACACATCATGCCGCATGATTCTATGCCACGAAGTTTACCTTTCTTTATCTTAATTCCGTCCTCAGGAAGTGCAGAACCGTCATGACCGCCTGCAACACGTCCTCCATCAAGAACTACAGGCACTTTCTGACCCTTTGAACCAACTTCAATATTAGGTGCACCTGTTACAATCTGAACTGTTGAATCACCTACATTTACCTGACATATAACAAGCTTGTCTGCATCAGGATGCTTTTCTACTGATTCAATCTGTCCAACTACTATTTTATCAAGGTTCTTATCATATGCTGTGAAGCATTCAACCTTTGTTCCTGAAAGTGTCATGGCATCACGGAACTGCTGATCTGTAACATCATCAAGTCCGGGTACCATTGCTTTAATCCAATTTAAAGATGTATTCATGATTAATTATCCCTTCTGATATCTATAATATATTCACAACCTGTTATCTTAATTATTAGAACTGCTTTAAGAAACGTGCGTCATTTTCATATAAAAGTCTCATATCATCAATTTCATATTTGAGAAGTGCTATTCTTTCAAGACCAACACCAAATGCAAAACCAGTATATTTATCTGTATCAATTCCGCTCATCTCAAGTACGTGAGGATGAACCATTCCACATCCTAAAATTTCAATCCAGCCTTCACCTTTACACATACGGCATCCTTTACCGCCACACTTAAAGCATGAAACATCCATTTCAGCACTAGGTTCTGTAAATGGAAAATGATGCGGTCTGAATTTAACTTTTGTCTCAGGGCCAAATACTTCTTTTGCAAATTCTACAAGTGTACCCTTTAAATCCGCAAATGTAATATTTTCATCAATAACAAGACCTTCTACCTGATGGAAACATGGTGAATGTGTTGCATCAACTTCGTCTGCTCTGTATACACGACCAGGAGAAATCATACGAAGCGGAAGTTTTCCTTTCTCCATCTCACGAACCTGAACTGATGATGTCTGTGTACGAAGGACAATCTTGTCATTAATATAAAATGTATCCTGTTCATCTTTTGCCGGATGATTGGCAGGTATATTCAACGCTTCAAAATTATAGTAATCATATTCAACTTCAGGACCTTCTACAACTTCGTATCCCATACCAACAAATATTTTCTTAATTTCTTCAAGAGCAAGTGTATTAGGATGACTATGTCCAACATTATTCTTTTTTGCAGGAAGTGTTACATCAATAACTTCTGCTTTCATCTGAATCTCTCTCATCTTCTCTGAAAGTTCTTTTCTTGCATTCTCAAGAACTTCCTCTATAGCCTGTCTTGTCTCATTGACTATCTGACCAACCATAGGTCTGTCTTTTGGCTCAACATCCTTCATTCCTTTAAGGACTTCTGTAAGTTCGCCTTTCTTGCCGAGGATAGATACTCTTACCTCATTTAACTTTTCAAGTGAATCAGTAGAGTTAATCTGTTCTAACGCTCTCTCCCTGATTTCCTGCAATCTTTCCTTCATCATGATTACTTTTTCCTCCAATTTAAAATAACTGAACTGTAACTAATTTTAACACATGTACCGTAATTGGCAAGCAAAATTTAATTTATAGACCTTTTTTCATATTCATCAAGTATTTCCAAAGTCTCTTTTGTATACTCCGGATGTAATTTATTAACTTTTCTTATGTTATATTTTGCTTCTTCAATCCTGCCTTCATTATACTCAATCTGATTTCTCAGTTTCTTACGACGTGCCGCAAGTTCATGCCTGATTTCAACCATTTCATTGCGTATATATAGTCCTTTGGTCTGTGAAAGCCATACAACTGTGTCTGAAATTCCTATTCTTTTCAGAAGCATAAGCAGCTTATTTTCTGCATCATTAAGATTAGCTGTCATCATCAGTACATGCTTTCTTTCTTCTTTCATCTGAAGATATAATTCAAATTTTCTTCCAAGTTCATATGAGCTCTTTATTTTGTATTTATCATATTCATATGAAAGCACATTTGCCGCATTAACATACTTTATCTTTATCTTGTTTAATGCCGCCGTAATTTTATTTATCTTTATTTCGACTGCCGATGCCTGTCTGTGAATAATACTCAGCCATGCAAATATTCCCACAGCAACTATTGCACCAAGAAATGTCACAACAAAGAATAAATATAACTCATCTTCATTATCAAGTGCAACCATAACTATTGTAAAAATAGAATAAACTACCGCAAGACAAGCAAGAACTATAATTGCAGCCTTTTTGATTGCAGCATGTTTCTTTTTCAGATTCTTGGCTTCCATTCTAAGAGCCATCCTCTCGCCCTCAAGAGACTGTAAATCTCTTTTCACTGTCTCATAATATGTTTCCTGCTGCTGTATAAACCTAAAACTCTTAGGAAGTTCCTGTGCATACATGTCCATTCTGTTATATGCATTATTAGACAGCTTGCTCTCGGAATTTTTAAGAATCCGCCTGTCAACCGCAAGATTGTCAACAAATTCAGCCTGTTTTGCAATCTGGTCTTTCAGATTATCCGGTGCATTTTCATACAGTTCAATATCAGCAAATCTCTCTGATACCTGACTGTACTCCTCCATTATCATTTCAATATGCCTTCCGGCATCTTCCATAATCTCGCACTGGCCTTTAACATATTCTTTCAGGTCACTTCCATCAAAAGCCCCCAGTTTTACGTTATCACGTTCATCACCCACAAGCAGTTCATCATCGCTGAAGCCGTCAAAGCCCTCATCATCTTCCGGCGTTTCATATCCTGAACTCTCATCATACTCATCAAATTCCTGATTATCAGTGTCTTCGTTTTCTTTGCCATAATCCTCTTCATCAAGATATGACTTTATTGTTCTGGCATGCTTATTCAGTTCTTCATCAAATTCGTCATATTCTTCATAATCATCTTCTATTTCATCTTTAAAGAAGATATTCTTAACTGACTTTAAAAATCCCATATGTACCCCATTCTATGATTTGTACTTAATATACTGTTTCTTCCAGTCATCAAGCAGACCGGTAAGTGCATCATTATACTCCGTAATATCAGCCTCCTCTTTAAGCTTTTCAATCTGCTGGAGATGTCTGTATGTATCAGAATATCTTGCATTGTCTGCCAGTTTTTCAAGTTCGCTTTTCAAAGCTGCCTCCTGGTCAGATGCATCATCACTTTCTATTATATTATTTCCCATAGCTAGTCTTTTAGCTGCCATAAGACATTTTAGCGACTCTTCGTGCTGCCCTATTTTGTAGGCTTCCTCAAAATATGGAACAGACTGTTTGTATAAAAACATTCTTGCATGTGCAACCCCCATATTATGATACACTCTCGCATAAAACAATCCCGAAAGTGACTTATCATATGTGCCCTCAATTATTTTCGCATAATTTTGCACTGCACCGTAATAACATTTATTTTCAAGCAATGTATCAGCTCTCGCTTTAAGTCTTTCATAAACATTGCGGCTGTCAAGTGTTCCAAGCACACCGCTTAACTGTTCTATCTCTTCATTGCTGTAATAATCAACATATTTTAAAACACTTACAACAATCTGTGCAAGTCCTGCATTCCTGCTTTTCAAATCTGCAATTATCTGTACCAGCTGTTTCTGCCCTGTCTCCTCAACAAATGAATTGAAGTCATCATCAAAGAAGTCAATGCTTATAAAATAAATATTATTATATATAAAATAGCACAATTCCTCAAGTGTATATATTTTAAGTCCTATATCCTTTACAACAAGCGGCTGTTTTGCCTCCCTTGCCCTGCATAATATTATCTTTCCCATTTACGCATGACCCTCATTTCAGTAAAAACGTTTTTTCTATTATTTTTCCGGAACTTTTTACTATGTCACCAAAGCCTTTATCCTTTATTAACACATGACATTCCTCATCAGACATAAAATCAACATCCATTTCTATTCTTGTCATTTTACCTTCACGGAAAGGCAGTGAACTTATGTCAATTTTTTCAATATATTCTTTGTTAGTATCAACAGGTCTCAGATAAAAATTAATATATCTTACATCATCTATTATAAAAAACAGCTGTTTTTTTACACTGTACCAGTTTGTTCCGGGTCTTACAATTTTCAGACGCATATCGTTTCCACGCTCGCATATGTCCATCTCTATACCAGTTGTAATCCTGTTTTTGCATGCCAGAATTGTATCAGAAGGAAGTATCTGTTTTACTTTTGTACATGCCCCAAGAACCGCACCTTTCACATAAAGATTCTGCCCTGCAAAAACTTTTCTTGAATGGCACAGAAATCTTGTGAATTCATCAGGAAATTTCTCCATCTCAAATCTGCTGCCTGTAAGAAATACACTTGAGACATTATACCTGAAGAGCAATCCTTTAAGCCACTCTGTTATCTCATGCTGATTAACACACAGATTGCTATATGAATCCTTTTCTTCATCATATTGTATGGCATCAGAAAAATACCTGTTTTCCATTATAACATCACAACCATTAAGATTAGATTTCATGCAGATATATGATGCAATATTATCATTACTGTAGTCAAGAAGCATAACACCTGCTGAATACAGACCTTTTTTCTGGCTGTAAGCATAAAAAGCAAAACTTTCCTCATGGCTTATAACTGACCACTGTTCACTGTTAAACTGCAGCCGTTTCATGACTTCCGATATAAAATTAAGCTTTTTAATTTCATAATCAGCGATTGTTATGCATATCAATCCCGCTTTTCTGCCCTGTGCACATTTTGATGCACATTCTATTATTGATGCAATAAATTCACAGGCTGCCTCAATATTACTGCTCTGTTCCCAGCCTGGCATTTCAAACGGATTTAAAAAAGTGGCCTCGTTTTCAGGTCCTGTAACATGTATCACCATCTCTGTCTGCTCATCCCAGATTGCAGCCTGTGTTATTTTATCCTGTATATCAATCCCGACTATCACTCCATTTACATTATTCATTAAATTCCTCACCTACATTGGTTTAAAAATCTGTTGTGTTACATAATCCTGAACACAATAATCATACATACACTTTTTCATTTCTGCCGGATCATGCTGCTGCCTTGCCGAAAGAATTTTATTAATGCTGTCAAATCTTCCTGCGGTCTCTGATTTATTGATAACATTATTCTGCATATGAAATATATCAGACTTTCTTGTTTCACTTCCAATTTCTTCAACAAAATAATATCTGACACTCTCCGAATAAAAAAGTGTAAATCCTTTTACAAAATAACCTCCACAACTTGAAAGAATCTCAGTATATTCATTACTGCTTTCTCCAAACCAGTAATGAATCTCCACACGCGAATCCGGATTACCTGCATACTCCGCAAATGTCCTGTCTGTCATATTATATGGAAGTGCAAATACTTCAGAATAATTTTTATAAAATTCAAAACACTTGTCCACTGCACATAATGTTTTTATAATTTCATATATAAATCTGCTTTTTGACTCTGTAAGTTCTCCGGTTCTTAAAGAATAATATTTTAAGTATGCAAGGACACAGACATCAGGAATTGCACGTTTTTCCATAATAAGCTCTTCTATCACGTCAAAAACTGCTATGTCAACTTCTCTGTGCTTTACAAAATACATAAAAGCATTATATGCAGCATAAGCCGCAATAACTGTCCTGTGTCCACCATTTTTTACATATGAATCAAATACATCTGTAAGCCTTTTATCACTTGATTTTGTAAAAAGCATCTGTGCAACAATTCTTTCTTCTATATCACCTGTAAATACAGCATAATCTTTGCATGCATTCCATATATCAAGCATCTGCTCATTAGTTCCATTAAATCTTTTTTCAAGATTTTCAAGAATATCAGCATTATATTTTTTATTTTCAAAAGCATATTCACACAGCTGCGTAAGTTCATCATCATCTTCTGTCCCTGCAAATCCCAGCATATGACGTGCAAGTTCTGATATTTTTCCTGAATTGGCATTACATATTCCGTATTGCTTTATAATTGAAAATGCAAAACTATAAGCATTATTATCGACACTTGCATATATAAGTCTCACTGCATCATTTTCATCTAAATCATCAGTATCTATAATCTGTATATCTGCCAGATAATTTTCTTTATCATATGATTTTTCAAAATATTTTATAAGCCAGCTGTTAAGCTTCTTTTTACATTTTTTATCACAATCAGCATCATTTATGATACATCTGACAGCTTCATATATTTCTTCATTAAATATATCTTTTTTCTGCTCGTACAAAATTATATTTTTATATTTTTCTATATCATTTTCTTCATATTGATAAGCAAGCATGCTCTCGTTTATCATTTCGTAGTATTTATTTTCAAATACTTTTTCAATGTCATACCTGAAGCTGTCCTTAAAAAATTCTCCTGATTCTGATTCAAATATAATAATGGCATCTTTCGTGTAAATCGGGACAAATGCACATTTATTAATGATTTCGTAACGATGTAACGTCTTATATTCTTTATGTTTTACCCATACAGCTTTTACATTTTCCTCATAACATTTTATTTTATAAGTGTATAAAATTTTCATCATTGATGATGCTGTATACTCATCAAATAAACATTTATTCCATATTCTTTTATAAATTAATATAAGATGATTATTAATTCTGCCATAACGAAGCTGTTCATACGCAAATTTATCAATAAGCGGCATGTACATCTCCATTATCTTCTCATTTTCCGCTTCATTAAAAAGTACATCTGCATATAAAAATGATTTATTTTCATAATCAAGAGAGGCATCATATGCGAAATACATTAAAACAAGCTTTGAAAAACGCGGATATTTATTTTTATCAAGACTTTTTATGTAATATTCATATAATCTTGTAATTTTTATCCCTCGAAGAATCCCTTTCTCATAATAAATATTACTTTCACGGCTTATACTTCCGGCACAAATCAGATATGAAATAATAGACGTAAGTACCTCATCTTTTTCATATATTTTGTAAATATTTTTCAACAGTTCTATTTTTGAATTGCTGGCATTTTTGTCAGAAACAGCTATCTGTGCGGCATGCAATGCAAGTTTTTCACTTACAATGTTATTCTTACAGCCAAACGTAAGAACCTGTATCTCAAATTTATCAAGAACTCTTAAAAGATGAGGCTGATTATTCATAACATTTAATGCTTCCATATACATCACACCGCTTTTACATCCTGAACGGAAGCTTTCTTTTATCCTCATAAGCTTAATGCTCTGATTATGTCCGAATGTCAGATCAACATAAAATCTTATCCACAATATACGCCAGTCATCATTGCCATTTTCATATAAATTTTTAATATCTATGGCAGCCTTCGCAGTATATACTGCATTACTTATAAGCATTGATTTTACATAAAGATAATAGCTGTATAAAAATGCATCATCTTTTGAAACCTGAACCTGCTCAATAAGATTTTGTGCCTCATCATTCATCTTACGCAGGTTATAAACCTGTGCCTGCATAAGCATGTACAGCGGATTGTCATAATCGAGCATTCTCAGCCTTTCTATAAGATTAGCCGAACGCTCAGCCCACACACCTGTATTAAATTTTTTCATGCGGTAATCGAGATAATTTTGGGTAATCTCATACATGAGTTTTCTCTTATCATGATATATCTCATTTGTATTTTCATCCGGATACTCTGCATATATTTTCTTTACTTCTATATCAGTTACAATTTTATGGTTATATGTATTTATTATTATTCTTCCATAATTATATCCATCATGAAGTTTTTCATAATTAATTATATATGCAAGTTCACATTTATTTCCTGTAAAATTCTGTGCCGAAATATGCTCTGTTTCCATTGAAATAAAATCTGCTTCAACGCAAATATCCGCCTCAATATATCCCCACGCATTCTTTTCTAAAGCAATAGTATCTCTTCTGTCATCGCTGCATATATATGAGCGTTCTTTATCTGTGCATAAATTTATTGAAACAGGAGATTTCTTCCCGGCAGCAACGAGAAACTCTTCTATCGCACGCCCGGTATTATTCTCTTTTTTCAATGCTTCATATATATTAGATAGTTTTGTATCATTTTCAATAAGGATATTGAAATTATCACTAAGAAAAACTGCAACAGCCTCTTCCGGATAATCTCTTGTGAAATTAGCAAATTGAAATAAATCTGCAATATCATTTTCGTTAGTCTTTAAAAATTGTGCCGTAACTGTAAAAGCATATTCTAAAAAATATTCCCCCGCATTGCTTATGACATCAAACTTGCCTTTTATAACATCATCTTTCTGAAGTCCATTAGTATCAACAATATAATGTATCGTACTTACAGTTCCAAGAAACATATTGTCGATGATTTTAACACGCTCATTTGATGACCAGATAACGCCTTTTGTTACTTCCCTTGAGACTATATCAAACGACTGCTCACAGACTACATTTTTTGTGATATTTAATTCTATATTATCCTGTTTAAAATGCAGCTTAGGATTATCATATACAAAATGACCACATGCCAGCCGCCTAAGATTATCTCTCATTAAGATTCAGCCTCCGCCTTAATTTTATCAAGATGTTCTTTTATTTTTTTCTCATATCCGTTATCTGTCGGCTCATAAAATACAGTGCCTTCAAGTTCATCCGGAAGGTATTGCTGTTTTACATAATGATTTTTGTAATCATGTGCATATTTATATCCAATACCATGTCCAAGCTTTCCTGCACTCTTATAATGTGCATCCTGTAAATGCACAGGAACACCATATGTCTTTTCATTTTTCACAATATCAAGTGCTTTGTCTACAGCCATATAAGCAGCATTGCTCTTAGGAGCACAGGCAACGTATGTTGCCGCCTGCGAAAGAACTATCCGTGCTTCCGGCATACCAAGCCTTTCTATTGCAAGACATGCGTTAGTTGCAACTACAAGTGCCTGCGGGTCAGCATTTCCGACATCTTCACTTGCACATATCATTATTCTTCTCGCAATAAACTTTATATCTTCTCCGGCATATAACATTCTTGCAAGATAATATACAGCCGCATCAGGGTCAGAACCACGCATGCTCTTAATAAATGCTGATATAGTATCGTAATGGTTATCACCATCTTTATCATACTTTAATACACGCTTCTGTATACACTGTTCGGCAATCTTTAAATTAATATGAATCTTTCCATCCTCAGATGGCTTTGTTGTAAGAATACCAAGTTCTATGGCATTCAATGCACTTCTCGCATCACCATTTGCCACATCTGCAAGAAATGTAAGTGCCTCATCATCTATATCTGCATGAAGACTTCCCATTCCTTTTTTCTCATCATATACTGCACGTTTTATAAGTGTTTTTATATCTTCTTTGTCAAGTGGCTTTAATTCAAATATTATTGACCTTGAAATCAAAGCTCCGTTTACTTCAAAATATGGATTTTCTGTAGTCGCACCAATAAGGATAATTGTTCCGTCCTCAACAAAAGGCAGAAGATAATCCTGTTGTCCTTTATTAAACCTATGAATCTCATCGACAAACAGTATCGTCTTTTTTCCGTACATTCCAAGGTTATTTTTTGCCTGTGCAACGACATCTTCCATATCCTTTTTTCCGGCAACAGTTGCATTAATCTGCTTAAAATCTGCACTTGTAGTATTGGCAATCACCTTTGCAAGTGTGGTCTTTCCTGTTCCCGGAGGTCCATAGAATATAATTGAGCTTATCTTATCAGCCTGAATTGCCCTGTATAAAAGTTTATCTTTTCCTATAATATGCTGCTGTCCTACTACTTCATCCAAAGTTTCCGGTCTTATTCTTGAAGCCAGCGGCGATTCATTTTTCATCGTATTTTGTCTGACATAATCAAATAAATCCATTATATACTCCACTTTCATAAGTCATTTGGATTTATTATAACATATATATTGAATTTTTTACAGCCGCAATATTTTTCAGCTCACATTTTGGGTCATATACCAGCAATCTATTCTTACAATATCATTTCAACAGCCTGCCAAGCACCTTTTTTATCTGTGTTAAAAAATCTGCTTTTTCTATATTTTCAGATGAAATAACATTGACGCTGCCTATTTTTTCTCCATTATAATAATATTCAAGTGTTCCAATTGTATCTCCTTCATATACAGGTGCGGCAATATTTTCATTTATATGGAGCTCTTTTGAAATATCTTCATGATTAACCGGATTAATAAACATATATGAAAATTCTTTTTCATACCGGCAATTGACATAGTCTTTTTTACCTTTTGAAATTCTTATATTTTCTAATAAAGGCATACCATCATCTTTATATATATCACATGTATTAAATCCATAATTCAAAAGATTAACAGCCTCAGCAAATCGTGTCTTTGAGTCCGGTGCAGCCATTATTACAGCAATAAGGTCAATCCCATCCTTATTTGCCGATGCTGACAGACAGCATTTTGCAAGCCCTGTCGAACCAGTCTTTAACCCAGTCGCCCATTCATACTGCTTAATAAGCTTGTTGGTGTTTGTAAGTCCAAACTCGCTGTCACCTCTTCTTGTACTGTGAATAATGGTATCCATCCATATTGTGGAATAATCATGAATCTGCGGATATTTTGTTATCAGTTCACGGCTCATAAGAGCTATATCACTGGCAGTTGACATATGTCCATCCGTATCAAGTCCGCAGCAGTTCACAAAATTAGTATTGTTCATTCCAAGCCCAGTGGCTCTTTCATTCATCTTTGCAACAAATGCACTCTCTGTGCCTGCTATGTATTCTGACATGGCTACACATGCATCATTCGCACTTGCCATACTTATACATTTAATCATCGTATCAACCGTCTGCTTTTCCCCTGCCTCCAGAAACACCTGACTTCCGCCCATAGATGCCGCATATTCCGATACAGTAACTTCGTCATCAAGTCCGATTTTGCCATCCTTTATAGCATCAAATATCAATATCAGAGTCATTATCTTGGTAATACTTGCTGGATGCAGGCTCGTATCTGCATCTTTTTCATATATAACCTGACCTGTTGATGCCTCCATAAGTATCGCTGACGGTGATTTTAATTCTATTCCTGAATTTTCCCCCTGTGTCCGTTCCTGTGCAATACATGTGACGCGGCTCATTCCCGCATAGACTGATGTAAATATTAGAATCAGACACATTATGCACATTATAAGTCTTTTGTTTCTACTCTTAATAACAAACATTTGCTCACCCAATACACAATATTCTGGCTATAGTTTATGTATAAAAAAAGAGCTTTATGATTAAATCATTTATCCTATTCCTTCTCCAGCAGCTTTTTATATGTATTATCAATTCCCAATGCCCCGAGCGGTGCTGTGATAATAATTGCAAGTACAGCCACTGACAAAATTATTTTGCCACAGGCAAGTCCTGCTGCAAGAGGCACTGAACCGATTGCCGCCTGAACCGTGGCTTTCGGAAGGTACGCAATAACGCAGAATATTCTCTCCTTCATATTAAGTTTAGTCTTTATCGTACATATCAAAACACCCGCCGTTCTGAAAATCAATGCAATAAAAATCATAAACACTGCCGCTATTCCTGCACTAAGCGTATATCGTATATCAACCGCAGCCCCAACAAGTACAAAAAGAACCACTTCAGCTGCAATCCATAACTTTCCGAATTTCTCTGATAATCTTTTTGAAACAAACGCTGTACTTTTTATTTTTATAACACATGCCATGCTGACTACAGCAAGTAGTCCTGAAACAGATACTTTTCCCTCAAGCCAGCCTTCAACAGAAACAAGCAGCATTGAAAAGCCAAGCACAATTATTACTTTTGTACTGTTTCTGACACAATGCTTATGTGCATATGATGTCTCAAAAAATAAATATAATCCATATCCTGTAACTGCACCAAGAAGTATTCCCAGAACAATTGAAACAGGAATATTTACAAAATTAATAATATCAGCACTTCCACCCTGTGCCATGCTTAAAAATGTCGTAAATAATACAATAACAAAAATATCATCGCATGACGCTCCTGCCATAATCATCTGTGGAATTGCTTTTTTCGTCCCATATTTTTCTTCCATAAGCATTACCATTCTCGGTATGACAACCGCAGGTGAAACTGCTCCAAGCACAGCTCCCATTACCGCAGCCTCTATCCTGTTAATTCCTAATAACAATGGTGCAAATAATATATATCCTGCTATTTCACATGTTGCCGGAACAAATGACATAAGAATTGCCGGTCGTCCCGCCTTCTTCAAATCCTTCAAATCAAGAGACAATCCTGCTTTAAGCAGAATAATTATAAGTGCCAGTTTTCTTAATTCAGATGAAATAGAAAGTATTGACGGGTCGAGAAAATCAAGAACATACGGTCCTAATACAATACCCGTAACAAGCATTCCGATAATACGAGGCATTTTAAGTTTCTGGCAGATTGCCCCCATTGCAAGTCCAACCAGAAAAATAAGTGATAATGATGCTAACATATAATTCTCCTTAAATTATTCAGCAGGGATTCTATTCATTGTCCACATAAAAAAGCTGACAACCCCTGCGATTCTAAAATCGTAGAAGTCATCAGCTATAATAAGCAGTTTAGGTTTCCCATGGGAGAACTTCATTCCCAACTTGTAAAATAATACTTCTTTTAAAGCTTTATGTCAATATACAACTGTCAACTTCGTTTTTTAACATAAAAATGCTGCATTTCAGGAGAATTATCAATCTTTCAATCTTTTTTTACACTTTATCAGAAGACTGTATGAATGCAGTAAACATCTTATCAGACACAGAAATTGCTGTTGAGCGTGTTCAGAAATTTGCAAACAGTTCTGCCGCCATACCTTCCGATTCAGACAATATGATGCAGAACATGTCACAGGAAATATTTAAAAACATCTGATTATATGTTATTAATATGTGTTTATATAATAAAAAGAGATGTAACTACACAAATCACAGTTACATCTCTTTTACATTTTCTACTTATACTCTGTTCCCAGCCAGAAACGTTCAACGTCTCCAACCACTGAACCATTCTTTCCTTTTACTGTACATGAGCATAATTTCTTATCTGAATTGTAATAATACAGTTTATTTTTATAAAATAATGTGCTCACAGTATCTGCATCTGAGCCAACATCTGTCATCTTCACCTCATCCGCTGTAAGCGACTTTTTATAATATTGGACATTATCACGTATATACGTAAGTTCAGATGATGTATTTTTTACAATGCTTAAAGAGCCATCAGTAATATTTTCAGCAATAGTTTTAACTTTACCGGAACTTATGCTTATTAGATTATTATTTTCATCAACTGCTGCAATCGTATCAGCTAATTCAAGAAATACATAATCTGACGCACCTCCGAGCTTTGACACAACTGTAAATACCGGTGTTACATCCTTCTTGACAGACGCATAGCTTACCTGACCAGAATTGATTACATATACATAATCTTTATCATATATAAGCTCAACACCGGAACCGTTAAATTTACCAATAAACATATCCTCTGTATTCTTTGATGATATGCTGTGATAATAACAGTTTCCGTTGACACTATATATAAATCCTTCCGCCTTATCTGACTGATTAACCGGATTTGCCTTATATGAATATCTCACAGAAGATTTACTTGTAAGTGCATAAATATTTTTTGCATCTTCAGATATTTCCTTTTTCTTCTCATCTTTATCATAATTAAGTGTATACAACACATTACCGGTTGAATTATATATAATCGTATTTTTGGCAGAATATATATACACAGCATCTCCATTCTGCTTAATATCTGCTGCCTCCTGCTGTGTAACTATAATTCCCGGTACATTATTTCCACCGGTCCATACATTAGTATAACTGTCTAATATACCACACAGCTTATATGTCTTTGTTATAATATCAGTATCTCCTGAACTGTTTTTTATAGCTGTTTTTATACTGATATCCTGCCCTAACTCTGTCCCCTGATTAAGTGATATTAATGTATTCCAGTCAAGTGCAGCCTCATCATTGCTTTGTGGAAAATGTCCCTTATCTGCCCTGATATTGCCGATTTTTATGAACTCATCTGACATATATCCTATCTTAACGTCAGACTTCTCGTCATTATTATCATATACATAATTAACCACACCTGCTTTGCCCGAATTATCTAGATAAGGATGGCCCTTAAGCTCACTGTTTTCCTTATTGTCAGAGCCATACATCATAACAAACCAGTTCCCGAATCTCTGCTTTGCTGACTGCATCTGCCACTCATACATATCAGACTTAAAGAGCATAACCCACGCCACGAAAACAAAAACTAAAAATACCGCAAGTGATGTTCTTGTGACACTCTTTAAACGTCTTTTTATGCTTTTAAAACAATAATTCACATATTCAGTATTCATAAAGGCACCTCCTTATCTTTTTACTGATATTACAATTCCTTTTCCAATATCCCATCAGATACCACATATCTCTCTTCTTATGTACTTCGTATATTTACTATACAACACTCTGCTTACATATAACTTACGCTTTAAGCTTTATTTATTATATTCAATCTTCCCTTTAAGCTTATATAATGGCAGTATTATCCTGAATTCCGCACCGCCGTACTTATCACTGTTTCCCGCCTTCTGCCTCTTGCGCGGCTTCGGTGGCGAGCTGCCCTTCCTGCTCTGC
>ERZ791837.1485-NODE-1485-length-15065-cov-4.377682_pt1 | contig 15065 bp, 19 predicted proteins | sample MGYA00510292_ERZ791837 | MGnify/ENA primary metagenome ERZ791837 (study PRJEB30046, sample SAMN00715259) | human gut metagenome | study: EMG produced TPA metagenomics assembly of the A metagenome-wide association study of gut microbiota in type 2...
GCAACATAGCTTGTACCTTCTTCCTTTTTTATTTACCTTTTCAAAACTGATAACTCCATTACTCTCCCCACAAATAGAGCCAAACTAGAGCCATCTAATAAAACAAATGCCGAAACCAGCATAAATACAGGCTTTCGGCATTTCTGTCCGTTATTCAAACTCCCAGAGTCTGGTTTGATTCAGATTATTTTAGCGTGGTTATCTATACCATTTTGTATTGATAACTCATACCTTTTCCACACATTATTTTTCGTTTCACATATTTTTAGTACCAATCCAGTACCATTGCATTTTTTCATTATTGTGTTTAGTTCCGGTGGCTTGCAGGTTTGTTTACTATTCAGAAGATAATAATCTAATGATTTGCAAATCCACCTATGAGAATTATAATCGCCAGATGATGTTTCTGCAATAAAAAATTTTGTGGTACTAATGGGTAATACCATCCTTCTCCATATCATTCATCAATTTATCAAAGTCACTTTCATATAGTGAATCCTGTATAACTCTGTATTTCTCAAACTCACTTTCTGCAAATTCCTTTGCAATAGCTGCTGTTACTTTTCCTTTATCCTGAAGTACATCCGCATCATTAAATCTAAGAAATGCGTCAAGCTTTGTTTTCCAATCTTCCATAGTCATAGGAATATGTCTTCGTGCCTGTCTTGTTGCATAATCAAGATACATTGTCACAATCTCATTTAATTCTGCAAGTTCTTCTTTTTCCAAGTAGTTTTTTGCAATTGACACATCTGTTTTTACTATTTTACCATCAGGCGCATTTTTCCATGATTTAAGTCCCATATGTTTCTTATTATGATCAGCTCTTTCCACTATCACTTCTGCCGCTGTATTACCATGAACTGCATAATGCATCTTATTCTGAACTGTTGCATAAAACTCTCTTGTCATCTGTGAATTCTTATCATAATCAACTGCTGTTGCATATATATCTGTAATTTTCTGGTAAAATCTTCTCTCACTTGCTCTGATTTCCTGAATCTCAGCAATAAGATGCTCAAAATAATCTTCGTCGAAAATCTGTCCATTAATCAATCTGCTTTTATCAAGAACATAACCCTGCTTTGTAAATGTATCCAATACCTTTGTTGCCCATGTTCTAAACTGCATTGCCCGCTCTGAATTAATGCGATAGCCCACAGCAATAATTGCAGCTAATGAATAAAATTTGTAGTTGTATGTTTTTCCATCATCCGCAGTTTGTGCAAATTTTGCACAAACTGAATTTTCATCTAATTCTCCCTCTTTAAAAATATTGCTCAGATGTTTTGTAATCACACTTCTATCTACATCAAAAAGCTGCGAAATTGCTTTCTGCGTAAGCCATACATCGCCATTCTGAACCCTGACTTCTATTCCGTTTTCTCCTGCATCTCGTGTGAAAACCAAGAAATCAACAGTGCTATTTCTTATCTGTAATTCTTTGCTCATAAAAGTGTTCCTTTCTCTAGATTCTATCAATACATCTCTATAAAACATTTTCCCCTATTTCTTTCAAATATCAAGAAGGGAATTTCTGCTTTTGCCAGCATACTATTATTAACTGGAACATATTCATAATTTTCAATATCTGGCATACACTTTATGGCTCTCTTTTTATCTATACCATATAAATTATTTTCACTGCTGTTCCATAAAGCCTTAATCTTCAAAACAACACATTTTGTTTGAACCATCACCTTATATTTTTCAAGCCTGCTTTTTTCTATCTCCTTTGATTTGTCGTCATAAGAAATAGTAATATATCTGGAGTTGGATTTTATAATGCGAACATCTTCATTTCTTACTGCCTCTTTAGTGAATCCCAAATCTTCAAAAAAACTATCATAATCTGTAATGCATTCTGGGAGTTCCATTTTGACTGCATAACTGCTATTTATAATATTCTGTATATCCTTATCATCAACCCTGAACATATAAATATTCCATCCCGTGCTATCGCCATCATCATCTAATATTGGAATAGAACCATAAGGATTAAACATATGTAAATTAGACAAATCATCTTTTGTTGGCTTTTTAAATTTGACTATTTCAAATGTTATGCTCATAAATGTTCTCCTTTTCCGTCGCTTTTTTCGTCACTTTTTTAGCGACGAATTATTTTATACATCTTGCTTTTCGTCATTGCAAACTAACTTCTTATGCCCAAACAATTGTTTTAACAATTCTTTTGTGCTAATGATTAGAACTGCGATTAATATCTATGTACCTGGTAAAATGAATTACCTTTGCAGGCTTTCTCTTAGCAGCAATCCCTAATCGTTCCATGTCTAATTTAAAAAGTTCACTCGGATATCCATACGCATCAAATCCCTCTGGCTGGCAAATATCTCTGTTCAGATACTCACTAAGTTCCCATTGATACTTTGCTTCTTTCTCCAGCTTCTTATCAAAATACTAGGCATCTGTTACCATTCTGTTAATGCCACCAACTGCTTTCTTACCAAGAGTTTTGTTTACAGTTGTATCACCTGACATTTTAAAATACTGCCCTATCTGATTTTCGGAATATCCCATTTCCTGCATCACGCCATGAATCACACGGCTGATATACATTGCATAGGTTGTTGTTGCCTAAATTCTATGGTTTTATCACTCCCACCTGTCCTTCTTATCAATTCATCCTGACCTATTATTTTCACAAGATTTGCAATCTGTTTTCCCATAACATCTTTATTTACATAAAAAATGGTTGTATATACTTTATCATTTAAAATTAACTCTCTAAGAATATCCTTATCTGTAATATCTAGGGAATGCCCGAATATGTAAAGATTATGTTGTACAGAATAATCACTTACATACTCTTTTGAACCATCATCCTTCTTATTACAATAGTTCAAATTTCTAATTTGAGCATTAGAATGAATTTCAGTAATCCAATCCTTATATTTACATCCTGTCTCTTTATATATCCTCTGATAAAACTTCTTAAATGCTATAAAATCTGTATCCCTGTTCTTTCTATCATCATCTAGATACTCATCTATGCCTAATACCATATTATTTGTTTCTATTGTATTTTTAATATCTGTACTTCCATGTATGTAATCGTATTCTGCACAAACACAACTATCATATAATTTAGTGTATGTCTTTGTATAGTTGAAACTAAGAACTTTATCAAATGACATTTTTTCAATATCTGGTGAAACCCGATTACATTCAATTTTCTCAACATAATCCGCCAAATAAATTTCTAACGCTCGAATGAGTCTATTTAAATCGTAATATAATTTATCTCTTATATCTCGGAAAGTAATCCTTTTAGAATTTTCTCCATTTAATAAATCAACCGATTGGTTTACTAAAGTGTATTCCTCATAATATTTAGCCAAAAAAGGATTTGAAAGAGATATCATTTCTTCATCTATGCTATGTCCTTCATTTTTCAGTATATCATTGTCTAGTGACCTAATTACCTTACTTATCTCACTTTCAAAATCTATCCAATTTTCTTTTATATATTTTTCATTGCCATAAAAATATTCTATCCATATATTCAAAGAAATAAGCTTATCAAGTTCGAACGATAATTTGAGATTTTCAAAAATAAGTTTATTCAAATATTCATATATTGGTTTTGCTGTATTACTTAATCCACCATTTGACATTATCATTGAACTTTTTTTAAATTTTCAAATCTTTCAACAAACCCTAAAAAATCTGTATATTTTGTAGGAAATCCATGAGCCAAATCAAACCCATTTCCAATTACAAGTATATTCATAGTCTTCTCCCTTGTTAATCAATCATAAACAACTATTGCGTATACTCATTATAGCATAGATACATTTGTAATGAAATTTCTTATAATAACATTACCCATTATTATATATAGCACCAGTAATACACTCTCATTACTTACTCTTTTTCTTATATATTTAAGTAAACATTACCCAATATTCTTTTGATTATCTGTTAATAATACTATGTCACCTAAAATAAGACCGAACCCTACTTACACATAATTTGAATTAAACAATCACTACTACCGAACTCGCATGTTTACTCACTATTTCATACAACGACCAGCACCAAATTAAATATTTCCAAGAAGAGTAGTGGAAAATATCACCATTTACGCCCCAGTAGGTAAAGAAAAAGCCACACAAGGCTCATAAATACATGCTTTGCAGGGATTTACCTTTTTATTCAAACTCTTTTTCAGGTTCGATTTTTCATATAAATCTGCTATTACTGCGTTGCAAAACCGCATTATTTTGATACGGTTTTGCATCTTGTTAATATGGTTTCAAAATTATTGTTCCCAAATTGTACCCAATATACATTTTACCACTTTCTGCATACACTACATTTTTTCCAACTTCTCACATAAGCTTGAAACCAGCTCATCAGTACTATCATCCTCTAAAAGAAAATGTTTTAATACATCAAATCTGGCCATCCGATTTATCAGCTTGCGTGTCCCTTCAGAAGAAGCCTGCTTATATTTTTTGAATAAATCATATAAATTTCTCTCTTCCAAGGATAAATCCAATGTAACATTTTCCTCGTTCTTAAATTTATCGTATATATCTACAAATGCATAAAATTTCTTTACTTCCTTGTCTGAGATAGTTTTATTCTTTGACATAATATAAAAAACGACTGAAAACAATGTATATAATTGGCTTGTTCTTCTTAAAAATGGTAGTGTTTTATCACAAATAAATTTATCAACTAATTCCATTGCTTTTAATACTGCATTTCTATCCTTATCTGCATCATCATAATTCGATTCATAATCTCTATATGCATCATTTAGTGCCTTATCTGTTTGCTGATCTATAATCCCTCTTTTGTATAGCAATATCAAACTCGCGCAAAACTCAACATCCTGCATGCGTTTTACTACATTTGCTCTAAATAATTCTTTTCCTTCCTTACTCCAAAATTCATTTTCTGCTAGCTCTCTCGCTAAAGCTGCAAATTCTCCACTTATAACATTTCTTCTCTCTTGATTATTTAGATTATAATCTGTAAGATTTAATCTTTTAAACATATTTTTTACATCATCTATTTTTACGTCTCTCGCAATTTCGATGACAGATAATTTATAATCCCAGAAATCTTTTTTTTCGTCGGGTGATAAGTCAGAAAAATATTTATTTCCAAACCTTTGTTTGCTCTCTTCTTCGAGTAAATAATTTCCTTTAAGTTTAAACTCTCCGTTTACAAAATTTTGAATAGCAGTTATCCTTTGCTGCCCATCAACAATGTGCAAAATTGCTTTTCCTGTCTCTGGATCAGTTTCAGAATTCCAAAAATATACTGATGGGACAACCAAATTTAGCAAAATAGTTTCCACTAATCTTATCCAATCCTTTTCACCCCAAACCGCTCTTCTCTGATACGAATAATCAACAACCAATTCACCTCTTTTTCTCATTCCAATTATTTCACTTATTTTCTTATAGTTTTGGTCAAATTCAAATTTCATTTTGTAATAAAACCTCCTTCGTTTTCATAATTCCATCTAATTGATAATCCTCAAGATCTTCCCAATTTCTGTATATTCTATAAGAAATTGGATGAATAATTGATAATTCACCTTGTAACAAAATATTACATTTTGATATTTTTTCTTCCCATCCTTTCCTTAATCCTTCCAAATCTTTAAACTCTTTATCGTTTATATATCCTCTAAATATAGATTTAGTAATCGATGTATATTTGGGAATTACATTTTTTTTACGTTCTTCTCTTATTTTATCCCAAATTTCCCCAAACAAACTATTAGATATAATAGCAATATCAATATCCGATTCTTTTTGATTACTATCGCTAGCATTTTCAACGAAATGTCTAAATGGTTTTTGAGGTGATAAACTCATTCCTAATTTTGCACTTCCTACAATTTGCGCACTATGAAAGCTAACTTCAAAGCAGTCTGATACAATTTCTTTAAATCGATCCATTTTATCAATAAGTTCATTTCCTTCTGTATGTTGATATTCCGCAAAATACCAATTGTTGGTTTTTATTATGTACTTTATATAAAACTCTCTAGCCTCTAATTTCTTAATATCTTCTTTTATAATACTTTCATCGTATATCATTAGTGCTTTCCTCACATAGTCGACTATATTCACATATTAATTTACGTAATTCCTCTCCAACTTTCTCCGCCATCAATACTGGAACACCATTTCCAACTGTCTTAAACATATCGGTTAATGACATTGTCTTTGGCAATTCAAACTCCATAGGTGCCGATTGTACCGCCAAAACTTCCGCCACACTGAGCCTTCTTGCCTTATATGGATGTAAATGAACTTCATTATTTCCATATGCCGCAGTTGGCGAATACCTCCATCTATGCAATCTTTTATAGGATTTTTTTGAAACATCCCCCTCATCTATTGTCTGCATTCTATTTAGTCCAGCTTTTGGGGTAAAATAATTATTTGCGTTTGCATGGATCTCCACTCTATTTTTTTCAAACCAGTACTGAATTGTTAACTCTTTAATAATTCCAACTGGAGGTTTTGTAATACTACCTTCAACAAATCTTTCTGTCGTAGGCCAGTCTATGTTCTTTATCATTTCAAGAGTATTATAATTATGAATTCCCCAATTAAACTCCTGTACTAATTTTTTTATAATTTCTCGCTGATGTTGATTAGTACATTTTATCCCGATCATTATTACTCTTTCTCTTTCCTGCGGCACACCGTATTCAAGAGAATTTAGCAACTTATCTATAATATAATATCCTTTTCTCTTCATCTTTCTATACATTTTGTCATAAAATTCCTTATGTTTTTTGGTCTTCCACAAACCTTTAACATTTTCAAAGACAAAAAAATCAGGCTCTTCTTTTGCTATAAGATCAAAATATGTTTTTGATAACTTTCCATTGTCCCCCTTTGCTCCTTTGTTTTTTCCAGCAGTAGAAAAATCAGGGCAAGGCGGTCCTCCTATAAATCCTATAATACTATTTTTTTTCTCTTTCCTGACTATATCATCAAGGATTGAATTTTCCTTCAGATAATCGCATATGTCATCATTAAAATATCCATATTCGGGTTTAGGCATCTGCATTTTTTCTCTTGAATATTTATAAGCATCTAAAAACGGTTGGTATTTTTCTGAAACCATAGCTATATCAAATCCTGCTTCCTCCATTCCCAAATCCAATAAACCACAACCCGAAAAAAAAGAAAATAATTTTATCTTCATTATTTATTTTTGCACCCAGTGCATCCTCCATACCTTTTTACTTTTTAATAACTGCCCACTTCTGCAGTTTCTAATTTTACATTAGCCAAATATTTTGCGCCATGCATTTTCTTATAACTCATCATTGTCATGAATATTCATATCCCATATTGTTTCTCCAACTACTTTTACACATTCGTCAACATTTCTAGAAATCTCTTTTCCCCAAAATCTAATCACAGTCCATCCCATAAATAAAAGTTGTTTATTTATCTCATCGTCTCTCTCTATATTTTTCTCAATTTTTTGTACCCAATATTGACTATTATTTCCTTGTTCCAGCCTTGGTTTAAGTACTTCCCAATCTTTTCCATGGAAGAATTCGCTATCGCAAAATATAGCAATTTTATATTTTGTTAATGCTATATCCGGTTTCCCTGGTAATTTTTTATAATTTTTACGATAACGAAGACCTTTTTGCCATAACGCTCTACGTAGTTTTATTTCAATACTAGTATCACAAGACTTTATGCATTGCATATTTCTTCTTCGTTGTTCTCTAGTTAAATTATCCATTTATATTTTCCTGCAATTTTCCACTTACCGCCTTTGCCACATACCAAAACATCACCGGCGGAATGGCATTTCCCAAGGCTCTATACTGGGCAGCCTCACTTCCAACAAGTTCAAAATCATCTGGAAAAGACTGTATTCTCGCCACTTCTCTAGGTGTAAATCTGCGGTATCTCTTATCTTCCATAAGCACTGGATCTGTACTATTTAAAGACACCTTTGCCAAATGTGCCCCCACCGTATTACAAGGCTTATTAATATCCTGTGCCCTTCCCTTGTTCATACTCTCTCTTTTTTTCATCATTCCAGCTACAGCACGTTCGCTAAAAAAATATTTTTCATCCACTTTTTTCTCAATGACCTTTTTTAATGGTGCAAAATTATTTTCATCTTCTATCTCCACATCTGGAAATGAAAAATTTACATTTAAATCTTTTCTAAATCCAACAATAATCACACGTTCCCTCTTTTGTGGCACTCCATAATTGGCTGAATTCAAAATGCGGTACTGAACATCATACCCACTTTCTTCAAATTCTTTCATGATTAATGGAAATGCACTTTTTTTATTTGCTGTAAGAATCCCCTTTACATTCTCTGCAATAAAACATTTAGGTTGTCTTTCCCTTAATATCCTGCACATCTCGAAAAACAGCTTTCCTCTTTCATCCTTTACGCCGAGACGTTTGGGATTCTGTGCAATAATAGAAAAAGACTGACATGGGAAACCACCTGTCAAAATATCAAACTCTGGGATCTCTTCCGACTTTACCTCTCTGATATCGCGGTTATCAGGCGTAATTCCAAAATTCTCTTTAAAAATATTACAAGCATTATCATCAATATCATTGGCATAAACTATCTCCATGCCATTAGACTCATAATGTTTACCCAAGAAATCAAAATCACCCAACAATCCAACATCCGTTCCGCCACATCCACAAAACAATGATGCTACTTTTAATTTTTCCATGTTAACAACTCCTCAAATTGTCCCACTTGCTTGGGATCAAATGTTATATCCGCTCCATCCGCAGGTATCATATCGATCTTATCTTGCTTATAAAGTCCTACCGGATCTTGTAACAAAAACAATTTTCGTTCCGATTTACTAAGAAGCAAACGATATACAAAATATCTATCATGAGTACTGCTCGCTGTATTCCACTCATTTTTTGTCAAATGAATTCTGTTAAAATGTAATGGTTTTGAACTAATAGTCGTTTTGACTTCAATATATCTCTTTCGCTCATCCAGCTCTACCGAACTAATATCATATCCAACGGCAAATTGCGTAGGTATTCGCTTAATCAAATGAATCAAATCCTCACGACCACCTAATTTAATTCTCATGCACTCATGCCCATGAACCAGACTTTCACCTATGTCACCTATGTCTTTTGTTGTCAGCATATCATAATATGTAGCAATACGCTTTTCAATCACATCATCCCTTTCAATAAAGTCTGCTAATCCAGTATCTTTGGCATTTCTTGCATTTTCTTTAAGCTGCTTTAATTCTTCCGCATCATTTGCAATATATGCCAAAATATCTGTTGAAAAATCCGTATTCTTCATATCTCTATTGACATATGCAAACCAGCCGTCACTACAGGCTTTCACCGTCTCCAAACTTCCATGACGACTTTGTATCATATTGTCATATCCATCAAACCACTCATTGGATTCACAAAATTTTATAATCGATTCTTCTTCCAACGTATTAAGATAGTATGTTCTACTATCATAAGTCTTCAAAAGATTTGCAATCTCCATGTAATCCAAAATATCGCCTGCATAACGTACCACATCTCCAGTTTGATCATACGTCATTTTATTCTTTCGATTATCTGAAATCCTCTTCCATGTACTCTCAACACCTTCGTGATCTCTAGTCACACGCAAATCGTTAAATATACAATGGCATGCCTCTGGTTTAGTTATCCCAATAGAATTTTCACCTTCTCTATTAGCATATCTTAATAATTGCAAAACATATTGTGCAGGTTTGAATTTTATGCCTTGCTCTATCTGCTCCAATACCGCCCTAGGCTTTATATGTGCACCCGGATATTGAAAATTGTATAGAAATACTTTAAAACACTCAACCAAATCTTGATTATTAGCTAATTCTATTGCTCGTCTACCCGGTTTGTCGGTTATCTCCGTATGTTGTATAAATCCAAACAATGCTGATATTTCTGTTCTCCAATTATTTATTGTTTTTAATTCCCTATGTGCATTTCCCGGATATCGAAACAGGGCAGCATTTACATCAGCAACAAAATCATCCGTTGCTTTCTCACCTACCCTTGCAATTTCCTCTGCAACATATATTAAAACATTTTCTATATCTCCTTTAAAGCGAGGTCTAACATGATGCAACCTAAAATAATACTCTTTTGGTATTTGATATTCAGCCATTATTTTCATCTCCTAACGCTTTTGTTAATTGCTCTGCAATACACTGTGCCATAAGCGGTGGAACTGCATTTCCCACTTGTCTAAACTGTTGTGTTTTGTTGCCTAAAAAAATAAAATCATCTGGAAACGATTGTAATCTTGCACACTCTCTAACCGTTGGTACTCGATTATATTTATAATGAAAATGATGTCTATGTCCTGTATCAATAGTAGGTGCAGGTTTATCACTTGCAAATCTTGTCCATGCAACATGAAAATTTCTACTATTTCTATATTCTTCTGGTAAATCCTTATAGTTTCCACCGTCTGGAACCAAAGATATTATTTTTTTGACTTTTTCAGAATGATTTGCAGCAACATGATTTCTAACCACACTTGAATTTTTTCTCATTAGTTTTTGATAATCGTTCTGTGCATCTGTGAGATATAGCGCATTCTCACAACCTAATTCACTCTCTAATGTGGGAAGATCTGACAATGCCATGCTACAACTTACAATTTTAGTGATAGCTTTCGGATATTCGTAGTGTCCCTTTTTCATCCCCACAAACACTACACGATTCCTATTTTGCGGCACCCCATAATCTGATGCACATAATACTTTATATTGGATTTCATAGCCTAAATCAGTAAATTTCTTGAGAATACTATCTTTGATTTGTCCACCAAATAAGCTTACAAGCCCTGGAACATTTTCAATTACAAACGCTTTCGGTTTGATTTCTTCCACTAAACGTATATATGTCAAATAAAGCTTATTTCTAGGATCGTCAAATTTTCTTGGTCCTGAAAGTGACATTCCCTGACAAGGAGGTCCACCTATAATGACATCTATAGTTTTATCTCCAATTAATGGTTTTATATCCTTTTCATATGTTAATTCTGTTATATCTCCGCAAATCGATTTTGACCCTTTGTGATTTAATTCAAATGTTTCTAAGGCTTTAGCATCATTATCTATTCCCAGTAAAATATTGTAGCCTGCCTTTTCAAATCCATAAGATAAACCTCCACATCCACAAAATAAATCAATGGCGTTTAGACTTGTTTTCATTTTGTTTTTTTACCTTTCTATTATCCTCTGGTTTCTCTGCATTCTCTGGAATTGCCCAAGCTTCTCCCAACTTAAATGTACCTTTTATCCGGTTTTCAGAGCATAATATTTGTACTCTGCGTTGAGAAATATTCCATTTTTTTGCAACTTGATTTGCTGTCATATAACCCATATTATTTACCTCAACTTTCATATATCATTATATTCTACGGGGCGAACAAAAGCAACATGATCTTTTCTCATTTCATTCCAATCACATATAGTAAAAAGAGATATCGTTTTCATTGATGTCTCTCCAACTATTTTTTATCAGCCATATAATATTTCTGCTCTCACAATCTCCTCAGCTCTCTCACAAATATTGTTCATCCTCTGCACCCAAAGCATCTGATTTTTCTCTTTCAGATGTTCAGTCACGCCCTCTTGTTCTGCCATCTGCTTTACCAATAGATCAAACTGTGCCTCTGCCTGTTCCTGCATCATAAGCAAATGTTCCTTTAGTTTTCCACTTAAAAGCATCGCCTGATAGATGCCACTCCGGTGCTCTTTCAGATAATATTTTCTCATTAGTCCAAACTTTCTCAATTCCCCTTCCGGCTCCGGATCAGAAATTAAGTTTGGCATCAAATAATCCCCATTTTTTTCGTATGTAATATTCATAAACAGCCCCTCTTTCCCCGAATTACAATTCAGTACTGATATTATGTTTTCTCGATGTGCCATGTTCCTGTGTATGCATAGATTTTTGTTGTGTTTGCTCTTTCACAACCTTCTGCTTTTCCGCCAAGCGTTCTTTCATTGTCTTAGGCTCTAATGACTTCACAAATTCTGCAAAGGCTTCGCCCAATCCTCTGGTGGAAATAAACTGCTTCATTTTATCCAATAGTCCATCTATCCCACCTCCTTGTCTGTGGACAGTCCGTAGATTCGTTTCGTAAAATACTGCGTGCTGACACGCCCTTTTATTGTCACAAATCCTTCAGCCTCAAGTTCTGCATTCAGCCGCCGTATCATCTTATAAGCATAGGATAGTGATACGTCCAGCATTTCCATGACATCCTGTGCTGTTAAAAATCGTTTGTTCTCCGTAAGCAAATGCCGCCTCTCTTTCGTTTTATTATCCAGTTCATTTCCGAACGGTTTTGATGTGTTTTATATTAACAGTTCGTTTTTGTACTGTCAATACTTTTTTAGCAAAAAACATTTCATTTTTGTACTGTTGATGTTATAATCTCCGTATATGTATGATTTATGCCTCGTGTTTTCATACAAGCTACAACACTCATTACACTTATAAGGAGCAGTTAAAATGGGCGAAAAATTCACCAACCGGGTAGGCTTTTTAATTAGAAATTTCAGAATTGCAGCGGAAATGACGCAAAAGGAATTGGCAGATAAATGCGGACTAAACGAATCCACAATCCGAAACTACGAGCTCGGAAACCGATATCCGGACGAAGCGACTTTGCTCAATATTGCCAACAATCTAGGTGTCAGTTTTTATGCATTATCAGATCCGAATGTTGCCAATATCTTCAGTGCACTCCATGTTCTGTTTGACATCGAATGGGCATACGGACTACGCCCTACAATGAAGGACGGTGAAATATGCTTCAAATTTGAAGAACGGCTTCCAAGTGCCGGCCCCCACCCACAGGAAGACCTCGATAACTTCAAGAAGATGGTTGAGTATTGGGCACGCCTACGAGATAAACTGGAGGATGGTGAAATAACCGAAACAGAATATTATTTCAAAGAGATAAAGTTTCCGATGAATCCGATAGATTCGGATACGGAATATACTGTTTCGTTGAATCTTGATGATGACGACCAACTACTGGTTCAGAATCTGAATGAGGATGAAAAGGCAGCAGAAACTGCTGAGTTGTTAAAAGACTTATTTCCTGATTTCTCTTATGTGAAGAGAAAGAGGAAACCGAAGAAGGAATAATAAAAACTTATATTTGCTATTAATTTATACATGCTTTCTAAATTATCTATCAGGAGATGTCAAAATGAAAACACTAAATAAAGAAGAAAAAGAAATAATCAAACTGATACAAGAGAAAAAAATTACAGACATCTATTCTTATGTTAAATACTACAATTTATGAACGAAAATTCAATATTTTAAAGAAGATATCCAAAAAGCCTTTGAAAACAAATACGGTACAACAACCCGTATAATTACAAAAGGCAAAAATAATACTATTTGTAAAAAATATATTATAGAAGAACTCTCTGACAACCGATACAAAGCAAGACCTTATCTAACGTTCAATGATGGATCTACTACTGATTGGGACACTATCTACTATAAGCCCAAAGGAATTGAACATTCATACCATCTTACAGAACCAACATATACATGTGATAACATAGATCAAATTCTTAATTTTATATCTATTTGGCAATTTCTAGAAAGCGAGCACCTTATTATTGAATTACCAAAATCCTGCGATGCGAAGGATATGGGTTTGTTTTTAAGAAAAACCAATGTAACACCAGAAGATGCCTCTTTACCTGACGAGCCTTGTAATACCTATGATTTACAGATTAATGCAAGAGAATTTATGTCTTGGGAATTTAAATTAGATGTTCACAATTTTGAAATTTGTTTACCATATTTGATGAAACAAATACAACCAACGCTTGGACTTAATACATTTGTAAAAAATAAATATAGGACAGAATCCACTTTAATTGAAAGAAGGAATTTTATAATTGCTCTTGCTGGTGTGGTGGTTGCAATCATCACATCACTCATTTCACTTTTTGCCTCTATTTTTGATAATGGAAATGCCAAAGAACTTAACAATATAAATAATTCCATACAAGAAATTCATGAGCAAATGGTTGTACCAAATGAAACTGATAGTCCGACACCAAACCAATAAGAATTATTATATACTATTCGCAATGATTATTGTCATTTGATTGTCACTAGACATAGAGAGCCAAGAAAGCCCGCAAAATAGGCATTTCTTGGCTCTAATATATTATTCGAATTCAATCGTCGCCGGGGGCTTCGGGCTCATATCATAGCACACGCGGTTTACGTTCTCGACCTCTGCCAGGATTCTGTTAGTGATTCTGTCGAGAATCTCCCAGTCTACGTGCTCGATGCTGGCTGTCATCGCGTCGATGGTATTGATTGCACGGATGATTACCATGTACTCAAAGCATCTTGCATGATTCTTCATTCCCACAGACTTGAAATCGGGTACTACCGTAAAATACTGCCATACTTTCTTGTCCAGTCCTGCCTTTGCGAACTCCTCGCGCAGGATAGCATCTGACTCACGGACAGCTTCCAGGCGATCTCTTGTGATAGCGCCGAGGCAGCGAACACCAAGTCCCGGACCCGGGAACGGCTGACGGTAAACCATTTCAGCAGGCAGGCCAAGCTCAATACCGCAGGCACGAACTTCGTCCTTGAAGAGCTGCTTTAACGGCTCTACCAATTCAAACTGCAAATCTTCCGGAAGTCCTCCCACATTGTGGTGAGATTTTACCATCTTTGCAGTCTTGGTTCCGCTCTCGATAATGTCCGGATAAATCGTTCCCTGTCCAAGGAAATCGATTCCTTCCAGTTTTCTCGCTTCTTCCTCGAAAACACGGATAAATTCTCCGCCGATAATCTTTCTCTTCTCTTCCGGATCAGATACATTTTCCAGCTTTCCAAGGAAACGCTCTGTAGCGTCTACATAAATCAGATTTGCATGAAGCTGGTTGCGGAATACCTCTACAACGCTTTCAGATTCATTTTTCCGCATCAGACCATGATTTACATGTACGCATACCAAGTTGTCACCAATTGCTTTCA
>ERZ791837.1495-NODE-1495-length-14976-cov-3.028885_pt1 | contig 14976 bp, 11 predicted proteins | sample MGYA00510292_ERZ791837 | MGnify/ENA primary metagenome ERZ791837 (study PRJEB30046, sample SAMN00715259) | human gut metagenome | study: EMG produced TPA metagenomics assembly of the A metagenome-wide association study of gut microbiota in type 2...
CAGATGGACGGCGCTATCCTGGTAGTTGCTGCTTCTGACGGTCCTATGGCTCAGACTAAGGAGCATATCCTGCTTGCTCGTCAGGTAGGCGTACCAGCAATCGTTGTATTCATGAACAAGGCTGACCTCGTTGATGATGAAGAGCTGCTGGAACTGGTTGAGATGGATATTCGTGACACACTGAGCGAATATGAGTTCCCTGGCGATGACATTCCTGTTATCATTGGTTCTGCTCGTGCAGCTCTGGATGCTCCAGACGATCTGTCTGATCCTGCATATGCACCTATCATCGAACTGATGGACAAGGTTGATGAATATATTCCAACACCTGAGAGAGATGACGCTAAGCCGTTCCTGATGCCTGTTGAGGATACAATGACTATCTCTGGTCGTGGTACTGTTGTTACAGGACGTGTTGAGAGAGGTAGACTGAATGTTAACGAGACTGTTGAAATCGTTGGTCTGTCTGAAGAAAAGCTTTCTACAGTTGTAACAGGTATTGAAATGTTCCGTAAGACTCTGGACTTCGCTGAAGCTGGCGATAACATCGGTGCTCTGCTCCGTGGTATCACACGTGATCAGGTTGAACGTGGTCAGGTTCTTTGTAAGCCGGGTTCAATTCACCCACACACAAAGTTCACAGGTCAGGTTTACGTTTTGAAGAAGGAAGAAGGCGGCCGTCATACACCGTTCTTCAACAACTACAGACCACAGTTCTATTTCAGAACAACTGACGTTACAGGTATCATCACTCTTCCAGAGGGTGTAGAAATGTGTACACCTGGCGATAACGTTGCTATGGATGTTGAGCTGATTGCTCCAATCGCTATTGAAGAAGGTCTGCGTTTTGCTATCCGTGAGGGCGGCAGAACCGTAGGTTCAGGCGTTGTAACTGCAATCAAGGAATAATTGATTCTTTGAAATAATAGAGGAAGTAAGGTTTTCTTACTTCCTCTTTTTTTACACAGTGTGTTGTTAAAAACGCACAAAAAGTTGAGAAAATCTTCGGCATTCTTTTATTGCAATTTCTCTTATGGATTATTGATTTTTTTGTAGAGATAGTGTATAATAAATATACAGTGGAGAAAAGTGGTGTATTGTGCCCTGATATGGGCGAAAATGATGCAGCTTCCCACTGGTACCCTTAGAAAGGCGGGGAGTATAGTGGCATCATTGATGGGTACATATTACCATAATATTGATGGCAAGGGCAGAATTAACTTCCCCACTAAGCTCCGTGAAATTCTGGGTGTGTCCTTTTATGTTACCAGAAGTATTGATTCTCCGTGTCTTGCTGTTTATTCACAGGAAGAATGGGATAAGCTGTCGGAGAAAGTTGCTGCGCTGCCCTCTTCTAAGTCGGGTAAGATAGAGCGTTGGCTATATTCAGGTGCGGCAGAATTGACTCCTGATAAGCAGGGACGTGTCCTTTTGTCTCAGGAACTGCGTAATTTTGCAGGCCTTGAAAAGGATATTGTTATAATTGGCGCTAATAATAAGGCTGAGATTTGGGATAAAACACGTTGGGACGAAATGAATGCTTCTATTGATATGGATGATCTGCTTGAAACAATGGCTGGACTTGGCTTTTAAGGCGGTGACATGATGGAATTTGTGCATATACCTGTTCTTCTTGATGAAGTTCTGAAAAGTCTTTCTATAAAGCCGGATGGCATTTATGTTGACGGAACTGTAGGCGGTGCAGGACATTCAAAAGAAATAGCAAAGCGGCTTTCTGAAAAGGGTCTTTTGATTGGTCTTGACCGAGATCCAGATGCAGTGGAAGTTGCCAGTGAAAGACTGAAAGGTCTTTCGGCTAAAGTTTTCCACTGTAATTATGATGAAATGAAAAGAGTCCTTGATGAGCTTGGAATCACAGGTGTTGACGGTATCCTTATGGATTTAGGAGTTTCTTCACACCAGCTTGATACAGGTGACAGAGGCTTTTCTTATCATGTGGATGCGCCTCTTGATATGCGAATGAGTCAGACAGGACTTAGTGCAGAGGATATTGTTAATACATGGTCAGAAGCAGCTATCAGTAAAATTTTGTTTGAGTATGGTGAAGAGAAGTTTGCACGAAGTATTGCAAGAAAAATTGTAGAAGCTCGTGAGATCCAACCTATAAAGACGACTTTGCAGCTTGCCGAGCTTGTTAAGAGCGGAGTTCCGCAGAAAGTGCGCAGAGAAAAAAATCCTTGCAAAAAAACATTTCAGGCGATACGAATTGCTGTAAACGGTGAGTTTGAGCATTTGGAAAGAGGTCTGGAAACAGCGTTTGGCTGCCTGAAGCCCGGTGGGAGATTATCAGTTATAACTTTCCATTCACTGGAGGATCGTATTGTAAAAAAACAATTCAAAAAATGGTGTACAGGATGTATATGCCCGCCTGATTTTCCCCAGTGTGTATGCGGCAGAGAACCGGAGGGTGAGCTTGTTAATCGTAAGCCTATTGTTGCTGGAGATTCAGAGCTTACTATGAATACTCGCAGCCGCAGTGCTAAGCTAAGGGTGATAGAGAGGAGATAGTCTGTATTATGGCTGAGCAGCATAAAGATATAATGGCTGAGACAGCCACTTCAGAGAATACTTCAACTGATAAAATAAAAGATAAAAACTTAAAAAGAAGAATATTTTATATTACACCTCAAAAAAGAGGACAAGCGCTTAAAATTCTTATTGTAAGTGCTTTTGCTCTTGTTTTATTCTTCTTGGTAATAAATAGTTATGTCCAGCTAAACGAGGTCTATTCTGATATTTCATCTGCCAGTACGGAGCTTAATGAGCTGAAAAGTGATAATGTTCGTATGCAGACAGAGCTTGAAGGTCAGGCATCTATAAGAAATATCAAGCAGTATGCCGAGGAAAGACTGGGACTTAAAAAGATGGCACAGTCTCAGATACAGTATATTCAGATTCAAACTGAGGATGAGGTAATTGTAGAAGAGCCGGAACAGAATGTATTTCTTAAAATAAAACGATGGTTCGTTGATTTGATAGAATATCTTCGTGGATAGTCGGCATATGATGTACAGGGCAAGGGCTTTTGTACAGTTATTATTCGGATGCTATCGGCAGCGCTATTAAATAAAGAAAAGCTGCCGTTAGTATATAAAAAAAGAAAGAGATACAAAATCGGGTGTCGAAAAAAGGAATGCAATTCGTATGACTGCGCCTTCATCGGACAGATGAGGCGCACACGGATTGGTTCCGCAAAAAATTAAGCAGGAAAGGAACCGTTTCCTGTTTAATGAGAATTCCTGTCACATTGACAGTTCAAATAGTATGCAACGCCTTGGGATAGGCTGTTGACTTTGTTACAAGGGCGGGGTATTTTCATGGATTCCCGCCTTATTCTATTTTTAGAAAGAAAGTTTAAGGTTTTTGGGTGCTGTTGAAATACCGGAAAGGAGTGTTATTGTGCCAAAGAATGATAAAAACGGAGCGGTAAAAACAGGTGCTGTAAAAGGAAATCAGCCTACAGCTAAAATGAAATCACATTTGAATATCGGTGTACTTTCTATTATGACTTTGATTTGTGGGGCTGTAATAGCTAATCTTTTTAAAGTGTCGATAATGGAACATGGAAAATATGAGAAGCTGGCAAATAACTACCACTTCGATAAGATTACTCTTGAGGCTCAGCGTGGAGCAATTTATGATGCTACCGGTACACCTCTTGCATGGAGTGCGACTGTTTACAACGTATATATTGACCCTACGCTTTTTCGTGAAGAAATGAAAGAAATTGAGGAAGCTAATGAGTCTAAACGTTCAAATGCTCAAAAAAAAGGAGAAACAGCAGATAATCTTATAAATATTGAAAACCTTAAAAATTCAATTGCAAACTATCTTGCAAATAAGCTTGATGTAGATGCACAGGAAATCCATGATGCTTATGAGCTTGACGGCAGATATTATTTGATTAAAACACAGGTGGAAAAGAATGTTGTTGATGAAATAATGGCGTATTTTAGTGAAATGAACCTTATTTCATTTGCCTCTCAGCCTACGACAAAGCGTTATTATCCACAAAATGAACTTGCTGCAAGTGTTATTGGCTTTACAAATAGTGACGGTGATGGTCAATATGGTCTTGAATATCAGTATGATTCTTACCTTTCAGGTGTTGACGGAAGAGTTGTATCAGCACAGGCAGCCAACGGCGAGGAGATGCCGTACCGTTATTCTACTACATATGATGCTGAAGACGGTGATTCCTTGTATTTGACTATTGATACAACTATTCAGTATTATCTGGAAAAGGCTTTAGGAGAAATGGTCACTGATTTTAATGTTCAGAAAAGAGCAAGCGGAATAATCATGAACCCTAAAACCGGTGCGATTTATGCAATGGCTACGTACCCTTCCTTTGACCTTAATAATCCTTCAGAGATCTATGATACTGCAACTGCACAGCAGCTTGCACTTTTATCCGGTCAGGAATATACAGAAGCTTATACCACAGCACGTGAGCTTCAGTGGAAAAATAAGGCAGTAGCTGAAATTTACTATCCTGGTTCTGTATTTAAAGTAATTACAAGTGCTTCTGCTTTTGAGGAAAAGCTTATTGATATAAAAGCTGATATGTTCAACTGTCCTGGTTACTTTGAGGTAAGCGGGGAAAAAATCAGATGTTCTAACAGAAGCGGTCATGGTTCTCAGAATTATACAATGGCTCTTACTACTTCATGTAACCCTGCATTTATGCAGATAGGCTTAAGATTGGGTACAGAGAGATTTTTTCAGTATTTTGAAGGATTTGGACTTTCTGTTAGAACAGGTATAGACCTGCCCGGTGAATCAAACAGTATTCATGTAGATGCAGGCATGAGCAATGTCGACCTTGCATCATCGTCCTTTGGACAGGTTAATAAAATTACACCTATTCAGATGATCACAGCTTACTCTGCGGCTATAAATGGTGGTTATCTTGTAACTCCTTATGTTATGGATAAAATAGAGGATGAAGATGGAAACATTGTTCTTGAGAATAATACAAAAATAAGACGTCAGGTCGTGTCAAAGGAAACATCTGAAATCATGAGACAGCAGCTTGAAGCAGTTGTCGAAAATAATAATGTGAATAATGCCCATATAGATGGATATAGGATAGGCGGCAAGTCTGGTACATCTGAGAAGTTGGATGAATACAGCGGAGCAAATGAAGAGGGAATGCAGTATGTTGCATCTTACTGCTGTTTTGCGCCAGCAGATGATCCTGAGGTAATTCTGCTTATAATGGCTGATGAACCTGATAAAAGCATAAACTATTACGGCGGTACGGTTGTTTCTCCTTATGCAAGAAACGTTATGGAAGATGTTTTGCCATATCTGGGCTTCTATCCGGAGACAACTAATGTTGTTGAATCTAATAACATTACAGTTCCTATGCTTCAGAACAAGACTATTGAAGAGGTAAAGCCTACTCTTACAGAGCTTGGTCTTGAATATGAGGTCATCGGAACAGGTACATCTATTATACGTCAGTGTCCTGTAACAGGTTCAAGTATGGAAAAGGGCGGTATAGTATTGCTCTATACAGATACCGAAGCAGAGCTTCAGTATGTAGAAGTTCCAAATGTGCTGGAGAAAACAGCTGCGGAGGCTGAGGTCATTCTCAGAAATGCAGGACTCAATGTTGTAACTATCGGTGTTTCCGCTGAGAATTCAGAGGCAAGAGTTCAGTTCCAGTCCGATCCTGAAGGTGCACGTGTTGAAAAGGGTACGGTGATAAGCCTTACTATGACTATAAATGATCAGACAGGTTAATGATGAGGCATTGCAGAAGCCTGACCTTGTGAAAAGATCAGCAAATGCTTAGGGGATACTTCTGCGGAGTGTCCCCCTTATTTTGGAAAATATCACGCAGTATATCATAATGCTGCGGTGAAATAATACGATTGAATACAGCGTATGAAAGGCGGTATCACCATGCGGTTATATGAATTGCTTGAAGGCAAAGTACGTACAGAACTTGAAAATTTGGAGATCACAGGGATTACTGATGATTCCCGTAAGGTTCAAGAGGGTTCTCTCTTTATTTGTGTAAAGGGCGGAAGCTTTGACGGACATAACGTTGCTGCGGAGATGATCCAAAAGGGTGCAGCAGCTGTTGTTGCCGAAAGAGATCTGGGTCTTGGTGAAAGGCAGATCATTGTAGAAAATTCTCGTTCATTTTACGGAGAATTGTGTGCAGCGTGGTTTGGTCATCCGGAGAAAAAGCTGCGATTTATTGGTGTAACAGGTACAAACGGAAAGACTACCATTACAAATGTTATAAAAAAGCTGCTTACAGAAAACGGTCACAAGGTCGGACTTATAGGAACTATACAAAATGAGATCGGCAACCGAATTATTCATACAGAAAATACCACCCCTATGGTATATGATCTTATGAAGCTCTATGCTGAAATGGCAGATGAGGGCTGTGATTATGTTGTAATGGAGGTTTCTTCATTTGGACTTGTACAGTATCGCATAGGACCTACTCACTTTGAAACTGCTGTATTCACAAATCTTACTCAGGATCATCTTGACTATCATGGTAACATGGAAAATTATTATCAGGCTAAGCGTATGCTTTTTGATAAGTGCGATTATGCTGTTGTAAATATAGATGATGAATACGGAAAAAGGCTTTTTGAGGAAATATCCTGCGAAAAGTCCTCGTACAGCTGCTGCGGTCGTGGTGACTTTTATGCAGATGCAATAAAACTTCGTGCAAACGGCACAAGCTTCTGGCTGTGCTGCGGTGAAAAATCTTATCAGCTGAATCTTCTTATGACTGGAATGTTCAATGTTGCAAATGTTACAGCTTCTGTAGCAGCCTGTCTGAGAGCAGGTATCAGCATTGAAGAAATGATAGCAGTTCTTGAAAAGTATACTGGTGTGAGAGGACGTTGTGAAATAATCCCTACAGGAAAAAATTTCACAGTAATATGCGATTATGCTCATACGCCTGATGCTCTGGAAAACATTCTTTCAAGTGTAAAGGAATATACATCAGGCAAACTTATGTGTCTGTTTGGATGCGGAGGAAATCGTGATCGAACAAAGAGACCTAAAATGGCAGCAGCAGCAGCAAAATATGCAGATTTTTTAATTGTTACCTCGGATAATCCACGTGATGAAGATCCGGAGGCGATTATTGCAGAGATCCTTACGGGTCTTGAAGGTACAGATGTGCCTTATGAAGTTGTTGTCGAAAGAAAAGCAGCTATTCTCAGAGGAATGCAGCTTGCACAAAATGGAGACGTTCTGGTGCTTGCGGGCAAGGGTCATGAAGATTATCAGATACTTGCAGGCGGAAAACACATTCATATGGATGAACGTGAAATTGTAAAGGAATGTCTTACGCTGATAGACAGCGAATAATATAGTTAGGGGTAAACGTATACGATGGAAAAATTGAATCTTACAGAAATCGCAAATGCTCTTGGAACAAATGCTCCAATAGAAGCTGAAATAACAGAAATATGTACTGATACAAGAAATTTGCCTGAGGGTTGCCTTTTTCTGGCGCTTAAAGGCACTCATTTTGACGGTCATGCATTTGCTAAACGTGCTGTTGAAAGCGGTGCTGCGGCAGTTGTTACCGAATATGAAATAGATGGCTGTCCCTGTCTGGTAGTTCCTGATACACGCCGTGCTCTATTGCAGATAGCTGCATATTACAGAAGTAAATTTTCACCTGTTTTAGTAGGTGTTACAGGAAGCGTCGGAAAGACCACATCCAAGGAAATGATAGCATTGGTGCTTTCTTCCGCTTATAATACTCTTAAAACACAGGGAAATCTTAATAATGAAATAGGACTTCCAAAGACACTTTTAGAGCTTGGCTCACATCATGAAGCTGCTGTTATAGAAATGGGTATGTCTGATTTTGGTGAAATTCACCGCCTTAGCTGTACAACGCAGCCTACTATAGGCGTTATTACAAATATAGGCTTTTCTCATATCGAAAATCTTAAGTCACAGGAGGGTATCTTGCAGGCAAAGCTTGAGATACTTGACGGCATGGCTGAAGATGCTCCGCTTGTTGTAAGCGGTGATGATCCTTTTCTTGAACCTCTTAAAAATAAGCTTAAGCGTCCTGTTTATACATATGGAATTGAAAATGAAAACGCAGATGTACGTGCTGTGGATATTGTTGCCGAGGACAGCAGCACATCCTTTACCATTGTTGATAAGGGTGAGAACACCTGCCGTGTTGCTCTTCCTTGTGTGGGACTTCATAATGTTCTTGATGCACTGGGTGCATACTGTGCAGGACGTCTTGCAAATATTGAGCCTGAAAAGATCGCAAAGGCTCTGGAAAATTATAAAACAGTAGGCTTTAGACAGAATATAGAGCAGCATGGAACATATACTCTTATTGTAGATTGTTATAATGCAAGCCCTGATTCTATGAAAGCAGCTCTTCACGTTCTGAGAGAAATGAAGTCATCAGGCAGGAAAGCTGCTGTTCTTGGCGATATGCTTGAGCTTGGTGATCTTTCAAGAAAACTTCATGAAATAGTGGGAAATATGACTCTTACAAGTGGTGCCGATCAGATATTCTGCTATGGTGCGCAGGCAAAATATATTGCAGAGAAAGCTGCTGAATGCGGTGCGTCTGTATTCCATACGGAGGATAAGACAGAACTTTGCAGTGCTATACGTGCTTATCTCAGACCCGGTGACCTTATTCTTTTCAAGGCAAGCCGTGGTATGCATCTTGAGGATTGCATAAAGGAAATATTTAGACAGGAGGATGAGCAGAATGCCGTTCTGGATTGAGATCATTGCAGGACTTGTTTCATTTGCTGTTGCAGCTTTAGGTGGAAAAATGCTTATACCATTTCTACATAAGCTGAAATTTGGTCAGCCTATAAAAGTTGAATTCGGACCAAAATGGCACGAGGGAAAGCAGGGTACGCCAACGATGGGCGGTCTCATGTTTATTATATCGACAGTGGTTGCTGTTGCTGTAGGATATGTTGTATACCGTATGACATCAGTAACAACCCTTGGAACGGAGTCCGTATTTGCATCAAATGCAGCGCTAAGACTTCTAAGCTGTATCATCTTCTGCATACTATTCGGAGTTATGGGATTCATTGATGATTTCACAAAGGTTTCACGTAAAAATAATGACGGACTTTCGCCTATGCAGAAAATAGTGATTCAGGTGGTAATATCCATAGCATGGCTGCTGGTTATGCGTTTCCTCGGAGATACCAATACAGATATAAACCTTGGTTTTGTAAGTTTTGATATAGGATGGTTTTACTATCCACTGATGGTAGTTGTTATTATATATCTTACAAATGCAGTAAATCTGACAGATGGTATTGACGGCCTTTGCGGAACGGTTACAATGGTCAATATGCTTTTGTATACTACCATATTTGTTATACTTTCAAATGCAGAAATGACTCTTTTTACTATTGCGGTGGCAGGTGGATGTCTTGGCTTTTTAGTATGGAATTTCCACCCGGCAAAGTGCTTTATGGGAGATACAGGTTCAATGTTTTTAGGTGCAGCTGTAACGGCAGCAGGTCTTGTGACTCATCAGCACCTTGTGCTTATACTTATGGCACTTGTTTATATAATTGAAGCCCTGTCCGTTGTAATACAGGTTTTATATTTTAAGTACACAAAGAAAAAGTATGGTGAGGGCAGGAGAATTTTCAAAATGACACCTATTCACCATCACTTTGAGATGAGTGGTTTTAGTGAATATAAAATCGTAATCACTTTTTCACTGTTCAGCTTGATAGCTGGAATCGGCGGTGTTTTATTGGTGTTTTTCCGGTATATGCCTTAAAAGGCTGAAATTTAAGGAGGTTCTGTATGGCTGAAGCCACGAGAAAAAAGAAGGAGCGTCTCAGACTGCGTTTTCCTTTTGTTCAAAGAGGTGTGCGCTACGGCGAAGTAGATGTGCCGTTTTTCCTGACAGTGCTTGCACTTCTTGTTATGGGTATTATCATGATGTTCTCCGCCAGCTATGCCTGGGCGATCGCTGAGGGTCACAGCGGAACATTTTATGCTGAAGAACAGATAAAGACAGGCGCAATAGGTCTTATCCTTATGTATGTTCTTTCGATAGTTGATTATCGTATCTATCGCACGCCTATTATTGCTATAGGAAGTTACGTTGTGCCTGTTGTGCTGCTCGCTCTGGTACTTATTGTTGGTACAAGTGCGGGTGGTGCTCAGCGATGGTTAGTTATCGGTACTTTTAACTTCCAGCCCTCAGAGCTTATGAAGATCGGTCTGGTTATATTCTTTGCATATCTAATTGAAATGAATTATGGACAAATGCATAAGTTCCGTACAGGTATTCTGCCATATCTTGTGGCCTTGGGAATAGTTGCCGCTTTGCTTATGCTTGAACCACATCTTTCATGTACTATCCTTATTGGTCTTATCGGTATGACACTTATATGGGTAGGCGGAGCAAGACCACGTCACTTTTTGATTCTTATTGTAGCAGGAATAGCAGCTGTCCTTGCGATCGTAGCATTCTTGTCTATTTATGAAGGTTACGACTACATTCAGGTAAGAATTCAGTCATGGCTCGACCCGTTTTCTGATAGTGAGGGTGGTACATGGCAAACTTGTCAGTCACTGATAGCTATTGGTTCGGGTGGATTTTTCGGATTGGGTCTTGGTGAATCAAGACAGAAATTCCTATATCTTCCTGAAACTAAAAATGACTTCGTATTTTCTATTGTCTGTGAAGAACTTGGTTTTGTAGGTGCACTTACAGTTGTTCTTCTCTTTGCACTTTTGGTATACAGAGGATTCCGTATAGCATCACAGGCACCTGATAAGTTTGGCATGCTCCTTGCTGTAGGATTTACAATGCATATCGGATTACAAGCATTTCTTAACATTGCTGTTGTCAGCAATCTTGTGCCCAACACTGGTATAAGTCTGCCATTCTTCAGTTACGGTGGTACAGCCCTTATTTTACAGCTGGCTGAAATGGGTGTTGTAATGAACATATCACGTGCAAGATATAAAGCACCCACCTATACTGTACGGCGTAAAAAAGCAGCTGCCGAAGCAGCAGTACAGGAATAATGTGATAGGAGGATATAGATGAGAGTATTATTAGCAGGCGGAGGAACAGGCGGACATATTAACCCTGCCCTCGCTATTGCTTCAATCATTCAGGCACATGATCCGGAAGCAGAATTTCTGTTTGCCGGAACTCCGGGAGGTATGGAGTCAAAGCTCGTGCCTCAGTCAGGCTATCAGCTTACAACTATTGAAGTTGCCGGTTTTCAGCGCAAGATCTCATTTGAAAATATAAAGCGAAATGCTAAAGCTGTATATTTTCTGGCAAAGTCCGGAAAACGTGCAAAGCAGATCGTAGAGGACTTTAAGCCTGATATTGCAATCGGAACAGGAGGCTATGTTGCAGGTCCTGTTATACGAATGGCTGCAAAGATGGGCGTACCTTGTGCGATACACGAGCAGAACGCTTTCCCGGGCATAACAAACAAGATGCTTTCTCAGAAAGTTGACCATGTAATGCTTACTGTAAAAGAAGCGCTTGAATATATGGAGTTTGATTGTCCTTATACAGTTACAGGTCTACCTGTTCGTTCTGGCATATCACGAAAATCAAAGGAAGAAGCAAGAAGAGCTCTTGGATTTGATGACAGTATGTGTATACTGTCCTTTGGAGGAAGTCTGGGTGCAGGATGTATAAATGAGGTCATGGAAAATATGATCCCATGGACAGTACACAAGAACCTTAAAATAAATCACATTCATGGCTATGGAGGAATGGGCAGGGATACATTCCCTCAGGCAATGGCGGCTGCTGGAATCCCAATGCGCAGCAACCGTTTGAGAATTACGGAATACATAAATGATATGGATACTTGTCTTGCAGCAGCAGACCTTGTTATTTGCCGTGCGGGTGCAAGTACACTTGCAGAGCTGGAAGCTGCGGGTAAAGCTTCTATACTGATCCCGTCACCTATAGTTGCAGGAAACCATCAGTTCCATAATGCTAATGTTTTAGGCAAAGCAGGCGCTGCTATTGTCATTGAACAGAAAAATGTAAGCATAGAAGGAATGCTTCGACATGTGAAGAAGTTCTATGATGAGCCTGAGAGACTTGTTTCAATGTCTAAAAAGGCTGCGTCTCTGCAAATAGATGATACGCCGGACAGAATCTGGGAAGTGATAGAAAGTCTTTATGATATAAGTGTTCAGCGTAATGAAAAGAAGAATGCTTCTGCTGATGCTCCAAAGGAAAAAGAAAAGATAACATTCAAAAAGGCTGTTGTAAAGGCGAAAGAAAATGTACTGTCCTGCGTTCCAAAATTTTTGCCTGACAAGGAAACTGATCAGGAAAAAAATACAGAAACAAAATAATGACAGTAACCAAATATAAAGCATCTGCATAGCATGGAGAAAAACAAGAGGTGATGCAGATGCAGAAGCTTGTTATAAAAGGCGGCACTGCACTGGAAGGAGAGATCCCGCTCCGGGGTGCCAAAAACAGCGCACTTCCGCTTATGGCGGCAACTCTTTTGTGTAAAGGTGAAACTGTGCTTGAAAATTGTCCCAGACTTACTGATGTTTTTTCGGCTTGCAGGATACTCACTCATACAGGCTGCCGATGTACTATGAAAGAACATACAGTTATTGTTTGTGCAGACAGTCTTGAGATGAGTGAAATACCAGAATCTATGATGCAGGAAATGCGGTCATCTATAGTGTTTTTAGGTGCTCTTCTTGGAAAAACAGGATCTTGCCGTGTTTATTATCCCGGCGGATGTGAGCTTGGACCTAGACCTATTGATCTCCATCTTGAGGCACTTTGCCGTATGGGTGCAAAGATAGAACGCTGTGACGGACAGCTTGATTGTCATGCACCAGATGGACTTTCCGGCTGCAATATCCATTTGAAGTTCCCATCTGTAGGTGCAACCGAAAATATCATGCTTGCTGCTGTACTTGCAAAGGGCGAGACTGTTATCAGCAATGCGGCAAGAGAGCCGGAAATATGTGATCTGGCAAAATTTCTCAGAAAGTGCGGAGCTTTGATAAAAGGCGATGGTGAAAGCACAATACGTATTAAAGGTGTTAAGGAACTTATAGGCTGCACACATAGGATCATGCCTGACCGTATAGCAGGTATAACATATCTGTCAGCCGTTGCTGCTACAGGCGGAAAACTAAAACTTCTTGGTGCACAAAATGCACGTATGGATAACGTTCTGCCGGTGTTTGAACAGGCAGGCTGCCGTATAGATAAAGCAGACGATGCAATATATCTCTGTGCACCGAAAAGATTAAGAGCTGTTTCAAGACTCCGTACTATGCCTCATCCAGGGTTTCCCACTGATGTTCAGGCAATAATAATGGCTCTTATGACTGTCGCAAAGGGAGTAACTGTTTTTGAGGAAAATATATTTGAATGCCGTTACCGCCATGTTGACGGATTAGTTCAAATGGGAGCAGAGATATATGTTTCCGGAAGGATAGCTGTAGTAAATGGTGTGAATAGGCTCTGCGGGGCTCATGTTGCGGCAACAGATCTTCGTGGAGGTGCAGCTCTCGTGATCGCAGGACTTGCGGCAGAGGGTACAACAGAGGTCAGGCAGATTCATCACATAGATCGAGGATACGAAACTATTGAAAAAATTCTGGAAGGTGTCGGAGCAGATATTCTGCGCATCTCTCAGTGATATAATAATGATAACACATCCGCAGAAGGTGCGATGTCTGCGGATGTGCATTTAAAGATGATAAGGAGGGCGGCTATGGCAATGCATGATGTCGAAAAAACAACAATACGTACCGGATACCAAAATGCCAAAAGAATGCGGCGACGCAGGCGGCTTATGCCGATATATATATTTACGGTTTTAGTGCTTACTGCTTGTCTGGGAATATCTCTTTCAATGACATTGTTTTTTAATGTGTCATCAATTTTGGTTACGGGCATAGCACCTCAGTATTTACCTGAGGAAATAGCAGCTTCAAGCAGTGTGGAAAAGGGTGAAAATCTTTTAAGGCTTGATGTTAAAGAAATTGAAGAACAGATAGAATCAGAAATGATATATATAGAGAAGGCTGAGGTTTCAAAAAAATATCCTGATGCAGTAGTAATAGACGTACAGGCTTGCCATGAGTCCTATAATGTTTTTTTCGATAATGGAATACTTATGACCAGTGAAAGCGGAAAAATTATTACAAATAGTACAGAGGAAGGAGAGAATCTTCCGGCAGTTCATGGATTTAATCCCGTTGTTCTTACACCCGGACTTCATATATCTTCATCTGATGATACAAAAAATATTATTTTTAAAACATTCACAGAGATTATGTCCGAGGAAATGAGTTATCCTATTACCTCAATAGATATGTCGGACAAGTATAATATAGTTGTTGTTTTTGATGACAGAATAGAATTTTCACTTGGCAACTGGAATGAGATACCGTATAAAATAACTCTTGCAGAAGCCGTAATAGATAGACTTGGCGATGACAAGAACGGTTATCTTACGATGGTTGGCAATAATCAGATTTCATTCAGGGACAAGGCGTCTGTGGAACTTGCAAATCAGGTCACGGTTGTTACTACTACCACTTCCCCTGAGGGCGGTGAAGAGAGCGTTACAACTACTTCTACTGAAACTGTTATCGGTGAAATCGGAATGGCGAATAATGACTGATTATAATAAAATCTGCCTAAAAAAGAAAAAAATTTCAAAAATGACTTGAAATATGCTTGGAAGTGTGTTAAAATAATATGTGTATTTATATGTTAGCGATAGAAAGCATGGTGCGCAGATAAAATAAGCGTATCAGCAGTATATATGCAAAAATTAGGAGGAAGCAAAATAATGACTGATTTCATTTATGAAGATGCATTTGAACCGGATGTATGTATTAAGGTAATAGGCGTCGGCGGTGCCGGCGGCAACGCTCTGAATTGCATGGTTCAATCAGGTGTCCAGA
>ERZ791837.1501-NODE-1501-length-14901-cov-3.252054_pt1 | contig 14901 bp, 8 predicted proteins | sample MGYA00510292_ERZ791837 | MGnify/ENA primary metagenome ERZ791837 (study PRJEB30046, sample SAMN00715259) | human gut metagenome | study: EMG produced TPA metagenomics assembly of the A metagenome-wide association study of gut microbiota in type 2...
CTGCCGCTGCTGTTTGTCGCCGTGAAGAACCGTGCCATAGATTTGCTGCGCTCCAAAAAATGGCGGGGGGGGGAATCCGGACTGGACGAGTTGGATGTCTGTATTCGTACGCTTGTCGCCGACCATATCGAAGAGGAGTTCCAGTTATCGCAGTTGAGCGAGGAGATCGACTGCTGCATTTCGGGACTTTCCGAGCAGTGCCGCCGGGTGTTCCTGTTGAGCCGCACGACAGGCCTGAAAAACCGGGAGATCGCCGAGCGGCTCAACATCAGCGTCAAGACCGTCGAAAAGCATATCGGGGCGGCGCTCTCCCAGCTTCGGCTCCGGCTCAGCCGCAGCGGATTTCTGCGGCTTTTCCTCTGAAAAACAGAAGATGCCCTGCACCGTTTCGGTGCAGGGCATTGCTTTTTCCGCCTCGTTAGCGGAGTGGGAATTCGTGTGTGTGTGCGACGCGTCCGCCGGGACCGACGATTCGGATTGCGATTCGGTCGCCCGTCATGTCGCACCGTATGTAGCTTTGATTGCCGTTGACCACGACCGGGAACCGAACTTCGTCGTTTGCCGGGTGGAAGCCGTAGCGGTGCGTGTGGCCGGAGAACATGATATTGATGCCGGCCTCGTTGAGGATCGGCAGGAACAGATTCCGGAGGTGGTTGCTGCCGTGCCACGTTCCGCCGTCGAGCGGAATATGGAGGAAGACGACGCGTGCCGAGGCGTTGCGGAAGGTTTCGGAGGCCACCGCCCTGCGGAGCCATTCGCACTCTTCGCGGCGATAGGCGTCGTAGTCGGCAAGCCCTCCGTATTCGATGTCCGTGTCAGGCTTGTCTTCGCCGCAGTCGAGCAGCAAGAAACAGACCGATCCGACTTTGCAGAGTTGGTAGTGGCGGCCGTTACGCGTCGGGAAATAGTCGTGCAGACGGTCGGCGAAGACGCCGCGCGTCTCATGGTTGCCGCGGTTGTAGAGTATCGGGGTCTCCGAGGCGTAAAGGTTTACCGAGGCGTCGATGAAATCCCGGAACAACTGCTCCTCATTTTCAATGCTGTTGGACATGTCGCCGTTGAGCATTACGAAGTCGTGTTTGCCGAAATTGATTTCCCGGCACAGTTCGGTCATGTCGTCGGCGCGTCCGTGGATGTCGTTCAGGATGACGAACGAACAGTCGGTTCCCGTTGCCGGGAATGTCCGGAACCGGAACGGTGCGCGTTTGTAGACATTGCTGGCAACGGTCCTGCCGTAGAGGACGTTGTCTCCGTGTTTCCATTCGAGTACCTCCTGCGAGAAGATGCGGTAGCAGTATTTCGTTCCGGGACGCAGGTTGTTCAGCCGCACGGCGTGCAGTGTCTTGTGTGCCTGTTTGCGGCCCGCGACGGTTTCGTAATGGCGGGTATGTTCGGCGGCGTAGAAACTGCGTCCGTCGTCCTCGGTTGCCTCGACCCACGACAAAGCGGGTTTGTTGGTAGTCCACAGGACGGTTACGCCGTCTTCGGTCATGTCGCACAGCCACGGGCCATGCGTGATCTTGAAATCCTGGGCCGGCAGCGTCAGTGCCGCTGCCAGCCCGAGGAGTGTGAATAGCAGTTTTTTCATCTTCCGAACGCTTTATTCCTGATTCTCCGGGAGGTCTTCCTCGGTCTGGAACCGGATGTCGGCCACGACGGGGCGGTGGTCCGAGGCGTCGACGCCGTCGACCTGCTGGTCGCTGCGCGAAACCACTGTGCAGTTCTGTACGCCGAAGTGTCCGATCGGGGCATACAGTATGTAGTCGATCTTGCGGGTGGGATTCTCCGACGGGAAAGTGTATTGGTCGATCGTTCCGACATTGGTCAGGAACGCGGTCATCGTGGCGATGACGTTCGAACTGGGAATGGCGTTGAGGTCGCCCGCAAGGATGAGGTCTCCGTCCAGTTCCGTGTCGCGGATACGGCGGATCTCATTGGCCTGCACCAGGCGGCTCGCATCGCCCGAAAGATGATCGAGGTGCGTCGAGGCGACATAGAGGTCTTTGCCGTCGATCTCGACGCGGATGACGCACAGCGAACGGTCCTCTCCCGGTTGCGAAGCGGCGCAGGGGAGCCGGTAACTGCGGGTCTCTATAATCGGGTGTTTCGACAGCACGGCGTCGCCGTATTCGCCTCCGTCGCGGTCGATGGCTTTCGAGAAGTGCCACTCCATACCGAGTTTGGCTGCCAGGTCGCGGGCCTGGTGTACGTCTTTTCCCGTGCGGTTGGTGAAGACATCCACCTCGTTGAGGGTTACGAAGTCGGGGTCCTGCCGGCGGATTACCTCGGCCAGCGCGTCCAGATCGGCTGCATTGGCGGGGCTTGTGGCGCGTGCGCCGTAAATGTTGTAGGTCATTATGCGGATGATCCTGCCTTTGGGTGGAATGACTGCCTTGTCTCCGTGCTCGTCGTTGTAATTGTCGTCGTTGGTGCATGAAACGACAATCAGGAGCAGCGCCCACAGACATATAGTCTTTTTCATAGTCTTTCGTTTGGTTTAAAAATTTGTTAGTCGGATCAGAATGCCCATACTTCGGCGATGCAGGTCTGGTAGAGGTCGGCCTGCGTGGCGGTGACGAAGATACGGAAATAGCGCCCCGTTGCCTTGTGGTCGAGGTATACCGTGTTCTCGATCCGGTTTTCGACGGTAAAGGTCCCTGCATGGGTCCAGTTTTGGTTGTCGTCGCTCACGTCGATGTTGAAGATACGCGGGTTGCCGCTGCTCTTGGGAACGTCGGAGCCTTCTTTGTCAGACCGTCCGCGGATCGTGAGTCCGTGCAGTTCCTTGGGTGCGCCCATGTCGACGGCGATCCAGTGCGGCGGGCCGGGTTTGGCGTTACGCCACTGCGTACCCCAATAGGTGTTGTTTTCGCCGTCGATGATCGAAACGGCCAATCCGCGGTTGGGGTAGGTCGATGTCGCTTCAGCCTCCTGCGTCGAGAACCCGGCGATCGACCAGCCGCTCCTGTCGTATCTCGGGAACGGATTTTCGGTGTAGTAGCCGTTGATGCGCAGGTAAGCCGTCTGCAACGATTCGTTGACGGCCAGGTCGGGTGTCACATTCTCGATCCGTACCGGCAGCAGGAAGACGCCCACGCCGTCGAACGCCTGGCTGTTGATGGCGATCCGGATGGGCGAGGAGATGTATTTCCCGTTAGGAATCACGGCTTCGAGGTTCTCGATCGTGTAGCTTTCATCAAGCATCATCGGGTAGTTGCTCTGGTGCTTCTGATTGTAGGTATCCACCAGTTCGGGGGCGACGCGAAATTTGACCGTCACATCGCATCCCGGGTTGCGGATTCCGCTCAAGTTGGCGTAGACCATGAGCGACGTGTCGCGTTCGAGCGGGAATGAGAGTGTGTTCTTGGAGGCGTCGTCGACGGCGTTGACCGTGTAAATACGCGTATAGTTCTCGGGGTTGTCCACGTTCAGGTCGTCCTGAATCGGGTTTTCGCAGGCTGCGAAGAGCGTTCCGCAGCAGAGGACAGCCAGGTATTTCGTAAGTTTCATAGTCGTTATTCGTTTTTACGGTTACCATCCGGGATTCTGGACGATCTGCGGATCGCGGTTGATTTCGGACTGGGGAATGGGGAAAAGGTAGAACTCGGGCCGGAACACGCGGGTTTCGAATACGGTTTTCTCGTAGAACGCCTCGTCGGTGAAGCTGTTGCCTGCGTCGACGTTCATGCCGTAGAAGGGTCCTCCGTCGGTCTGGTCGGCGATCAGCCAGCGGCGGGTGTCGAAATAGCGCAGTTGCTCGAAGCAGAGTTCGATGCGGCGTTCCAGCCGGATCTGCTCGCGCATTTGACTCTGGTTGAGATCGCTTTGGACCGGTCCCAGGCCGCCGCGCTCGCGGATTTTGTTCAGGTAGGTTTCGATGTCCGCATTCCCGGGATCGTATTCGTTGAGCGCCTCGACGTAGTTGAGCAGTATCTCGGCGTAACGCATGATGACGAAGGGACGCTTGATGTAGTTGCCGTTCTTGGGATTGGACGAGGGCGAAACGTTTTTGATGGCGATGTATCCCGAACGTGGGAAGTCCCACGTGCCTTTCTTTCCCGATCCTCCGGTGTAGTAGAGCTGGATGCGGGTTTTCTGATCGCCGATCCAGTAGGCGCCGTTGAAGCAGATGTTGACGTAGAAACGCGGTTCACGATTGACGAACATGTTGCGCGTACCGGCGGGAGCGAATACCCAGCCCGATTTGGGGTCGGAGTAGTTCGCCTTCGAATAGCCGCTCTCCTTGTCCGGGGTAATGGCCGTGCCGTCTTTCATGCGGAAAGCGTCGACCAGTTGCTGGGTCGCTCCCATGCTTTCATAGCCGCTGAACTGCCGGGGAGAAGCCGACCGTTCCCAATGTTTGAGGTAGTTGCTGATGCGGACCATCATCACCTCGCTGTTCCAGTTCTCCAGGAAAACGTTGCGGCAGGACAGGTAAGGGTCGAGCGTTCCGTCGGTGTGGTACTCCTTGTAGAGGTCGAAAATTCCCAGGTCGATGACATCTTTTGCAGCCTGGGCGGCCTTGTTCCACTTTTCGGGGTCTTTTCGGGTCGAAAAAAGGTGTTTGCCGTCCGTGTTGACCACGTTGGCGTAGGCCGGGTTGCCGTTGAACTGGTCGCTGGCGGCCAGCAGCAGTACGCGGCTTTTGAGTCCCATGCACATGGCCAGTGTCGCCCGGCCGTAATCCTTGTCGGCCTGCACGGTGAAGTGCAGCGGCAGGCGGTTGTTGTCGATCATGTCGTCCAGTTCGCCGACGATGTAATCCACGCACTCGTCGTAGGAACTGCGCGGCAGGTTCATCTTCACATCGTCGCGGTCGAGGTCGCCCGGAAGGACTTCGTCGCCCAGCAGTACGCACGGACCGTACTGGCGCAGCAGGCAGTAATAGAACCAGGCGCGCAGGAAGCGGGCTTCGTTCTTGTATTGTTCGACGACGATCGGGCCGCGCGTAGGATCGTCGAGCATCTCCTGGTTCGAGCCGATGTGCTGGATGAAGTAGGTTGCCGAACGGATGCCCCGGTAGTAGTGCGACCAGTACTCGTAGTAGTTCGACGATGCGCTCCAGTTGCCGAGGTTCATCTTGAAGGAGTTGTAATCCTCGCGGTCGTAGGTAACGTCCAGGTCGTCCGAACACGGGTCCCAGGGCACGCCGTTGGTGCGGTGCGACTCGTCGCGGATGTAGCTGTAAACGGTAGCCAGGTATTTCTCGGAGTAGGAGGTGCGCTGGAATACCTGCTCGATGGTGATCCGGTCGTCGGGAACCTGGTCGAAGAAGTCGTCGTTGCAGGCGGTCAGGATGCCGAGGGCGGCCAGTAAAGTGAGTATTGTTTTAAGTTTCATAGCTTGTCGGGGATTTTAGAAGTTGAAATTGATACCCAGGCTGACGGAACCGATGTTGGGATATTTTGCGCCGCGGCCGTCGCCCAGTTCCACGTCCCACAGTTTGAATTTGCTGAATGTAAGCAGATTGACGCCCTGTATGAAGATGCGCGCATTGTTGATGTGGATGCGTTTCATCCAGCGGTCGGGGAGCGTATAGGAGAGTTCGATGTTTTTCAGACGCAGGTAGCTGGTATTTTTGAGCCACCACGTGCTGGCTTCGTAGTTCATGTTCATGTTGCCGATCGAGAGGCGCGGGTAGAAGACATCCTGGCGGGGATTGGCCTCGGTCCAACGGTCGGTGATGTTGCTCAGCAGGTTGCCGCGGCTCGATCCCTGTGCGAAAGGCAGTACGCCTTCGCCGCTGAGGATCGCGTCGACGTGTGCGGCGCCCTGGAACATGGCCGACAGCGAGAGGCCTTTCCAGCCTACGGAGAATCCGAAGCCGTAGACGATTTCGGGAACACTTCCCCAGCCGATGGGTACTTTGTCATATTCGTCGATTTTGCCGTCGCCGTTGATGTCCTTGTAGCGGATGTCGCCCGGGCGCGTGTCGCCGACCTGTACAGGCGCTGCGGCGATCTCCTCCGGACTTTCGAAGAGTCCCAGTGCGATGAGCCCGAACCGCTGGTCGACCTTGTTGCCGATGGTTTTCTGCCAGGGATAGGCCACGGTGCTGTCGTCTTCGAGGACCTTGTTTCGGTTGAACGAGTAGTTACCCATGACGCTCAACGACCAGTCCCGCCACGAATTGGCATAGCTGACCGACATTTCGATACCTTTGTTCTCGACTTTGCCGATGTTGCCGTAGGGGTTGTTGATCATACCGAAATAGGACGGAATGCTTGTGCGGCGCAGGTAAATGCCTTTGCGCGACTCTTTGAAGGCGTCGAATTGCAGGTTGAACTTGTTGTTCAGCAGGCGCATGTCCAGTCCGATGTTGGTTTTGTCGGCGATCTCCCACGTTACGTCGACGGCATATTCGTCGATGGCCGTAGTCCCGTAGGTCTGGTCCATGTTCTTGCCGAACTGGTAACTGGTGTCGTTGGTGTCCTTGACCGTAGCCAGGTAGGCGAAACGGCGTCCGCTGATCTGGCTGTTGCCGACACGACCCCATGTGCCGCGCAGTTTGAGGTACTGGATCACCTCTGTGGCGCCTCTGAAGAAGGGTTCGTTGCTGATTACCCAGCCAAGTCCGACCGACGGAAAGAAGCCGTAACGGTTTTTCGGGGCGAAGTTCTCCGAACCGTTGTATCCGAAGTTGAACTCCCCGAAATAACGGTCGTCGAACGAGTAGGTGAAACGTCCTGCCAGGCCGCGGAAACGGTAGGGCAGCGCCTCTTCGACGTTGGTGGCTTTGGTATTGATTTCGTCGCTCTGGTTAAAGAGCATCATGCCCGATACGGTGTGTCTGCCGAAAGTGTTGCGGTAGTTGACTGCGGCTTCCAGATAGATGGCGCGGTTACCCTTTGCACTGAGGCTGTAGGCCAGGTTCTCGGTTCCCTGGCGGGTTTGCTCGTAGAGCAGGTTGCCGTTGGCGTCGCGTCCTGTGGCGTGGTAGGTGTTCGGGGTTTTGGTGAAACGGTTGCTCGTGTAGTTGTAGGTGTCGAACGAGAACATGCCTGAAACCGAGAGTCCTTTGTAAATCTGCTGCGTGATGCGCAGGTTCGAATAAACCTGGCTGCGCCACTGGTTGGCATAGCCCGTTGCGCCGAGCTGTGCCACGGGGTTTATATCGCCGCCCGAGAAGGCGCCGAGCTTGCCGTCGGGGTAGAGCGGCGCGATATAGGTCGGAGGTGTGAAATAGGCCGATTCGAAGATGCTTGCCTGCGAAGATGCCGGATAGTTGGCGTTGGCCAGGTAGCCCTGGATGCCCAGTTTGATTTCGGTGGTGCGGAACGGGTTGAGCGTGAGGTTCGAGGTGACGTTGTAACGGCGGTAAAAGGTGTTCGAGTTGTAGTCGGCCAGTTTCGTGTCCTTGTACATACCGTTCTCGTCGTAGTAGGCCAGGCCGATGTAGTAGACCGCCTTGTCGGAACCGCCCTGCACGTTGACGTTGGCCGAGCGGTTGCGGCTGAAGTTACGCAGGATCTGTTTCATCCAGTCTACGTCGGGATAGAGATAGGGGTCTTCCCCGCGGCGGGTCTTATCAATGATCTCCTGGCTGTATAGTTTGCCGCCGCCGCGGGTGAGCGACGCTTCGTTCGACATCTCCATGTAAGTCGCGCCGTCGGCGAAATCGGTGATCTTGGTCGGTTTGGTGAGGCCTTCGGTATAGCGTACGCTGAATTTGGGGCGTCCTTTCAGACCGCTTTTGGTATTGATGATAATGACGCCGTTGGCGCCGCGAACGCCGTAAACAGCAGTTGCAGAGGCGTCCTTCAGGATCGAGAAACTCTCGATGTCTTCGGGGTCGACGTTGGAGAACGAGCGGGGAACGCCGTCGACGAGCGTCAGAGGGGCGCTCATGCTGGCTGTCAGCGTTGAGATGCCGCGGATGTAGATGTTCGCGTCGTCGAAGCCCGGTTCACTGGTTCGCTGTACCGAGACCAGACCCGATACGCGGCCCGCAAGGCCTTGTGTGAGGTTGGCGACGGGAACTTTCAGTTCCTTGGTCGCTATGGTCTGCTGCGAGCCGATGACGCTGATCTTTTTCTGCACGCCGTAGCCCACCACCTCCACGGCGTCGAGGATGGCGTCGTTTTGCAGCATAACCACGTCGACGATTTCCTGCCCTGCGACCGAAACGTCCTGCGATTTGTAACCTACATAGCTGAATTCCAGCACTTCGTCGGGATAAACGTCGAGCAGGTATTTGCCGTTGATGTCGGTGGCTGTACCGATGTTCGGACGGGCCTTGATGCGGATCGTGACGCCGATGAGCGGATCGTTGTTCTGGTCCCTGACGACGCCTGTGATGCGTGTGATCTTCCGGGGTGTAGCTGCGGCCGCAGCTACGGAGCGTCCGATGACGATCTGCCTTCCCGAGAGTTTCCAGGTGTTGTCGGTTCCGGCGAACAACTGTTTCAGTACAGCCGAAATGGGCTGATTCGTTACTTTCAGGGTGACTTTGCGGTGGATGTCCAAGATGTTGTCGTAGTAAACGAAGATGTAGTCGCTTTGGCGTTCGATCAGTGTGAGGACCTCCTTGATGGGGCGGTTCTGTACGTTGAGCGTGATGGTTTTCGCCGCCTCTGCCGTTTGTGCACTGACGGGCCGGATGAACCCGATTGTTGCCAGCAAAAACAGGAATGTTATCCGGAATCGGTGGAATAATCCCCCATTATCGGCCTTAAAAAGACCGATTTTACTATTTTTGTTGTACATTTGTAAAGATTTGAAGTTTAAAAGGCTATTTTAGATTTTCAATCGCTCCGGATGTCGTTGAGGGACGACATCCGGTCTTTTTTTGGAGGGATACGGGCTGTTACATAGGCAGGTCAGTTTGGGTTGTTGGTAGTCGGGTTATAGTCGATTCGGAAATTCCCGGATCCGGTGATTTGCAGGTTGATAGGGGCTGTTGCGCTCAAGATTTTCAGCACTTCGGCCGGATCGTCTTTGAGTTCGAGTTTGCCCGAGAGCGTCAGCGCTTCGGCTTCGGGCGTACACTCGATCCGACAATTGTAGTAGCGGGAAAGGCGTTCGAGGATGTTCGACAGCGGGTCGTTGTCGAAGGGCAGGTATCCGTGAATCCAACTGATGTAGCTTTCGGCTTCCACTTCGCGGACCTCCAGCGATTCCGAGGTGTCGAGGATGGCTTGTTGGCCGGGAACGATGCGAATTCCGCGGTCGGATCGTCCGGCAGGGGCTACGCTGACGGAGCCGGAGAGCAGGACGACCTCCTGCGTGCGATCGCGGCCGTAGGAGGATATGTAGAATTTGGTTCCCAAAACGCAGACATCCATCTTGCCTGTGTGTACCGAGAAAGGCCGTTCGGCATCGTGCGCCACTTCCATGTAGATTTCGCCTTCGACGTATATTTCGCGCTTCTGCTTTTCGAATACGACGGGGTAGACCAGCCGTGATCCGGCGTTGATCCAGACGCGGGTTCCGTCGGCGAGCGTCAGCGTCGTCTGCTTGCCGTAGGGAACGACCAGCTGGTTGAACGTCGCAGCCTCTTTTTTGGGAATGGTTTTTTCGGCGTTGTTGATCCGGATGGCGGTCGAATCGTAACGGATTGTCGATTTTTGGGTTTCGAGCAGGAGGGTTTTCTGCTCGGACAGCACCAGTTGCACCTCTTTCTGGGTGAATACGGGGGTGTCGGCCTGCCGGATAAACATTTCGATGTCCGGGACGGTCGACGGTTGCAGTCGGTAGTAACCGACAACGGCCAGCATGACGCAGGCTGCCGCTGCGATGCCGATGCCCAGACGGCGCAGTTGCGGCCGCAGGAAAGACCGGGGTCTGGGTGCTTCGGCAATCCGGGCCATGACGTTTTCGAGGGCTTGCCCGGTGTTGAACCGGGTTTCCGCAAGGCGGGCGTTTCCCCAGGCTTTGTAAGCCCGGAGAAAGGCGTCGCGGTTGGCTTCGGATGCTTCGAGCCACTCCTGCAGTTCCCGGCGTTCCGTGTCGGTGAGGGGTGTGCCGTCCAGTTGGCGGGTTATCAGATCTTCGATGATATGTTCGGGTCTCTTCATTCTATCTATATCACGGATGAAAGCGCTGAAACCCTACCCCCTCCGGCGTTTTTTTTCGGACCGCCGGGGTAAACAAAAAGCAGAACCGGTGAGGCTCTGCTTCTTGCGGGTTGCGAAAATAGGCATTGTCAATAGACCCACTCGAAATTGTCGACGTAGAGTATGTTCGACTTGCAGCCTGCCATGAAGTCGCCGTAGGCGCTCGTCGAGCAGGAGATCACGATCTGGTACAATCCGGAGGGTTTGGCCTTCGTGTCGTAATAGTTGAGCGGAAGCTGTACGTCGATCATCTTGCCGCCGGTCGAACTTTGGTCGATGAAAAGCGAGCCGTAGGCGATGATCGGTCCCTCGTCGACCGAAGTGGTCTCTTCCGGATCCCAGGTCCCGGTGGGGGCTTCCGTGCCCGATCCGACTTCGCGGCGGGTGTTCCAGTCCACGATGGCGACCATGATGCGGGCCTTGTCCCGGTCCCCTTCGTGAATCGGGGCGCCGAAATTCTTTTCGATGTCGACGATGCCGATATGTTCTGCATAGTATTGCAGTTTCAGCGCCTTGGGACGGGCTTTCCAGGCGTAAGGCTGGCCGAACGACACGACGCCCCGGGTCAGGACGTCCTTCTGGAACAGCCCCGAGAAGAGGTTGCCCGAGGCGAGGACTCCCACGGCGGACGTAGCCTGAAGTTTGGCGCGCGTGCCTCCGTCGAAGGGGGCCTGCGTGCAGAGTCCCCTGGTGAAGGTGTTGTTGCCGCTGCCCCAGAACTCCGCGGTCTTGTTGTTCTGGGTCCAGCAGCTCAGCGAGCTGTCCTCCAGGTCGCCGTTGGGAATCGTGTTGCCCGCGGGGGCCGCATATTCCATCAGCTGGGTCTGCTCGCCCCCGACCGTCAGGCGGAATTCGTAGGTGTGCCCTGCGAAGAGACCCTTGTCCGGCACGAAGTTGTAGACGGCAAGCCCGTGGGGGTTGGTCGACGAGCTCCATTCGGGCGCGAGCGTTGCCGTCAGGATGCCGGCCTCGTAGCTGCTCTCCGCCATTCTCTGCCACTCCGTGGCGCCCTTGATCCGGTATTCCAGCGCGGCGCCGGCCGCATACTCCTCGGCGGAGACGAGAGCGGTGGCCGTGGCCGTATTGTTCCACAGGTCGGTTGCCCGGAGGGCGACCTTCACATTGGTAGGCTCCACGTAAAGCAGCCACCGTTCGGTGATTCCGTGGCAGGTGACGTCTACGAAACGCACCGATTCGAAGCTGCTGCCCGAAAGCTCTTCGAGCGAGGGCGAATAGGTCGTGATGTCGGCGGGGCCGAGTTTGAGTTCCGTGACCTCGATATGTGCCAGATCGGTGTCGCTGGGGACGAGGACCCGGGCGATGCGGTTTTTCTCCTCGATCTCCGTGGCGCCGATCTGCCCCGTCACGCTGAAACGGCGTTCGATGGTCTGTGTGGCGCGGATCGTCCATTCGTAATCCTGGTAGAGCGAAAGCGTGGTGTAGATCGGCGAACGCAGGTCGAACGTGCCGGTCAGCTCCCGGGAGCTGCGGATCTGTTGCAGGACCTCCTCCTTGTCGAGCTGGATGCTGTGGATGACGGCGTCGTAATCCACGGCGTCGATCCGCACGTTGCGGATGTCGGTCGCTTCGTCGAGCGAGAGGGTGACTGTCCGCGACGTGACGTTGTTTTCCGAGACCGAGAAGCCCTGGCCTTCGACGCTCGCGATGCGGAGTTCGACGACCGGATAGGGGATGTCGTTGTGGATGCACGACGCGAGGAGCGCCGCGGCTGCAAGGAGTGCTGTTTTCAGGTATCTGGTCATAATTTATTTCTTTTTCTTGTCCCACAGGTGTACCGTCATGCCGAAGTTGATGGCGGCGACGTTGAGCCTGAAACGCATGTTCGAAGCCTTGCGCGTTCCGATCTTGTTGCCGGCGTCGTCCTTCTGCGTGACGGAGGTGTACTGGATGCCGCCCAGCCCGAACGACAGCGTGGCGCAGACGTTGGGGAAGATATAGACGGCAGCTCCCGGATTAAACGCCAATTTGAGCTGCGTATTGTCGCTGAACGTGGTTTTCATGTTGTCGCTGGCGGTGTCGGGCTGGTAGGAGAGCTTCGACGTTCCGGTCGACAGCGAGAGTTCGAACTCGGCGAACAGTCCGAAACGGCCCTTCGGGTCGAGTCCCGCGTAGGAGCGGTGGAAAATGCCGAACGAGTAGTTGTCGCTGTTGAAATTGACCTTCGGAATGCTGCCCGAGGCGTCGTTGCTTTCGCCCAGGTCGTAGCGTGCGGCATCGAGGTTGCCGTCCATGTGGCGGTAGCCGAAACGCACGCCCAGACCGTTATTGTCGCGGGAGAAATAGCCGATGAAGGGTTTGACGGAGGCCACCGTGCCGTCGGCGTCGATGCCGTCGAGGATGAGCATGATGTCCGTGTCGTCGCTCGACATCGTGCCGTAGGAGGCCGTCAGACCCATGATCACCTCGCCCTTGTAGGCGAACTTGAGCTTGTTGATTTCGCGGTCGATACGCCGGCGTGTGGGCAGGAACTGTTTTTTGCCGCGGATCGGCGACTGAACTTCCGCGGCCTTGAGTGCCTGCAATTGCTTCTGTCCGTCGGCCGGGACTGCCGCTTTCGAGGCCGGGGCTTCGGCGGCCGGCGCATTTCCGGTTGCCGGGGTTTCTTCTTCGGTGGAGATCGTTCCGGCTGCGGCGGGTGCGATTGCGGCTGCCGGAGCGGCTGTTTCCTTCGGATTCCCGGTTGCGGCGGTTTGCCGCGCCAGCGCGTTGCCGCACGAGATAATTATGATCAGCAGGGTGCAGAGTATGCTTCGTGTCATAGTGTGCCGTTTTTAGAGATAGAAGGCCATGCCGAGGCCGATCGAGAAGATATTGACCTTGAAGTTCATCATGCTCGTGTTGCGTTTGCCCACGGTGACCTGATTGTGAACCTGTTTGGTATGGGTATAGCTGATGCCCATCACGCCCACGTTCACTTCGACGGCCATGTTGTTGGTGGCGAAGGCCACGATGCCCGGCGAAATGCCCAGCGAGAGGGTGTAGCCGGTTTCGTAGGTTCCCTTCACGGGCGAGTCGTTGGCGAAGCGCGCCTGCGTGCCTCCGGCCGCGAGCGACATCTCGTTGAACAGCGCGAAGCGTTTGTTGCGTCCCAGCGGGATGTACTGCCGCCAGATCGCCGCCGCCGAATAGGTCTGCTTGAGCGAGTAGAAATCCCTGGCCACGATGTTCGTGCCCGTCTCCTCGTTGCCGAAATGCAGTTCGGCGTTGTCCAGCTTGAGCAGCGTGCGCGAATAGATGAAGCGTCCTCCGAGGGCCATGTTGTCCCGGAAGGCGTAGGCGATCATCGGGCTGACGCGGAAGGTGTAGCCTTTCGAGTTGATTCCCTCGATGACGAGGAACTGATAGCCTTTGTTGGTATGGGTCGAGTAGGAGGCCGTACCGCCGAAAATCCACTGTCCTTTCGGCACGAACAGGTTGTGCGTGTCGGTAAGTCCGCGCTCCTGGCGCATTTCGTTGATTGTTTTCGGACGCTGGTCGGCTGTCGCCGCAGTTTGGGCGGCGGTTGTTTCCTGTGCGCGCAGCGCCTGCGCCGTGCCCGTGAGGCACAGCGCGAGGGCGAGCGTGCGGATGAATAGCTTGCGCATCTGCTTGCGTTTAGTGATTAGTATACCCATTCGAAATCGTCTACGTACATGACATTGCCCAGACAACCGACCTTGAAGTCGCCGTAGGCGCTCGTCGTACAGGAGATGACGAGTGTATATGCACCCGTAGGTTTGGTCGTTCTGTCGTAATATTCGATCGGAATCTCCACGGTCGTCATCGCGTCGCCTGGTGTGGTTTCGCCGATCAGCAGCGATCCGTAGGCGATGACGGGGCCTTCGGCGGTTTCGGCGGTTTTGGCGGGGTCCCACACGCCTGTCGGCGACCCCATGCCGGCGACAGTCGCGTGACGGCTGTTCCAATCGACGATAACGGCGAAGATACGCGAACGGTCTTGGCCGTCCTGAATGTATTCGTGCTCTTCGGTGACGGTTCCCTTATTGACGGCGCCCACGGTGGCGTGGTATTTGAGCCGCAAGGCCGTCGGACGCGCTGTCCACTGGTAGGGCATTCCGAAACTGGCCGTTCCCGAGAGACTCGCAAAACGGAACGTTGCCGAGAAGAGATTGCCCGCGGCGAGCAGGCCGAACGCCGGCTGCGATTCGAGCTTGGCGCAGTAGCTGCCGCCCATGCCGGGTTTGGTTGACTGCGCACACAGTCCCGAAGTTGCGGCATTGCCGCTGCCCCAGAACGTCGTGGATTCCGACGTGCTTTTGCCGAAACAGGGGAGCGATCCGCTTTCCATATCCCCGTCGGGGATGACCTGCCCGGCTGCGGCCTGAAACTCTGCCGAGGAGACGGTTTCGCCATCGAGCGCCGCCCGCGCCTCGTAGCTGTTGCCGGCGAAGACGCCGGTGCCTGCGACGGGGGTGTGGACGGTCAGGCCCGCGGCATTGACCGATTCCTTCCATTGGGCCGTGAACGTGGCCGTATAGATGCCCTCGCCGGCGTTTACGCCATCGGCGTCGGACCACTCGCCGTCTTTGACGCGCAGTCCGAAGGTCGCCGTCGTGACGTTCGGATCGAGGACCAGCGCGCGCAGCGTGAGGCTGTTCGTCCAGAGGTCGTAATCCGTCTTTTCAATGGGCAGAAGGCCTTGCAGACGGTATTCCGAGATGGCGGTGGCTTCGGCGCCGGCCGAATCCGTGACGCGGATGCTCACCGGATGGCTGCCGCCCGGACGCCCTGCGAAGAAGGCGTCGGAAAGGGTGACCGTCAGGCTCAAGTCGCTCTCCCTGGTCACCTCGACGCCCTCGGTCGTGCCGTTCAGCGCTTCGTAGCT
>ERZ791837.1502-NODE-1502-length-14891-cov-2.859463_pt1 | contig 14891 bp, 10 predicted proteins | sample MGYA00510292_ERZ791837 | MGnify/ENA primary metagenome ERZ791837 (study PRJEB30046, sample SAMN00715259) | human gut metagenome | study: EMG produced TPA metagenomics assembly of the A metagenome-wide association study of gut microbiota in type 2...
GTTCGTTGACGCGGATTATTCCCAGATCGAGCTGCGCGTACTGGCACATATGTCCGGAGATAAGCAGCTGATAGAAGCTTATAGAACAGATGCAGATATTCACAGGATCACAGCGTCAAAGGTGTTCCATACTCCGTTTGAGGAAGTGACAGATCTGCAGAGAAGAAATGCAAAGGCAGTCAATTTTGGTATCGTGTATGGGATCAGCTCTTTTGGCTTAAGTCAGGATCTGAGTATTTCCAGAAAGGAAGCAACGGAATACATTGAACAGTATTTTGCAACCTATCCGGGAATCAAGGCGTTTCTTGACGGAGCGGTGGCTCATGCAAAGGAAAACGGATATGTGACAACCATGTATGGAAGGAGACGTCCGGTGCCGGAGCTTTCCTCCAGCAACTTTATGCAGCGTTCTTTTGGAGAAAGAGTTGCCATGAATTCCCCAATCCAGGGGACAGCAGCCGATATCATAAAGATTGCCATGATCCGGGTGCATCAGAGACTGAAGGATGAAAAGCTTTCGTCAAAGCTGATACTGCAGGTTCATGATGAACTTCTGATAGAAACAAAGGAAGAAGAAAAGGGCAAGGTCAGGGAGATCCTGGAAGAAGAGATGAAAGGCGCAGCAAAGCTTGCTGTAGAGCTGGAGATCGATCTTCATACAGGCTATGACTGGTATGAGGCGAAATAAATGAAAGTAATTGGAATCACGGGGGGCGTAGGTGCCGGGAAAAGCGAGATCCTTTCTTACATCAGAGAGCGTTATAACTGCCGTATCCTCCTGGCAGATGAGGCTGCCCACAAGGTAAAGGAAAAAGGACAGCCCTGCTATGAAAAGCTGGTAACACTTCTGTCAGATGAGATCCTGGATGAAACTGGAAATATCAACAAAGTAAAAATGGCAGAGAAGATTTTTTCAAGCAGGGAACTTCTTACTAAGGTCAACGGGATCATCCATCCGGCGGTAAAGGAACTGATCCTTTCTGCAATCCAGGAGGAAAGAAAAAGTAAGATACATGATTTCTTCTTTATAGAAGCTGCTCTTCTGATCGAAGAAGGATATTTGGACTATGTGGATGAAATGTGGTATATTTATGCAAGAGAAGAGGTCAGAAGAAAGCGTCTGAAGGAATCCAGAGGATATTCTGATGAAAAAATAGATTCGATCATGAACAGCCAGTTGAAGGAAACTGATTTTCGGAGGTACTGCAGCGTGGTGATCGATAACAGTGACAGCCTTACAGAGAGCAGACGTCAGATTGATGAGAAATTGGGGGAATATCTGTGACAGAAAAGAACAGTTATATGGGACAGCTTGTTTTTGGACTGGATATTGGGACAAGAAGCATAGTAGGAACTGTAGGATACAAGGAAGACAATCGTTTCGTTGTCGTGGCGCAGAGAGTCAGGGAACATGAGACAAGAGCCATGCTGGATGGACAGATCCATGACATAGGCAAGGTAAGTGAAACGATCAGACAGGTAAAGGAAGAGCTGGAAGAGGCGATAGGACGGAAGCTGACAGATGTCTGCATCGCAGCGGCAGGCCGTGTGCTACGGACGGTGAACAGTCATGTGGAGTATCCCTTCGGCTCAGATAAGGAAATCGTAAGTGAAGATATTTATGCTCTGACTTCCTCAGCGGTGGAAAAAGCCTATGAAGAATTCCTGAAACAGCAGACAGAGGAAGATATGAAGTTCTACTGTGTAGGATATTCTGTAGTGCGGTTTTATTTAAATGGTTATCCAATGGGAAACCTGGAGGGGCATAAGGCAAGGACGATAGGAGTTGACCTGATCGCAACCTTCCTGCCGGAGGATGTTGTAGATGGTCTTTACCGGGCAGTGGAGCTTGCAGACTTAGAGGTGGCTAATATGACGCTGGAGCCTATAGCAGCGATCCAGGTAGCAATCCCGGAACGTTTCCGCATGCTGAATATAGCACTGATCGATGTGGGAGCAGGAACCAGTGATATTTCCATTACCAACGATGGCTGTATCATTGCCTATGGCATGATCCCTATTGCGGGAGATGCCCTGACCGAAGTGATCGCAAGGCATTGTCTTGTGGATTTTGCGACAGCAGAAAAGATTAAAAGGCAGGCAGGGGAAGCCGAAGAGATCACATATGAAGATATTATGCTCCTGCCACAGAAGATTAAAAGCAAAGAAGTACTTTCAGTGACAGCACCGGTTGTGGAAGATATGGCCAGACAGGTGGCAGATAAGATCAAAGAGCTGAATGGTGGAAAAAGCGTAAGTGCAGTATTTGTAGTTGGAGGAGGCGGAAAGCTTCCGGGTTATACAGAAGCTGTTGCAAGAGATCTGGATATTGTTCCGGAACGTGTGGCACTCAGGGGTGAAGAAGTGATGCAGCAGATCGTCTTTGAAGAGGATACTGCCAAGGACAGTCTGCTTGTAACGCCGATCGGAATCTGCCTGAATTTTTATGAGCAGAACAATAACTTTATTTTTGTAAGCTTTAATGACCGCAAGGTGAAGATTTATGATAACAACAGGCTGACAGTGGCAGATGCGGCCATGCAGGCAGGATTTCCAAATGATGGTCTGTTTCCGGGAAGGGGAAAGGCACTTCAATTTACTGTCAATGGGAAACAGCGCATAGTCAGAGGAGAAGTGGGAGAAGCCGCTGTTATCACCGTTAATGGACAACCGGCAGATATTGCCACACCGATCCATGAAAATGATATTATCCGTGTGGAGCATTCTACGGCAGGAAAACGGGCAGAGGTGCAGCTTTCAGAACTTGCGGATAAAGAAGAGAAACTGTTTTTACAGGTTAATGGAAGCAAAGTAGAATTACCAAGACTGATCTTAGTAAATGAAGCTTTCACAACACCGGATTATTCTGTAGCAGAAGGGGATATGGTAGAAATCCTGAATTATTATCCGTTGCAGAAACTGCTGCAGTATATGGATCTTGCTGCGGATGGCATGAGTAATATTTATGTTAATCATGAACTGGCAGATGGAGATACAAAGGTATATGAGAATTTTACAGTAGAGATTACAGAAGCAAATTTAAAGAGCGAGAGTGATATCAGGGAAGACACTGCAGATAATGAGAATGAAACAGCGACTATTGTAGTGCTTGTAAACAGACAGCCTGTGAAGCTTTCGGGAAAGGACAGTTATATTTATGTAGATGTATTTGATCAGATCGATTTTGACAGGTCCATGCGGAAAGGAAAGTCGATCATAACAAAGCTGAATGGAAGACCGGCCCAGTATATGGAGCCTATCCATGATGGCGATGCAATCGAAATATACTGGCAGGAGAATTAAAATATGAGACTTTGCAGCATTGCCAGCGGAAGCAGCGGTAATTGTATTTATATAGGCTCTGATTCCACACATATTCTGGTGGATGTCGGGATCAGTGGAAAAAGGACGGAAGCGGGACTTAAGGAGCTGGAGCTCTCTATGAGGGATATTGATGGAATTTTTATCACCCACGAGCATACAGACCATATTGCCGGACTTGGTGTTCTTTCAAGAAAATATGAGGTTCCGATTTATGCCACAAGAGGGACGATAGAAGCCATTCAGAAAACATCAAGTGTTGGAAAGATCCCGGAAGATCTGTTTCATACAGTTTTCCCGGATGAAAAATTGATGATCAAGGATATATGCTGCAATCCCATGCGGATTTCCCATGATGCTGCAGATCCTGTGGCTTACCGGTTTGCTCATGGAAGGAAAAAGGCTGCTATCGTAACAGACCTTGGCAATTACAATGATTATACAGTAGAATCCCTGAAGGGGATGGATGCTCTTTTGCTGGAGGCAAACCATGATATCAATATGCTTCAGGTCGGACCGTATCCTTATTATCTGAAACAGAGGATACTGGGAGATAAAGGGCACCTTTCCAATGAGCGGGCAGGACAGCTTCTGACAAGACTGATCCATGATGATCTGCAGGCGGTACTTCTTGGACATCTGAGCAAGGAAAATAATATGCCGGAGCTTGCCTATGAAGCAGTAAGGGTGGAGATGACCATGGCAGATGAGGGTATTGCTGTCAGGGATCTGCCCATGCAGGTTGCAAGAAGAAATGAAGTCACACCGGTAATACATATTGCATAGTAAAGTATTTTACACTATACTGACAAAAAAGCACTGGAGGAAAATTATGAAAAACACAATTATCACCGTAGTTGGAAAAGACACTGTAGGAATCATTGCCAGGGTATGCACTTATCTGGCAGAAAATCAGATCAATATTGAAGATATTTCCCAGACGATCGTACAGGGATATTTCAATATGATGATGATCGTAGATACCAGTGCATCAGAGAAGCATTTCGGAACCATTGCTGAGGATCTGCACAGATTAGGAGAAGAGATCGGTGTTGAGATCAAGGCACAGAAGGAAGAAATTTTTGACAAAATGCATAGAATCTAGGAGATAAAAGATCATGATTAATTTACGTGAGGTCGTTGAGACCAATGAAATGATTTCCAAGGAAAATCTGGATGTCCGAACCATCACTCTTGGCATCAGTCTTCTTGACTGTATTGATTCTGATCTGAAAAGACTGAATGAAAAGATTTATCAGAAAATCTATGAAGCATCTAAGGATCTGGTGGAAACCGGCGAGAAGATCGCAAGAGATTTTGGTATTCCTATTGTAAATAAGAGAATTTCGGTAACTCCTATTGCACTGATCGGAGGAGCAGCCTGCAAGTCAGAAGAAGATTTTGTTGCGATTGCAAAGACTCTTGACAAGGTAGCCCATGAGGTTGGTGTAAACTTTATCGGTGGTTATTCTGCACTTGTATGTAAGGGAATGACAACGGCAGATGAGCTGCTGATCCGTTCGATCCCGAAGGCACTTTCTGTGACAGAAAGAGTATGCAGCTCTATCAATCTTGGATCCACAAGGACAGGCATCAATATGGATGCTGTAAAGCTGATGGGGGAGATCGTAAAGGAAACAGCCGAGTATACAAAGGACAATGATTCTCTCGGATGTGCCAAGCTGGTAGTGTTCTGCAATGCACCTGATGATAATCCTTTTATGGCAGGAGCGTTCCACGGGGTAACAGAAGCTGACAAGATCATCAATGTCGGTGTCAGCGGTCCGGGCGTTGTAAAGACAGCTTTAAGCAAGGTGCGTGGAGAAAACTTTGAGGTTCTTTGTGAGACGATCAAGAAGACAGCATTTAAGGTAACGAGAGTGGGACAGCTGGTTGCGCAGGAAGCGTCCAGAAGACTTGGAGTTCCCTTTGGTATCGTGGATCTTTCACTGGCGCCTACACCGGCAATCGGTGACAGTGTGGCAGATATTCTTTGTGAGATCGGCCTTGAATATGCAGGCGCACCGGGAACCACAGCAGCACTTGCACTTCTGAATGACCAGGTAAAGAAGGGTGGCGTGATGGCATCTTCCTATGTAGGGGGCTTGAGCGGAGCATTTATCCCGGTCAGTGAAGACCAGGGAATGATCAATTCGGTTGAAGCCGGGGCACTTACCCTGGAAAAGCTGGAGGCCATGACATGTGTATGTTCTGTTGGTCTTGATATGGTGGTTGTGCCGGGAGATACTTCTGCAGCAACACTATCCGGCATGATCGCAGATGAAATGGCGATCGGTATGGTCAATCAGAAAACAACGGCAGTCCGTGTGATCCCTGCCATTGGCAAGAAGGTAGGAGACAGAGTGGAGTTTGGAGGACTTCTCGGTCATGCACCTGTTATGGCGATAAATCCCTATTCCTGTGAAGCCTTTGTAAACCGTGGAGGAAGGATTCCGGCACCGATCCATAGTTTTAAAAACTAAGGAAAAACTAAGACAGAAAAGATTGTTTAGCCTCATATACTATGCTATAGTTTTAACAGATAAAATGAAGCATGTATATGAGGTATTTTTATGAAAAAATTTATGACAAAAGAAGGAAAGAGAATTCTGGCATTTCTGTGTGCAGGCCTGATGGTGGCTTCTCTTGCGGGCTGTGGTAAGAATAAGACACAGACAGATTCTGCACAGAAGGAATTTTACTATGTACCGACGTATAAGGACTTTAAAGCTGATGCCGAATATTTTTCGGCGATCCTCCAGAATGGAGATAAACTCCTGATGGTAGGAAATAAGTGGGATCAGGCTGTTGAAACGAGCAGCAATGCTTTGTTCCAGTATGATTTTTCAACAGAAGAGCGGCAGGAAAGATACCTGGATCTGCCGGAAAATGCATCTGTGCGGCAGAGCTTCCTGAATGAAGAAGGAAATCTGATAGCTGTTGTGGACTGGTATGAAGGCTCGCAGACTACAGCTGACGGTGATGAAGCAGTTGGTTTGGTAGATACTGAGGAAGCGGTTCTGCCAGATGAACCTATAGATCCCGGATTTACTGCAGGATCTGAAGCAGAGTATACTTATCATACAGATCTTTATGTACTTTCCACAGAGGATGGATCTGTGATTAGTACAGAAAATTTTGATGTGCTGGATGAAAACAGCTATATTCAGTATATGCTGAAAGATGGAGAAGGACTGATCTATCTGGTGACAGACCAGTCGATCGAAGTGATCAGTACGCAGGGAGAGAAGAAAACCAGTATCGATCTTGGAGGTAACTGGGTCAACAGTGCATTTACAGCAGGCGGAAAGATATATGTCTGCATGTGGGGTGGCGAAGGCTTTGAAATCTATCCGGTTGACAGCACGATGAAGACAATTGGAAGTCCCATAAAGAGTGATTCTCTGAATAAAAATTACGGACTTAATTTTTATGAAAATGATGGTACACAGGTGCTGGTAAGTGATGGAACTACGGTATATTCCTATGATCCTGCAGAAGATAAATCGGAAGCACTGTTTGACTGGCTTGACGCAGATATCAATTCAGATGATGTACAGGATATCGGGAAACTGTCAGATGGCAGATATTATGTGTTGACACGGGCTTATTCTGGTGATTCTTCTTATGATGCCAGCTATTCACTGGTACTTCTCACGAAGACCCCTGCTTCTGAGGTACAGCAGAAGGAGGAGATCACTGTTGGCGCACTGTATATCAATCAGGATCTTCGAAAAAATATCATTGATTTTAATAAGAGCAGTAATAAATATCACATTACAGTGAAATCCTATAATACAGATGATTATACGACAGGCGTGACTCAGTTCAATAATGATATTGTAAGCGGGACAGGTCCGGATATCATAGATATTACCAATATTGATTATAACCAGTATGCCAGCATGGGTGTATTTGAGGATCTTTATCCATATATGGACAAGACCGGGATAAATCGTTCTGATTATCTTGAAAACGTATTTAAGGCTTATGAAATAGATGGAAAACTTTATGCGGTCATTCCACAGTTTGTGATCAGCACGACCATGGTAAAAGCAAGTAAGTTCAGCAGTCCGGGATGGACCTTAAGCGAAATGCTGGATTTTGTAGAGAAGAATAATGTGGAGAATATCTTTGATTATGGAAGCAGGTCAATGGTGTTCTATTACTGCATATATAATAATATGAATGAATTCATGAACTGGGAGACTGGAGAAAGCTCTTTTGATGGGGAAGATTTTGCAAGAGTACTGGAGTTTGCAGCAAAATTCCCGGATGATGAGGACATCAATTATTCTACTGAGGGTGATGGCATCAGTGCAAAGATCCGTGGAGATAAGGTGCTTCTGATGCAGACCTCCTTTGATTCTGTGCAGGAATATCAGATGTATAATGGTTTGTTTGGAGAAAAGGTAAACTTTATCGGATATCCTGATGTGGACAGAAAGGGAAATATGATCACCAGTACCAGTGGCAGCGTGGCCATCAACGCATCCTCAAAGCATAAAGATGGTGCATGGGCATTTGTGAGCACACTGCTTTCTGATGAATATCAGGAGGGACTGGTAGCTGAGAACAGTATGTCTTGGGGATTCCCGGTAAAGCGGTCTGCACTGGAAAAGCAGTTTGCAAAGGACATGGAAAAGGAATATACGACCGATGCCAATGGCAACCAGGTAGAGCAGATGAAGACGAGCTGGGGGTATGATGACTATGAAATAGATATTTATGCAGCAACCCAGGAAGAGATTGATGCAGTCAGGACTATTATTGAGTCGGCAGAGAAAGCATCCACATCTGTAAATGAGGAACTGATCAACATTATTACAGAAGAAACCGGTGCCTTCTTCAAGGGACAGAAGTCAGCGAAGGAAACAGCTGATATTATCCAGAACCGGGTTCAGATCTATATGAAGGAGCATAGCTAAATGCTGCACGGGCAGAAGGCAGAAAATAAGTCAAAAAAGAAGCATAATAAGCTGACACAGAGAGCAAGGCATGGCACACTGATCAGCTGGGGGTATCTTTCCCCCAGCCTGACCGGTGTACTGCTGTTTTTTGTATTACCCTTTTTTGTTGTCATTTATTATTCCATGGTGGACAATCCTATTAATCATGAGTTTGTATTTCTGGATAATTTCGTAAAAGTGGCAACAAACAAGGCATTTCAGCAGGCAGCAGCCAATACTATGAAATTTTCTCTGGTGGCAGTGCCGCTTGCTGTAATCCTTTCCCTGCTCCTTGCCATGATACTGGACTTTAAGATCCCTTTCAGGAGCCAGTTCAGGACTTTTTTCTTAAGTCCCATGATGGTGCCTGTGGCATCGGTTATCCTGATCTGGCAGGTGCTGTTTCATTATAACGGCATTGTCAACGACTTTATTGGGCTGTTTGGAGCAGACAAGATAGACTGGCTGAAATCTTCCCATGCGCAGGTGGTTATCGTCATCCTGTTTCTTTGGAAAAATCTTGGCTATAATATGATCCTGTTTATGGCAGCTCTTTCCAGTATCCCAAAGGATATCCTGGAGGTAGCAGTGCTGGAGAGTGCCACGCAAAGGCAGATATTTTGGTATATCAAGATACGGTATCTGTCTTCCACGATTTTATTTGTAACGATTATGTCCCTGATAAATTCCTTCAAGGTTTTCAGGGAAATCTATCTGCTGACAGGAAACTATCCTTATGACACGATTTATATGATGCAGCATTTTATGAACAATGCGTTCAGCCAGCTTGATTATCAGAAGCTGTCGGCTGCAGCGATATTGATGTCAATTGTCATGGTTATTATCATAGGAGTATTGTTTCTGACGGAAAATTATTTTGGAAAGGATGTGGAGGGCTGATGAATAGTAACAGACACTCATCCAGAGTATGGAATCCGGCAGAAAGAAGAGCCAGAAGGAACAACAGAAAAAAGCGGAGGAGACTGATCGTCAAGACAGCGCTGATCACCATGTTTGCTGCCTGCTTTGCTGTCCTTTTCCTGATGCCGATCGTATTGACAGTGACCAATTCCTTTATGTCTGCTTCTGAGATATCAGCCAATTATGGACAGGTCTTTGCCACATCGGATACAGGCGGTAAAACCTATATAGCCAGCAAGGTAAACCTGAAATTTATTCCGGATATGGTATCCTTCAGCCAGTATATCACAGTGCTGTTCAAGAGTCCGGAATATCTGTTCAAGTTTTGGAATTCAGTGATTCTTGTAGTACCGATCGTGATCTTCCAGCTGCTGGTAGCAGCAGGAGCCTCCTATGGATTTGCCAGATACAGAGGCAGGCTGAAGGAAATCATTTTTTTTGTTTATATTATACTGATGCTGATGCCTTATCAGGTAACGCTGGTACCAAACTATCTGGTCAGTGAATGGCTGAATATACTGGATACCAGGTGGGCTATCTGGCTGCCGGGTATTTTTTCTCCCTTTGCGGTATTCCTTCTGACCAAGTATATGAGAAGGATCCCGGAATCGGTGATGGAGGCAGCGCAGATCGACGGAGCAGGAGAATGGCAGATTTTTAAAAGCATATGTATGCCTCTCTGTAAAGGATCGCTGTGCTCGGTAGCAATCCTGATCTTTATTGATTATTGGAATATGGTAGAGCAGCCGCTGATCCTTCTGTCGGATACAGAAATGCACCCGCTGTCCGTATTCCTGTCGAAGATCAATGAGGGAGAAGTAGGACTGGCCTTTGCTGTTGCAACGATTTATATGGTACCGCCAATCTTGGTATTTCTGTATGGTGAAGATTATCTTGTAGAGGGAATCACTTATCAGGGTGGAATTAAGGGATAATAAATAATATTTCAGATAGATGCCGTTTAATGCGGCAGAATGTGAGGATAAAATGGACGAAAAAACAGCTTCCAAACGAAGAGACTGGGTGAAGAATGCCGCGATCATTTTTCTCGCGGTAATGCTTGTACTTACCTTTTTTTCTAATACGATCATGAATTATTCACTGCCGGAGGTCGCTACCCAGTATGTACAGAGAGGGACTATCACAGCCAAGGTACGTGGAACCGGTACGGTAGAAGCCACAGATCCCTATAATGTAATGGTCAAGGAGTCCCGTGTCATCAGCAGTGTAGCGGTAAAACAGGGAGATACGGTAGAGAAGGATCAGGTCATTTATTATCTGGAGGATGCAGAGAGTGACGAGCTGAAAAAAGCAGAGGATGAGCTGGAGGATCTGGAGCTTGCTTATATGAAGGGACTTTTTGGAGGAACGATTTCTCCGGAGATCATCAATAAGGTGGCAAGCGGCAGGACGGATACCTTTGCAACTTATCAGGCAAAGGTGACAGATATGGTAAATCGTCTGGAGGCGGCCAAGGCAAGGGTGGATGAGTGCCAGAAAAATGTGGATGCACTTACGCTTCAGAGCACAAAGGACACCAACAATGCCACGGTTAATACCAAGCCGGATGAATTGAACCGGGATCAGGCAACCACCGATCTGGCAAGTGCACAGGAACGCTTTGAAAGGGATAAGGCAGAGACAATTGCAGAGCTGAATGCACAGATCTCAGAGCTGACATCCCAGATTTCAGATTTAGAAAAACTGATTTCAAATGCACAGTCATCAGCAGGAGGAGCAGCTGGAACGAATCCAAACCCGAGTGCGTCACCAACAGTTGCACCAAATTCTTATAATGCACAGAAAGCAACGGCTGTAGGAAATTTATATGATAAGATGAAACTCATTTTCGATGCTGCAGCTCTAGATAAAGACATTGATACATCAAAAATAATACCTGGTGACAGAAAAGTTGATACATTTGAGAATGTTCAAACAACATTATCAACAACAAAAACAGCATTTAATCAGCTCCAGACAGCTATATATAATGCTACAGGAAATAAAGCAGAAAGTTATACCACTTTATTTGCCGATTACAACGCGGCACTCTTAGTACTTCAGAATATTGAAGACAATGCGTCAGATATTAATAAAAATTACGGAAATAATCAGACATCACTAGCCGATAAGAAAGCAAAGCTTGCGAAGCTTCAGCAGAAGCTTGCTGAAGTCCAGGCGATCACAGCTTCTTCAGATGGCGGCGTGCAGGATGCACAGAATCGTTTAAATCAGGCAAACCGGAATATCTCTGAGATCACGGCTGCCAACAGTCAGGCAAGCGTGGCTTGGCAGAACAGGCTGGCAGACGCCAATGCAGCTTTGAAAGCGGCACAGTCGGTTTATGATCTGTTAAAGCAGGAACAGACCGAGCTTGCGGCAGATATTAATGCAGAACTGGATCTGTCCAAGGCAAGTAAGGATATTCAGGATAAAAAGGATGAAATTGCGAAACTGAAGGAGAAGTCAGAGGGCAGTGCCATTGTAGCACCGGTAGCCGGTACGATTTCAAATCTTGCCTATGTGGCAGGAGAGACGACAAAGCCGGAGGAGGCTGCAGCGGTTATACAGGTAGACGGTAAGGGCTATACGGTAAGCTTTTCTGTCACAAACGAGCAGTCCAAGAAGGTACAGGTAGGAGATGTGGGAGAGCTGCAGAACGCCTGGTATTATGATGATGCCATGGTGACACTGGCTGCTATCAAGCCGGATCCGGAAAGCAACGGACAGAAGAAGCTGCTTGTCTTTAATGTGACAGGAAGCAGTATCCAGGCCGGACAGTCCTTAAATATCTCTGTAGGACAGAGAAGTGCGGAATATGAACTGACTGTACCTAACAGTGCTATCAGAGAAGATAAGAATGGTAAATTTATTCTGATCGTCGAGTCAAAGAGCGGGCCGATCAGCAACCGTTATATAGCGACGAGAGTAGATGTGGAGGTGCTGGCTTCCGATGATAACAACACAGCGATCTCAGCCGGACTTTATGGCTATGAATATGTGATCACCACATCCACAAAGCCTGTTGAAGCAGGCAAGCAGGTACGTCTGAACGAAAATAACAGTTAAAAAGGAGAATACAGTGGCAGGCTTGAAAAATTTTCTGAAGCGTTTGTCAGCAGCACAGATCATCTTTTCCCTGATCGCGGTGATTTCACTGATCCTGTATCTGATCCTGACGCTGTGGTGGAGGGGTCAGGAAAAAAAACTGACAGACCAGCAGGCAGCGGACAGATGGGGCGGCAGGGAATATGCACAGGTGAGCTGCTTTGTGACAAGGGATGTAACACTGGATGACTTCAGCATCCGTAATTTTGAAAATCAGCTTACGACGGCTCTTGCGGATGTAGCAGTGACACTGGATGAGGAAGAGGGAAGCGTACAGGGAAACCAGCAGGAAACAGAAGAATCAAAAAGACTGTTTATTGATGCCTACAGTGCACCGGGAAAGATCACACTGGTCAGTGAACAGGCAACACTGGAAGCAGATGCGATCGGCATAGGAAATGATTTCTTTTATTTTCATCCACTGCAGCTTGTGGATGGCCGGTATTTCTCGGAAAATGAGCTGATGACAGATTATGTGGTCATTGATGAGGATGCTGCGTGGCAGCTTTTTGGTTCCAATAAGATCTCAGGAATGACAGTAACTATCGGTGGGGTACCACATACCATTGCCGGTGTGGTGAAGCGGGATGAAAGCCGGATGGCAAAGAATGCCGGATTGACAAAAACGCTTGTTTATGTTTCTGTAGAAACACTGGAAGACTATGGAACAAGTGAAGGCGTGAACTGCTATGAGGTAGCAGCACCGAATCCGGTAAAGGGATTTCTGGCAAAGACTGTACGGGAAAAGTTTGGACCTACGGAGGAGCAGATGAAGGTAGTGGAGAATTCCTCCAGGTATACAGTGGAAGCCATGATTCCGGTGATCCTTGATTTCGGGACAAGATCCATGCAGAATGCGGCGATTCATTATCCCTATTTCGAGAATATTGCAAGGGGCTATGAGGACATCAGGGCAGTTGTCCTGATCTTCCAGTTCCTGTTTCTGCTGATTCCCGGTGTTATTATTCTGGTATTCCTGATCATAAAATGGAAATACAGAAAATATACTACCAGGGATCTGATTTATATCCTGATGGATAAAAAAGACAAAGCACTGGAAAAAGCAAGGGTTTTTAAACGGTAAGGAGGGAGAATTATGAAGAGGAGAATTGTAGCAGCAGGAATGGCAGCTGTCATGATGCTGATGGCACTCAGCGGCTGTGGAAAGAGTAAGGATGGTGGTAACAGTGAGGCGGCGGCATCCAGCAAGAATTATGTGTATAAAGTGACGGATGTAAATGTTGATTTTGGAAATGACAGCATTCCGACACTGTTTGGTAAAGCTGATACACTGATGGCTTATGGTTATGATTATGGAACAGAAGGCGAGATGACTGTACATTTTGCCAGCCTTGATGAAAATGGTGACATAATAAAGAAAATGGCACTGGATATAGAGGATAATGTCAGTATAAATAATCCGGCCTGTGATAAAGAGGGAAATATTTACTATGTGAAGGATGTTTATGCAACAGAGCCGGATGAAAATGATAATTATATGGATACGTATTATCTTGAGAAGATCAATATGGATGGAGAACAGCTTTTCAGCATCTGTATTAATGAGCTGCCGGATGTACAAAAACAGATAACAGAAAATGGCGGCTGGCTTTATATGGGCAGTATTATGATCTATCAGGATATTATTTATGCACAGATCATGGATAATATATGTCTGTTCGATCAGAATGGTAATTATCAGAAAATGATTGTAACAGGTGACAAGGAAAATGTGGTTGATGTTAGTAATATATATACTTGCAAGCGGTAAGGTGGCCGGGATCAGCTGGGATGATAATGGAGTAAATATTGGCTATGTTGACATGAATACGGGAACTCTGACAGATACGACCAAGCTTCCCGGTTACTCCTATGACTATTCCATTTATCCGGGCAATAGCAAATATGAGCTGTTTCTTGTAAATTCGATTGGATTATACGGATACAATATGGGTGATACGGAAACACAGCTTCTGATGAATTTTGTAGATTCAGACATAGCCGGTTATTCTGTTTACAATGTGATCAGTATCAATGAGGATGAATTTTTTGCCATATATGATGCAGAGGATGGAAATGCACTGGGAAGATTTACCAAGGTGCCTCCGTCAGAGGTTAAGGACAAAAAGACTCTGGTCCTTGCCTGCAATGGAATCGATTATGATGTAAGAAACAATATCGTAAAATTCAACAAGAACAATGATGAGTACCGCATTACGATCCAGGATTATGCAGCATTGTACAATACGGAAGATGATTATCAGGCTGGTCTTAACCGTCTGAATGCAGATATCGTTTCCGGAAAAATCCCAGATATTCTGGTTATTGATGATAATATGCCAGTGGAAAGCTATGTTTCCAAAGGCTTGTTTGAGGATCTGAAGCCTTATATCGAAAAGGATGAGGGACTTGACATTAATAATTTCATGCCCAATATTCTGGATGCCTTTTCTGTAGATGGTAAGCTGTACCGTCTGGTGCCTTCTTATATGATCAGTACACTGATCGCAAAAACTTCTCTGGTCGGGGAAGAGAGAGGCTGGACAATCGGAGAGGTAAACCAGCTCATGAGCGGAATGCCTGCCGATACCA